>Ga0307377_10006559_pt1 | contig 12170 bp, 24 predicted proteins | sample TR3MG_FD_202535 | JGI IMG/M metagenome (GOLD analysis project Ga0307377, IMG submission 202535) | Soil microbial communities from Risofladan, Vaasa, Finland - TR-3 | ecosystem: Environmental > Terrestrial > Soil > Coastal area > Acid sulfate soil | place: Finland: Risofladan, Vaasa | collected...
GCTGCTGATGCGAATTCTGCACCATATACTGATAGACAGACTAAATCAATGTCAATTCAACTTGGAATACCAGTGGTAATGGATAGAAAAGAATGTGATGGTGACCCTGCAATTGAATGTTCCTATGGATTACACGTGGGTTCAACTAAATATGTAGAAAAATTTGCAAGTTGGAATCGAGAAGATAATAATGTAATACTTGTTTGTCTTGTAAATCCGGCACATGTTGTTGCCGTTCCAAAATACGATAATAGTAAAATGCGTGTAAGTGAATATTTTCCAATGGCAGTTGCTACATATACTGACGGTAAAATAGATATTGTCGAACAAAAATATTTCGAGAATGACTATAAGGCATATGAGGAGAAAGAACTCAATGAAATGATTGCCAGAATAAAACGGGATGAAAACCCTATAGAAAAAGCAATTAAAGGAAAGAAAGATAAGCGTGAAATGAGTGAATTGCTGAAGATATTAGAAACTCGTTTAATTGATATTACATAAAATATTAATAATGATTTTTCATTTATTACTTTTCGCAGGATTCCCGTACAGTTTAACCAGAACTACGGGAATCTTTATAAACTAAATTAAAGAATATGAAAAGATTAACAGCTATACCTACAAAACATCGTATTGAAATCGGTGATATTGTAAAAGTAATTAAACCATTACCTTTAGATGAATTAACAGGTGAAAATAATGTAGGTAAATTTTTTATCAATAATAATCCTTATGTTAGTAAAAAACAAGGATATTGTGAAAAATACCATATCTATTTAATTGAAACCGAACTTAATGAAATTAGTATTCCTGCAATTATGTGGGTTGGTTGTGAGTATAATGAATCAAGTATTAAAAGTATTCATAATGATGATTCGGTTGGAGAATCCGATGCATTAGTTATTGCAACTACTAATCCTAAATTCCCTAGAATATGCACTTTGGATAGAGAAAAAGTAGTTAAATTACTTAATAGCAAAATTGATAGAATCTAAAAGATATGACAATAGAAAAATTATTTAAACTTCATACATTACTCGGTGAAATAAAATCTAACGACTGGAATATTGTAATGGAAATAGTTGGATGTCCTGCAGCAGATATTAAAGGGCATTTCGATGAAATTAAAATTATTGATAAAGTATGGAATGATAATTATAAATCAAAAAATCCTGAATATTATCCATTAGATTTATCTAATTTAACTACTTGGAGTACATTTAGTCATACTTGTATTGATTTAACTTTTACTATTGTAAAAAACAGACTTCATTGTCATGCCAGAATATTCGATGGGAATAATTTTAATGGTAGTAGACAAAATTTAAGATTCACAGCAAACCTTTTAATGCCGAATAAATTCATTAAAGTCTTAAAAAATAATATCTTAACTTCATTTGAATATTATTTAGAGGACCAATATGAAATTTATCTGGAGACACAAAAAAATAATTGGATAACTAATTTTAAAAATAAAATTTATGAAAACATATAAAAAAAATAATTTAAGTATTAATGTTATTCTTACTATAATATTTCTTATTATCTATTTTTTAATTATACCTCAGACATGTACCGATGAAGAAGGAGCACGTGATGTGCTAATAAAATATGGATATCACCCTATTGAAGTAGGTGGTTATGCTTTTTTCATTGGTTCAAGTGGAGATGCGTACATAACTAAATTTAAGGCATATACTCCGGATAGTTCGATGATAATCACAGGTATAGTTACCACTAGATTAAGCGGAAGAAAAGTAATACAATTAGATTAGTTATGGAAGGAAAATTATTTATATTGGGATTTTTATTATTTTGGATATCATTTTCATTGCTTGCAGGGTTGGCTGAAGAAAAAAATGGTGTTAAAACCATTATTTCTTCAATACTATTAATTATATCATTTATTATGATTATGATTAATTTCGAGAAAATAACAGAGAAACGAATTGCTGAAAAATTTCTTAAAGGCGAAAAACCCTATAGAATGGAAATTAATTATGAAATGACAGATTCTATTGTTACTTCAGTTGATACTGTCTATATTGAAAATTAAGAAATGGAAAAATTGTTTATTAAATCAGATTCTCCTTTTAACAAAGAATGTTCATTTCATTTAGTGGTAGTGAATACAGGAGAAATTTTAGCAACACATTTTTGTAGCAGAAGAATTTTTGCATATGGTGATTTATATGGGAATAGTACAGAATTGCAACAAAAAATAAAAGAAAAATTTGGAGAAGTAAAAATTATAACAGGTTTTGATAATTTGATAGAATTTAATGAATTTGAAAAAAGATTTCTAAAGGCTAGAATGGAAAAATATAATTATTAAATATAGATTATGATGGTCACAGAAAAGGATTTAATTAAATTAGCGAAAAAAAAGGGTTTCGATGAATCATTTTTAACCATGAATTGGGAATTTTGGTTGTGTTCATTACATAAATGGCTTAGAGATATTCACGATTTAGATGTAACAGCAACTCCTTATTTAAATGAGGAATATGATGAAAAACAATATATGGTATATAATACCGTAGAAATTACTACCGCTAAAGGATTTTATAGTTATGAGAAAGCATTAGAATATGGATTGTTTAAGGCACTTAATTTAATATAATGCAATAAATGGAAAAGGAAAATAGAAATTTTAGTATTAACTGACATATGTTTTTTGCTTCAACATTTCCAATTATCGTGGATAACTTAACTGAAGAAGAGGCAAATAAAATATGTAAAGAATATAATGAATTTGAGAATTTACACGGTGATTTTTATGTTCGTTATAAAGTTCATAATAAATTAAATGAATCATGATTACGAATAATAAAATAGTGGCTTCTCTCTGTAATGATATTGAAAATTTCAAATACCATAGAATTGATGGTTATAATTGTTATTATAAAGACAAACTTTTTGCCGAAATAAGGGAAGTGATAACTGAAAACACATTGGAGATTTACATTAAACCAATTAAATCTGTTGAATATATTACAGTAAATTTCACTATTAATGAATCTGGAATAGAATTTTTAGAATAAAAATAATTAATTCTGTAATAATTTACAGTATATTTCCGTATACTGATTAAATTAACATTTTTTATATGAAAACAATAACTAATAACAAAGGAAATCAGGTTTTAATCTTTGCTACTACATTTGAGCATGAGGCATATGAACAAATTAAGACATTGGCTAATTTTCATGCTTATGAAAATTCAAAAATAGTAATTATGCCAGATGCACATGCAGGAAAGGGATGTACTGTAGGTACTACTATGACAATTACTGATAAGGTAACACCTAATTTAGTTGGCGTGGATATCGGATGTTTAGATAAAGACAGCGAATTTTTAACACCGAATGGTTGGAAAAAAATGTCTGAATATGTAGTGGGAGATAACGTCTTACAGTATTCAAAAGAAACTGATACAGCAAATTTCATTAACCCAATTAACTATATTGTTAAAGATTGTGATGAATTTTATCATTTTAAAAATAATAAAGGATTAGACCAATTATTAAGCGAAGAACATAAAGTTCTTGTTTGGAAAGGTTATAAGGCTAAAGGATATAATTTACAGGATATGCAACCTTTAGATTTAATTAATTTAGGAAATAAATTAGATAGAGGTTATTATGGTATTAAAACATCTTTTAATGTTGTTAATCAAAATGGAGTTAATCTATCCGATAATGAAATAAGATTAGATGTTATGATTGCTGCAGATGGATGCATTCGACATGAAGATTCAGATTTTAATAAAGTTGAATTACATTTTTCAAAAATTAGAAAAATTGAAAGAGCAAAATCAATTCTTGAAAATTGTAATATATTATATGAGATGTATACATCTGAAGATAATACCACATATTTTTATTTCAAGACAAGGAAAGATATTAATAAAGACTTATCAAAATATTTTTATGCAAATGCCTCACAACTGAAAATTATTACCGAGGAATGTTTATTATGGGATGGACATAAAGGTTATAGGTCGTATTTTAGTACTACGAATAAAGTAAGTGCAGATGTAATCCAATTTGCATTTTCATCAATAAATATTAGAGCAGGTATTTCAATTGTTAAGTCCGAAAACAAAAATTGGAATGTTAACTATATTGTAACGCCTACGAAAAATAACATAATTGGTATTACAAATACTGTTAATAAGGTAAAATCAGTAGATGGTAAAAAATATTGTTTTACTGTTCCAAGTGGTTATTTTATTTCAAGGAGAGCAGGTAAAATCTTTATTACAGGTAATTGTGGAATGCTTACCGTTAAATTAAAAAATAAAGATATTGACTTTAAAAAACTTGATAGAATTATCAAAACTAAAGTTCCTCATGGTTTCGGAGTACATACTCAAGCACAAGCCAGATTTGATTTTGATAATTTGAGATGCAAAAAAGTTAATTTACCTAGAGCAGTCTTATCTATTGGTTCTCTCGGTGGTGGAAATCATTTCATTGAAGTAGGTAAATCAAATGTCAATGATGACATATATTTGGTTATTCATTCCGGAAGTCGTCAATTAGGAAGTGATGTGTGTAAATACTATCAGGACCTTGCATTTCAAAATGTAAATGAAATGGGTAAGATAAAGAAAAATCTTATTGAAAAATTGAAAGCCGAAGGTCGTGAGAGAGAGATTGATGCAGAGGTTAAGAAAATACAAAAACCTGTTGTAAATAAAGATTTGGCGTATTTAACCGGACAAGATTTTGATGACTATATGAATGATATGTCAATAGTTCAGAAATTTGCAGTCGCTAATCGTGAAACAATGGCTAATATTATTATGAATGAAATGGGTTGGGGTGAAAGCGAGAGATTTCAAACTATTCACAATTATATTGATTTTGATAGAATGATTCTTAGGAAAGGTGCTGTTAGTGCTGAAAAGGATGAAATTTTATTAATCCCAATTAATAGAGAAGACGGGTCATTAATTTGTAGAGGTAAAGGAAATCCTGATTGGAATTATTCCGGACCTCATGGTGCAGGTAGATTAATGAGTAGAACTAAAGCAAAAGAACTTCTTTCCATGAAAGAATATGCCGAGTCAATGAAAGGCATTTTTAGTACCACTGTAAATCAAAATACTTTAGATGAAGCACCTAAAGCATATAAATCAATGGCAGAAATTATGGTAGCAATTGTCGATACTGTTGACGTTATTGATATTGTTAAACCTTTATATAGTTTTAAGGATGATTCTAGCGGTATAAAATATAAAAAGGGGAAGAAGGTCAAGTAAAATTAATCCCGTATGTTTGTAATAAATTACGGGATTTTTTTGTATTGTAAAAATATGAAATCTACTATAAAAAATAATGAAATCAGACTGGGTTTCGGGAAATATAAAGGTATGCTCCTTTTTAATATCCTTAAAACCGACCCGGATTACATTAAATGGGCGGTCAGTAAGTCATTAATTAAACTCCCCAAATCTTTAAAATTATAGAAACATGTATAGAATATCAAAAAATACTCGTAAACACAGTACTACTCCTATTGTTAGATTAGATGACAATGGTAAAGAAGAAATTGTATTGGTTATTTGTAATCAACCAAAAAAAGATGGAGATGTATTTGCTGAAGATGTGGTTAAATTACTCAACAACGAGGTTACTATTACTAAAAAAAGATTAGAAGAACTAGAATTAATTGAAGCAAAACACAATGCTTTACTTGCCAGACTTGATATGTTTTTCAACAAAACATAAATTTTAAACACCTGATATTTTTTTAATTCTAAAATTTATTATACCTTTACATTTAGAATTAAAATATAGTTTATGCAAATAAAATATTTGGTTGGAGATGCTACTTATCCTGTAGGTCCGGGACTTAAAATCATAATACATATTTGCAATGATATAGATAAATGGGGAAGAGGTTTTGTGCTGGCAGTAAGTAAACGTTGGAAAGAACCTGAAATTGCCTATCATAATTTAAAACTCTGTGAAAGAAAATTAGGTGAGATACAAATAATTAGAGTAGAAGCCGATATATATGTCATCAATATGATTGCTCAACATAGTATAGGTCCGGATAAAGAAGGACACCCCCCAATAAGATATGATGCCCTTGTATCTTGTTTACAAAAAGTAAATGAATTTGCAATAACTAATAATGCTAGTATTCACGCACCTAGAATAGGAGCTGGTTTAGGTGGTGGAAATTGGGTTATAATTGAAACTATAATTACTGAAGTATTCGGTGATATAGCTGTTTATATTTACGATTTAAAATAAAATTACAGCATATTGAAATCAATTTGAATTTCAATTAAAAATAACATGACGATACTAATTGAAAAGATATATGTCAGATGAAAAATTTATTACCCTTGAACCAAAACTACCAAATCACTGTAATGAACTAAGTAAAGCAGAAGAGGCTTTAAATAAATTAAAATATCGATTTAAAATAATAGAAATAGAAAATAGTATTACAGATAAGAAACATGAATTTTTTTATGAGGAAATTGTAAGGGTTTTAGATTATGTTGGAAGACTATCTATTTCAGCATTTACTCTAGAGACTAGTCTTGAAGAAACATATTTGCTTAAATACAAAAGAACACCTAAACTAGCTAAACAATTATGGCTGGAACACTATAAAAAAATACATCATCCTTATAATATACTTAAAAATAGATGTTTTAGGATGCTAGATGAACTCGATGAAGAATATATAAGAGTATTTGATAAAAAACCATCTAATTGGAAAATTTAATACCTGTAATTTTAACCTAGACTAAACACCTTGAAATAACCGTTTCAAGGTGTTTTCATATGTCATAACCCCACTCATGAATACTATTTCCATCAGTAAATAAATTTTTTGCAGTAACTGTTTTACTTATAACTCTATATTGACCTTTTAAAGCATGCTGGCCATGTTCTTTTGCATATGCAGGATTAATAGTTATCCAGTCACCGGGATTTATCTTGATTTTTTCTAATGCTGCTTCCGGGTTATTATTTATCTCGGTTTCAAGTTTATTAATTTCATTATCGAGATAATTATAATATTCATCTTTATTAGGCCAATTAGTTACATTAGGGGGTAATTTACCTGTTTTAAGAATGTATTTCTGGTGTTTAATATAATAGTCTAATTTCTGTTGAGGAGTTAATACTTTAGGTATTGCCCTATATATTTTAACTGGCATATCTGGTTTATTTCTAGCGGATTGAATTATGTGAATACTATAAGCATCATATGGAGCATTATCACCATAATATCTCACTGCTTTGTCACTATATATATCATCGGGATAAGTATCGGTTAAATCATACATAGGAGCACCATATTCTTTACTGGCGGGTCGATGTGACATATGATAACTATCGTCTTCCTCATTAATACTCTTTTTAATTAAAAAGACTTTTGGATGTTCACCATAGTTTTTAACTAAAATTCTGTAACCTTCAGGTACGTTCTTTTTCACATATTGTAAATACAGATTAAACCTTCGCTTATCAACATCTTCATTTTTTACCGGGATGATTTCTATTTCTTTAGGACCAACGATATCAATAAAATCTTTAACTGTCGAAGAAACAGTAGCCATTACTTTAAATAGTTTGCCTTTATTTACTACATTAGTGAAAATATCTGTATCGTCAGTATCAAATTCGTCTTCATTAGCAAAGAATGAAACACTCCAATTTTGATTTACTGTATCGTAATAAATCTGTACACGATATTGGTCATCGTCTTCAGTAGTAAAATAATAATCGTATTGATAATTATGACCTTTAATGCTTTTTACATTTTTGGTCCAACTATAAGGAGAGAGATTACTTTCACCTATTTCATTAATAACTGAATTTAATTCTTCAGTTATAAGGTGATTGAGTTTATTGATATTCATAGATTTATATATTGATATTGTTAAATTAATAACCTAAATATATAAATACTAATAATTTTAGTAATAAGTCTTTATACAATATCTTATTATTATAACATTTTTTTTATTTCGTCAATAGATTTGGTAGTAAAAATAGAGAGTATTTCGAATTCCCAGTCTTTTTTAGGTACTGGAATATGTTTTACTAGAGTCATCATAGTTCTCTCCCATTGGAGCGTTTCTTCTGGTGGTTTATGTAAAGAATCTTCATAATTCCATTTAAGGTCCTTAAGTAATTCAATTTCATTTTCAGGAATATTGAATACCATATCCAATATAACATCATGACAATTTCTTCTTTTCATACGTTAATCTTTAATTCCAAACATATTTTTTAGATATTCTAATTGGTCAACAGGTTTGTCATCATCTTCATTTGAAAATATATCGTCTTCCGTTGAAACAATTTTATGAAAGATGATTTTATCTTTAATAAATTGCACAGCCTGTTCCTTATTTTCGGCAGTTATTCTGGTTTTTAATTTTTTTCCGTAAATTTCGAAATAAACGTCATATTCTTTCATAATATCTCCAATTTAAATTTAAATATCACCATATGCAGTTTTAATTGCTCCTGATATTATTCCGATAAATAATATTACAAGTAATAATCTTCCTGCAATCGTTTTAATTAACCACCAATTAGATGGATTAGTATCCCATGCAATAAAACATCCTAGTAAGTATACCACTAGAACACTTATTACTAGATAGATTAAAAACCATAAAAAATTATTATCATTCATATTCTTAAATTTAAATATTTTCTATTTGATTTAACATATGTTTAATTCTCATTATTTTTTCATTCCATACGATATCTGTATCTAATAGAATCTCGATGTATCGTATAAATAATAATTTATTCTTATATAAATGCCCATTAAATACAAATCCAAGTTTTAATAATTCCGAACATCTCTTACTGTATTTTTCACCAGTAGTTTTAATGTCTTTTTCAATTAAATAGTTTTGAATACGCTGACTTAAAGAATTATCACAAGGATAACGTCCGCATGCCATTTGTAAGCCAATAATAGCTACCTTAATAGCCGTTTCTTCAGTTATTCCAATTATTTTATAGGTGTCAATTAATTCATTTGACTTTTTAATTACATCTTGTTTATGTTTCATTTTAAAGGAAAATTATAAAGACAATTATAAAAATTATGATTGCGAGACAACCTAAATCGTTTATTGGATTATAAGTACTTGTTTTTTCAATATTCGAATTTTTGTCGTTTTCGGACTTATTTAAATTTTCATTCATAATATAATTTTTAATTATAATTAATTTTCTTTAGCCACCAAAATAATCAAATGGATTCCAACTAGCGATTCTCCAATCCAAAAGCAGTTCTTTTCTTACTTTTTTCTTTTTCTTTCTAGGATATTTACGTGATTTACTCCATTCCTCCCGGATTTTATCTTTTTCTAATTCATTACGACTATTAATGTCGTCAATCATTGACATACCTAGTCTAAGCCAATTATTTAAAGTATCTTTCATAATAATCCTTCTTTTTTAAAGAAATAATAAAAATATGAAATTAATTCTTCAGATGTTTTTATTCCTAATACACCTACATCAATATATGAATCGATTTTTTTAAAATCTCTATTTGATTCGTTATAGTTTTCAATAAATTTAATTGCTGTTTCTATAATAATTGTTTTTTCAATATCAAATTCACTTTTTAATGAATTTAATATTTGTTCAGCAGCTTCATTACTAGCAAACGATTCTGTTTCGGATTTACTGATTTCAAATGGAGATTCACATTCGACAATCCAGCCATTAAGCTTTAATAGTTCGATATCTTTTTTATTCATATTTTTATTTGGTTAAGTAGTTTTTGAAGTCCACGTCCATCAACGATAGAACGTCCGGTATGCCATCCAGAATATGGATAGAATCTAACATTTGAACCATTGAATTTGAAAATTAATTCAACTGTTGTTTCGGAAGTAATTTCATAACCTAAATCCATGATTTTCTGTTTAGCAGCAGCAAATCTCAAGGGTTCTAATTTATTCTGTCTTTCGGTGTTTAATCTAGGCATAATACTATTTTTTTGTTAATTAATTATGTTTTTTCATATGAGCAGTGCATTCATCCAACCAACCATTCATTCTGGCAATCGTATAAGCACTACCATATTCCTTTTGCCAATCACTTATTTTATCAAATTGTCGGGCAGTACGAATACATTTTTCTTGATTCCAATGTGTTACTTTTTTCATATGAGCAGTGCATTCATTAAGCCAGCCATAATGTTTTGCCGCATTAAATGCAATTCTATCGGCTTTTATCCAATTATTAATTCTCGAATGTTTTTTCGAAGATTCTAAACACATGACTTTAGTATAGGAATTAATTTTTTTGATTGTTTTACTATCAATTCTTTTAAACATATGTGCAGTACATTTTTTAATACAACGAATTCTCTGTGCTGCTTTATATGATTTACCGTTGTCAGAATTAACCCAGTCAGTAATTCTATTAAAATTCGATGCTTCACTAATACATCTTTCTTCGGTCCAGTATCCTTTTTCTTTCCAATTTTTCTTAATCATATGAGCAGTGCATTCATCGAGCCAATTATACTTCCATGCCATGTGATAAGTTTTTCTGCTATCATTAATCCAATCATTAATAGTAGAATGTTTTTTTGCTATTTTTAAACAAAGGTTTTTATTGATAACCTTATTATTAGGCATATGTGCCCGGCATTCATTGAGCCAGCCATATCGGATAGCTGCTCCATAAGCTAATTTCTCCGATTTAATCCATTCAGATACAGTTTTATATTTTCTGGCGTTTTCAACACATTTTTCTTTCGTCCAATTAATAATTAATACCTGCATATGTTTACAGCATTCATCAAGCCAGCCATTTTTACGTGCTGCTTGATATGCGCTTTGTTCATGAGTATGCCAGTCAAGTCTTTTTTGATATTTATTTGCAGACAACATGCATTTTTCTTTAGTCCATATAGTATTCATATTTTTTCCTGTTTATTTCCCCATCTGACTTTATTACCTAATCCTGAATTACCTACTTTCCGACCGGATTCGGCCATTGCAGCTATCATTTTTGGAGTTTTAAGTCTTTCAATTAACCTTATTTTTGTTTGTTCTTGTACCTTATCTGCAGTTCGACCATCATGACCTTTAACATAGCGTGTACTACTACCTGCATTAAGTAAATTTTTACCGATACATTTATCATAGTTAGAATAAACTGCTTCCCTACTCCTTTCAGAACTTTCTTTACTACATATACCCTTACCTAAATCAAATCCGAATGTAAGTTTATATTCCTTCTCACTAATGAAATGTTTTTGTCTCACATGAGATAAAACCCTTTTAAATGATTTCTTACAAATTTCACAAATAGGGTTTCCCTTGTCATCATATTCAATTATTCCGTAACTCATAATTAATATCGATAATAAGTGATGTCATTATAGGAATTATAGATGGGTTGAGGCTTAATGTTGTGTGTATTTAGAAAATGACTTTTAATTTGTTGAGTATGGTCAAATCTTGAATTAAGTGCTTCATATAAGCTTATATTGGCATGATTCTGGTCATATTTTCCTTCATCATTTTTCATAATTGAAATGCCTGAAGCATTATTTTCAGTCTTAAGATATTTCCAATTATTATTGTTAAGACGATATAATTCCTGTAAAAATGTAGTTGCCGACATTACCTTAATACCTGCAATCATATTCACATAATTACTTGCGGCTTCTTTACCATTTTCATTTTCAATACTCAGATAAATTTTTTCGAGAATACCACCATTTAAATCTATTAAATTAGCACCTCTTCCGGAGTAAAATTCAGGACTTGTAGACATTCCGGAATTACGAATTATTTCTTTTAACTTTTTCATCATTTTTTTTCTTTAGCATCTTCAATTTGTTTTGATAAAATATCCTGAAGTTTTTTAACCATATAAAAATTAAGTTCAATTGCTTTTGCCTGTGCTTCTTCTAATGACATATAATCCTCAGATTTAAGTTTTTTAGTATGTAAAAAACTTGCATCACTATCATTAACAGAACATGCTTTAACTACTTGCCATTCATCAACATTATTTTCACCCCGGTATGATTTATTCTTTATTACTTCATATTTATCATGACCAATATGGTCTTCAACATATGGATTATAAACCCAACCGACAATATCATGTTTTTTCATGAGTTTTTTAGCGGAT
>Ga0307377_10006561_pt1 | contig 12169 bp, 13 predicted proteins | sample TR3MG_FD_202535 | JGI IMG/M metagenome (GOLD analysis project Ga0307377, IMG submission 202535) | Soil microbial communities from Risofladan, Vaasa, Finland - TR-3 | ecosystem: Environmental > Terrestrial > Soil > Coastal area > Acid sulfate soil | place: Finland: Risofladan, Vaasa | collected...
CGTGATAGCTCCAGGCATACAACAAGAGTATATTGCTTCAGGTCAACAGCGAGGAACAGGAATGGAGGATACTCTTTCTAGAGCTGGCGTTGATATGCAACAAAATCTAAATAAGAATTATGCAGATATGCAAAACCAATCAATGGATAGAAAATACAAGGGTATTTTTGGAACATTAGGACAGGGACAAGGAGCGCCTCCACAAGGTGGATTTGGTCAAACAGCTGGTGGTTTTCTTCAAAGTAATAGTGCAAATGATATGATGAGTGAAATAATGAAATTATTTTCATCAATGGGTGGAGGTCAGTAAAAATGGATACAACAGCTTTTCAGGTAGCAAAGGGAATTGGTGACAATCTTAGTCGAGGCTATCAAAAATATGAGGATCAACAGAATGAAAAACGTGATCTCTCGTCAATAGATTCAATACTTTCAGAAGCTATGCAATCACAAGATCCGAATGCTAATGATATTGCTATGAATAAGATTCTTTCTCAAGTTAGCCCTGCAAGACAGAAAATGGCTGCAGAAGTTCTACAAAAAAGAATTGATGGTTTAAGACCAAAAGCTCCAATTGGAGGTCTTTCTGGTTCACCTGTTCCTCAAGAAGTAACTCAAGCTATTTCAAAAATAGTACAAGAAAATCCAAATGCTACATCAGATGAATTGGCATTGAAGTTAGATGAGGCTGGAGTTCCAAGAGGTCATTCAAATTCATATATTGAAAATAGAAGAAAAAAAGAAGATAGAGAATCAACAATTAATCAAAAGAAATTTGAATCAGAAAGATCTTATCAATCTCAAAGGGCTATTCCATATGTAAAGAAATTAGATGAACAACGAGAATCTCTTCAAGAAAAAGATCAAGCTTTAAGTCTAATGAAAAATTCACTAGAAGAAGGCAATTTAGAATTCTTTTCAAGAGACAATTTTGCAAACTTTCTTGGTCAATATGGAGAAGGATTAAGAACTGCTAAAGGAGCTCAATTAATAACTGCTCAAAAAGAATTTCTTTTAGGAAATATAGCAAGAGCGGGTGCGCGTCCGAATATGTACATAGAAAAACAAATTAGCAATATGCTTCCTAAAATAGGAAGATCAGATGAAGCTAATTTTGGTGTAGTAGAAGCATTTCAGGCTCAGCAAGATTTACAAAAGAAAAAAATGGAAATTTCCGATGAATTAATTGATAAATTTGAAAAAGATTTAGGATATATTCCAGGAAATATTTCATCACAAGTTGATAAAATGATAAAGCCATATGCAGATCAAATACAAAAAAAATTAGCATACAATCTTAGAAATATTCAAGAAAATGAAATGGGTGAAAAAGAGTTAAAGTCTAGAATTAATAAGAATGTTTCTAAAGGAACTCCGTTAACACTTCAAGCAGCAAGATTATTAATGGAAAAAGAAGGTTCAAAAGATGCGGCATTTAAAAAAGCTAAATCTCTAGGATATACAATACCATCAATAGAAGAATATAAGGGTTACTCTGAATGAACGGATCAATTTTTGATGCAATAGATGAACCTATGACAGATACAATTTTTGACGTAGCAGAAAAAGTAAATCCTATTCTTCCAGAAGAATTGAACAATAAAGAAATTCCTTGGTATAAAAGTTACGCTTCTGCAGCAGGAAAAGGTTTAATTCAAGGAATGCATTCTTTTGGAAGAGCTCTTGGACCTCTTCAAGAACCATATGATCCAGAAGAAGTTAAAAAAGTATTGGATAATCTTCTTCCGTCAAAAGAAGGTTTTGTAGAAGGAGCGTTAGAAAGAGGAGGAAAAACATTTCCTTTAGTTGCTACTGGTGGTGGTACAGCAGCAAATTCATTACTTAGAACAGGTGCAGCAGCTTTATCAGGAGAAACAGCAAAATCGTTAGGAGCATCTGAATCAGTTCAATCTTTAGTAGAGCTTCCAGCACTTATTGGACCAGATTTGTCTAAAATGATAAAATCAGGAAAGACAAACAAAGAACTTATTGAATTTGCTAGAAGTAAAGGAATGAAAGAAGAGGAAATTGCTCCGTTAATACAAGGAATAAAAAAACAACGAGTTCTAGGAAAAGCAGCTTTTAAAAGGGGATCAGAAAGTAGATTGGGAAAATCAAAAGAAGCTGTTGGAAAAATCTATGAAAAAATGTATTCAGATCCAAATGCAAAAAAAATATTACCAAAGCAAGAATCATCTAAAATATTTACAGATATTGATGATATTCTTTTAAAAATGCCTAAAAAAATGAGTAAAACTATTACTGATGATCTTCAAGATTTAAGAAATAGTCCTAAAGCTGCCGAAGATTTTATGAATTTTTATGCAGATGTAAATGCAACATTAAGTGGAAATAAAAAACAAATCTCACTACTTAAAGATCCAATTACAAAAGCTATAAGTACGATAGACAAACAACTCGGAAGAGACTTTAAAAAAACAAATCTTCTTTATTCTAAATGGGCAGAAATATCTAAAACTTTAAAGCCGACATTAGCATCTGATATATTTGAGGGTTCAATTCCTTTGAGATTCGGGTTAGGACTAAAATTCCCTCCAATAATGGGAGAAGTTTTAATTGAATCGTTAGGAAAAAACGCAGCTACTGAATTATTACTAAATCCTAGACTTCAAGGATTGGGTAAAAGGATGGTAGAATCAATAAATCAGAATAAAATTCCAGCAGCTCAAAAAATATGGAATGAAATGATTGATGATGTAAGCAAAAAAGATAAAAATACGGCTAAAAAGTTAAAAGATATTGAATTTATTAATCTGATCTCGAGCACTGAACAATAATATATAAAATAGTGACAAAAACACAGTAAAACATCCTCAACCTCCTTGTTGATCTTTCTTAATAGAGCAAAGTTTCCCGTGGAAATCCTTCATTTCTTCATTGATTTTGGCTATTTGATTGGTGCTTTGTATGTGTAGAGCAACAACACTGCCAAACATCGTAAACATCATCGCTAGGTTGGATCCTACGATAATTAGAACGTTTGTTAATTCCATATCAACCTCCTTGTTGTTATTTCACATAAGATCTAGTTTTGTTACTTAAGATTCTATAGATTGAGTGAATGCTAACTCCTATGATTTCTGAAATTTTTGATGCTATATGTCCATCTTTTTTTAATTCGCGAATTTTTCTAACATCATCATCAGAAATTAATAGTCTTTGTCTTTTTATCTGCCCTTCTCTCATGTTATTTCTAGTTTCTTCTGAAAGTTTTTTTCCTTTATTAGATTCGCTAATTTTTTGTTTTGTTTCTTCTGATCTTTTTTTCCCTTCCCAATAAGCATCTCCTTTCTTAAAGAAAACTCCTTTTACTTCTCCATGTTCTATTGATTTCTTTAAATGGCACGATCTGCATAATGTTTGTCCATTTGAAACCTCAAATCTTAATTCAACGTTTTCTTTCCAAGAAACTATATGATCACAGTGTAAGTGTTCTTCTGAGTTGCATTGAATACATTTATGACCATCTCTTTCAAGGACTTTCTGTCTCCATTCTTGACATATTGCAGAGTTTCTCCCGCTTCCAATTCCTTTATTCCAAGCAGTTTTTCCTTTTTTAACATCGCTCTGTTTTTTCTTTACGTGTTCTGGAGTTGTTTTTCCTTTATTCCAAGGAACTAATCCTTTGGAAAATTTACCTCCTTTGCCCCACTTACATCCACAAGATTTAGTTTTTCCACCAATTAATCCACGTCTATCAACCTCATGTGTATTTCCACATGTGCATTTACATAGCCATCGAGTACCTGAACACTTTAAGTTTTTAACTTTGTGAACCACTGTAAGATAACCAAATACTTGTCCTTCCAAATTAAGAGGTTTCATTTGTTTTGTTCCTTAATAACTTCCTGAATAAATCGCCTAGTTCCAATTCTAATTAGTTCCTGCATGGAAATACCCATTTTTGCACATGCAATTTTAATTTCTTTGAATTCTTTTTCAGGAACTCGCGCGAATAGAGCTTTATACTTAGTTTTGTTTATTGTCATGCTAGCATGATAGCATAAAAACAATATACTGTCAAGTTATGGTAGGTGTTAGAGTGGGTTTGATGTAAATTAAAATTGTAATTATAAACTACAAAAGGAAAATCATGCCAAAATACAACTCAACTATCTCTTACGTGGGTAGAAAATCATCAAACGAACATGCTGGACAAGCTAGATTTGCAAAAGAATCGGAGGTTGTTTCTGGATTAGCTGATGATCTAATTGTCAGTCCCCTAACCTTAGCTGCGACGATTGATGACTTAATTCCTATCGTAACATCTATCACTCTTGCTGGGGCTCTAGATACTAATGTTCCGTCTACGCTGGCCGCGAAAACGTACATTGATAACATAGCTATCGCAGGCGCCCCCGCATGGAGTGAAACAGTATCAGGAATCGGCCAGCTCAGCACAAACGCAGAAGCAGTAGCCGTAACCAATGACACTACAGCAATGACTCCGCTTAAAGTGGGAGCAGTTTTCGCAGCTCCTCCATCTTTAGGCTCAGGAACTCCAGCCGCTGGAGCATTCACAACTTTAGCCGCTAGTGGACTTTCTTCTCTAAGCGCATCTGCTACGATTTTAACAGCTGGTGCAGCTCTTAATCTTGGTAGTGATAATGATGCTGGTGCGGTGAATCTTGGAGTTGGTACAACTGCACGAGCAATTAATATTGGTTCGTCAGCTGCCGCCCACATTGTCACGATCGGCTCGACAACAGGAATTGCAGCGGTTGATCTTCTTTCAGGAACAGGTGGTATTTCGCTTGCTTCAACAGGCGCTGGAGATATCACAATTGATTCTGATGACACAGTTTTAATCGATGCTGACGGGGTCATCGATATTAACAGCTCAGCTGGTGTGATTTCGATTGGTAATGATGCAGATTCAAATAATATTAATGTAGGAACTGCTGGAGCTAGAGTAATAACCGTAGGTAACTCAACAGGAGCGACTTCCGTCGTTTTAGAGTCTGGTACAGGTGCAATCGATATCGGTGTAAATGCTATCGCGCACTCAGTAAGTATCGGAAACAAAACAGGGGCAACGGCTTTAGCTTTAGATGTCGGAACTGGCGGTTTTGTTCTTGATGGTGTAACAAATTCCACTTATTCAATCGGAGCTTCAACAACTACAGGAACAATTTCTATAGGCGGTACTGCTGGCACAGGAACAATGACCCTTGGGGACTCATCTGGAACAAATATTGTACAAATTGGTTCAGGAGAAGGTGCGACAACGGTCAATATTGCTGGTGGAGCTACTAATCCTAAGACAGTTACGATAGCAACTGGTGCAGTAGCCAATCTTGTTACAATCGGAAGTGCTTCAGGCGCAGCATCTTTAGATCTTCTTTGTGGAACGGGTGATTTCACATTAGAAGGTGATCCTGCTTCAGATTATACCATTGGACTTTCAGCAACAACCGGAGCAATTTTAATAGGCGGCTCTTCTCAAACTGGAAGTTGCACTTTTGGCGATTCAGACGGAACAAACACAGTAAATATTGGAACTGGAGAAGGTTCGACTACTATATCAATCGGTACAGGTGCTACAGCTGGAAAAACTGTGAATATTGCCACGGGTGCTATTGATAATGACGTTACGATTGGAAGTGCAACCGGAACTTCTTCTCTAGACCTACTTTGTGGAACGGGTGATTTCACCCTTAACGGTTCTGCAACTTCTGATTATACAATCGGCGCTGCAACAACTAGCGGAGCAATTTCTATAGGCGGCTCTTCTCAAACTGGAACAATGACCTTAGCAGGTGGAAACGGTGCTCAAGCTATCAACATTGCAAGCTCTACAGGCGGAAAAACTGTTGGAATTGCAAATGGCGCTGGCGCAAACGCTGTAACCATTGGCTCAACAAACACAACTTCCTCATTAGTTTTGCAGGCTGGTTCTGGCAAGATTACAATGACAGGAACTGTTAAACAAATTGATGCAAACTTTTTGTTCACAGGTGGTACTGATTTAATTGTTAGTCAGTCTCCGATTTTGCAATCAGCGCTAACAACGGGTGCAGCGCCAACAGGCGCAACAGGCGATACAAACTTGATGTATATGCAAGATGGTTGCTTAATGGAGCAGTTTATTCTCGGAGCTGGACAGACTATTATAGCTCCTAGAATGGCAACAGATGGTCTTAACATTGCTCTCGATCAAACAGACAACGAAGGTGCAATTTACAACTTTGGGCCAAGAGCAGCTTCTAAACATTCTTATGTAATCGGAACAGATGCGGCATTCTTTATGGAAGCTAGATTTACAGTGGCCGACGTTACAGGATGCGAACCTTTGTATATTGGATTTAGAAAAGTCGAGGCTAACGCTACAGACTTTAACACCTATACAGATAGAGCATTTATCGGTTTGGATAATGTTGTTTCAGCTGGAAATGTTGTTCTTAACACGGAAATTGGAAGTGCGGGTAGCGTAACAACTAACACGACTGATGCTTGGGCTGATGCTGCTAGTCACGTAATAAAAGTTTTAGTCAGTGCCGCGGGTGTTGTAACATACGAAATTGATGGGGTTGCACCGAGTGCGACAGCAGCTTATACATTTACGAATGCTTTAGTTGTGATGCCTGAAATTTTCTTCTTAAACGGAGCAGATGTTGCAGGTAACATTGAACTTGAAACTTTAAAGATTGGTTTTCAAGCGTAATTAAAGAAAAGAACGCATCTTGCTAGAAATGGCAAGGTGCGTTTATAATTGATTCGAGCTAGGATCGCTTCCGAAAAGCTATTTCCCAATAGCCTGCTCATTTCTTAAATTCGGGAACAACTCGGGAGGTTGTATCTATGGCTGTTACTCTAAAATGCAAAAATTGTAATAAAGATTATGAACGTACTCTATTAAAGTCTAAAAAAAGTAAATTTTGCAGTAATCAGTGTAATGCTAATTCCAGAAAAGTTCCGCATAAAAAATATAACTGTAAAATGTGCAATAAAGAATACGAGGAACAAGTCGCTAAGTCAGGTAAAACAAGTTTTTGTAGTTATGAATGCCTGTATAATCATAATCGTTCAGGATTAATTCATTTAGAATGTCATCATTGCAAAAAAAAATATACTCGATCCAAGTGCGTATCTGAAAATAGTAGATTCTGCAGCATAAAATGTCTTCACGCAAATTGTAGTTCATGGATTCCATTTAAAATTGATGATGCGACAGAAAAAACAAAATTTGAGAGAATGAATAATAATTTTGAAAGGTATGTTGTTAGAAAAAAAGGTTGTTGGGAATGGACCGGACCTAAAGATAGTAGTGGTTATGCCTTATTATCTACATCAAAAAGGTTAGGTACAAATAAAGCTCATAGATATTCTTGGTCTGTAGCAAATGGAAAAATCCCTAAAAAGTTACTTGTTAGACATCTATGCAATAATCCTACTTGTACAAATCCCAATCATTTAAGCATTGGAACTCATCAAGACAATATGAATGATTGTATGTTGGCGAACCGTCAATCAAAAGGTTCTTCTCATCCAACCAGTAAACTTAACGAAAATGATGTAATTAAAATTAGAATTTTGTTAAGTTCTGGTGAATCATGTGCTAGTATTGCTAGAAAATATGATGTCAGTCATCCGACTATTAGAGACATAAAAATTAACAGGTCATGGAAGCATGTTTGAGACAAAATCAATTTATAAAAAAACTATCGATGAATATGAAATTTCAATTATATGTCCTACAGATCTCCCATTAGGAATATTTCATGATTTTTTGCTAGAAGTTAGAGGCTGGGCTGTTGATAGGATGGTTAAGGCTCAAAAGGAAGATCAAGAAATCGCGCAAGAAATGATGGGCGATCAAATCGAAGTAGAAAAGATTAAAATAGAAGAAGCGGAGGTTGAATAATGGTAGCTAAAGCAGATTTCGATGATCTTAGATCGTTAGCCTTTGGTGGAATTAGTGCTGCATATGCAGCCGTAGGCACTCCAACAACTAAACTAGCAAGAGCTTTTTGCATCTCGAATGACACACAAGGATCAATGATTTTCACTAACGATGTCACAAAAGACAAGTTTTTTATCAAGGCAGGAAGTTTCAAATTATTTGATATACAATCAAACATGAATGCTCAAAAAGACGACAAGTACGTCCTTCCTATCGGTACACAATTTTACGTGAAACAGCTAGCCGCTCCAGTTTCGGGCTCAGTCTATATCGAGGTTCTGATCTAATGCGAAGAAAAGATGTTGATGATTTAGTTTTACGACAAGAGCGTCAAAATCACAGTAACGCAGTCTTAGCCACGAATATGGCGATGGAAAAAATGAGCATTGCGCTTGTTAAAATATCAAATGATCACAAGAAAGACGTTACAGAATTAAAGAATTACATCAGAAAGCTAGAGCTAGCGCTGAATAAGATCGATAATTCATCTTGTGAAATCTACAAAGATCAGCATAACGCAATCCAAGCGCTTCGTAATGAAAATCTAGACGTTAAAAAGAAATGTATACATCTAGACTGTGAAAAACAGAAGCTTTTTGCTCTCGTTCAATCGAATCTAGAACATATCGTTCAAGAAAACAGAAACGGTTTAGACTTCAAGAAAGAACTTAAAGAAAAGTTCAACTACATAGAGCATACGATCGAGAAAAAAGCTATTAAAGCACAAGAAGAGCTTAGGAAATCAGCTGATGCAATCTTAAATCGACCATCCGAGTACGCATCTTTAAAAGAATATGTTGATAACAAGTTCAATGAGACCGAGATAGATCATAAAGGCATCTATACAAATATCGGTTTCTTTAAAGCCAAGTATGACATTGTCGATAAGAAGATTGAAAACATCTATACCTTAATTCAACGAATAGAGAAAAAGCTATGAGCCAGGCAGGAAGTTTTGGGTCAGAGGGTACAACATCACCTCTAACGACTAAAGGCGACGTCTACACGTATGATACAGACGATGCGAGACTCCCAGTCGGAGCAGATGGCCTAGTTTTAACCGCGGATAGCGGACAAGCTACAGGTCTGATCTGGGCGGCTGGTGGTTCAACATCACCTCTAACGACTAAAGGCGATCTTTTCGGATTTTCTACAGTTGACGACAGATTAGCGGTAGGTGCAGATGGCTTATTTCTTAAAGCGGATAGCGGACAGGCTACAGGCTTAATCTGGTCAGCAGCTTCTACAACTCTTCCAGACGCAATTTATGGTGGTTCTGCAGCTTCTCATTCGGTTAATACTACAACAGCTTTTGCTCCAGTTAACTATAGAGATTTTGGCAGCATAGAAATATTAGTACGCAGTTTTGACACTACAACAACTGAATACATGCAGGGATTTTTTCAAGTTCCTTCTGATTTAGGTGCCGGAGCTTCTAGTGTCACATTTGATATTATCGGCTCTTCATCTACAGCAGCAGCATCTAAAAATGTAAAATTCACATTTGATTTTGTTGAAGTAGCGGATAGCGGATTGATGACAGGCGCATACGGTGGAGCTATCGCATGGGATGATCAAGCGGTCAGCGCAACACAAGACGATCAAGATATCATTTCCAATACAGAGACGATAACTGATCTAGGATGGACAGCTGGAAATATGATCTACTATAGGCTATATAGAAGCACTGCAACAACAAATAATCTAGCGACTGATTACGATGTGATTTCGTTTAATATACGCGTTCCAAGGGCTTAAGATGGCTGCTAGTCAATATTTTACTAAATCATCAGATGATCATTTGAATAGTATTAAATCTATATCTTCATGGCCTATGTCTGCATCAGCTTGGGTAAAAACCGATAATACTGGTAATGGTGGAATATTAACATTTTATCAAGGATATGACAGGGGGTTTGGTGCAAGAAGTGGTATTAACGGAACAGTGGTAGATATTTGGTGTGGAAACGATACACAAGGATTTAATAATTCTTCAGGTTATTCAATATCAATTAATAAATGGGTTAATTTATCTATAGTAGGTTCATCAGATACAAATAAAAAATTATATTTAGATGGTGTGGAAGTTATTTCATGGACAACAAACATAACGCCTCCGTCTGCTATAAATTTAACTACTGGATCGATATTTAATTATGGTGTTACATCAGGCGGAAATTTAGCACATGTACATTACTATGAAACAGCACTTACTCCTAATGAAATAAAAGAATTAATGTATCATCCTGGATCTATAACGAACGGACTTCTTGCGTATTATCCGCTGACAGAGAATGCATCATCTGTAACAGATTTTAAAGACCAGAGCATTAATTTAAATAACATAAACAATGGCGTGCTTCCAACAGCTTCAAATGATGGCCCCCCCGTATATCTCCCCCAACAAGGCACAACACTATGAAAATAAACAATCCAATCAAGGTATAAAATGAGCCAAAAAATCATAAACACTAATGTGTTGAGGGGGTAGTTATTTCACAGGCCGGAATTCTCGACGATATCGCAAACAATCCGCAGATACCGACGACATTTGACGCGGATGTAGGAACTGCGATACCTCTTAGTAATATACTAGAGATTATTGGCGGTGTTGGTGTTGATACCGAGGCATCGGGTAATACTGTTACGATAAATGCTTCTACTACTACATCTTTGACTTTCCCAACAGATGCGGGAACGGCAACACCTGCAGCAAATGCGATTTCTATTTTAGGAACTGGTGGAATTGCGACATCAGGAGCCGGGGCAACTGTTACTATAGACGGGTCGGCGTTTAATGCTTTTACTTGGACTGTTATTACAGCAGCTACGCAAGCTTTAATTGCATCGAATGGATACATCGGAAATCGTGGTACCAACATAACCTATACATTACCAGTAACCGCATCGGTAGGTGATAGATTTAGAATTACGAACCTTGGGATTGGCCTACCAGTAATTGCTCAAAACGCGGGACAATCTATTCGTTTCACATCATCTACAACAACTCCGGGCGTAGGTGGAAGCTTAACAGCTATCAGCCGATACGCTTCTATTGAATTGGTTTGTGCAGTTGCTGACACAGATTTTATAGTGCTTTCCTCAGAATCTTCATGGACTATCGTTTAACAAAAGGTAAAATGTGGCAATCCAAAACAATCTAAACATCATCCAAATGGGCATCCTTGCAGCAGACGGTAACGGAGATTTTGACGGACGAACTCTTACAGGACTGAATACATTTATAGCAGTAACAAACGGAGATGGTATTGCAGGAAATCCTGTTATATCAATAGATGAAGAATTTGAAACCACAGGGATGCACGGATGGAATGGAGCTGTATTAGAAGATGTTTCAGTTTCAGCATCTTCAGATGGAGCAACAATAACTTTTTCAGTAGAAAAAAATGGTGGTGGAGACCTTACAACCGTTTTTAGTGATGGATACTACACATGGGATACAACGCCAGCTGACACGGTTGTTTTAACAGCTGGAACAAACACCGTTCCCGTTCTGAATTATGTCTATTTTCTTCAATCAACAAAAACACTTACTGTTAGTACAGTTTCTTTCCCTGCTTCTGAATATGTTCCGTTAGCAACTGTTTTATGTCCATCAGCGGCTTTATATCAAACTGATGGAGCTTATAAATTCCATGCCTGGACAGATCACGTAGTAAAAATAACAGAACAGGGACATATTTCAGACATTAATTATTGGATAAGAAACCAACAAGCAACATGGGTTTCGGGTGTTGGTCAAACTTTTGTTATCACTACAAATGCTGGAATTCCTGATAATGTAAATCTAACAACAATTGCAGGAGTGGTGCTTCAACTTCACAATCATACATTTCCTGCATTTGCTGCAACTCCTGATTTTTATGTTGTTAACGATAGCGTAACGCCATATACAAAAGTAACAGATCTAAACGCATTGCTTACAGATTCAACTGGTGCAAGTATGGCAGGAAGATATTTCAGTTTAGTTATATGGGGTGTTGTGTCAGAAGATACTGGCGATTGTAAACTCATGGTAAACCTTCCAGGTGGTTCTTATAATGGTTCATCAAATTTACGAGCTGATTCATCTAGATTTATAAATTATTCAATCCCGCAAGAGTTTGTTGGAACAGGATTTTTAATTGCACAATGGGGTCTGAGACATCAAGCAGCATCAGGAGGAACATGGACCTCAGTAGAAGAGCTGGATTTGAGAGGATCAATACCTAATATTATCGCTGG
>Ga0307377_10006562_pt1 | contig 12167 bp, 5 predicted proteins | sample TR3MG_FD_202535 | JGI IMG/M metagenome (GOLD analysis project Ga0307377, IMG submission 202535) | Soil microbial communities from Risofladan, Vaasa, Finland - TR-3 | ecosystem: Environmental > Terrestrial > Soil > Coastal area > Acid sulfate soil | place: Finland: Risofladan, Vaasa | collected...
TATTCTCTAATTGTTTTATCGAATTTTGAATTAAATATTCAAGAGTTCCCTCGGTCGTTGGCCCCACCACGTATTTTAATGAAGTTCTATCTTCGGATAATTTAAACCAACGAATTTCTTCATCTGTGCCACTTCTCTTTGTTCCATTTACAAAATATTCTGGAGAGAGTCTTTTGGACTTCCATGCAAGAACTCCACCCTCAAATGTTGACATGAGATTTTCAAAATCCTTTACCCCTGATAAAATTTTTGGATCTACAACCGATTCGAAAATCTCGTTCTCCAAAGTCCTATTTATCGTACTCGCCATTATAATCAATTCTCTTAGAGTTTTCACTGGGAAATCCGATGGAAGTAACCCCTTATTCACGTATTCCTGATATACTGATCGTAATACTTGGTATCCCTTGGTTGATTTACTTACAACAATTTCCGTTTCTCCCGTTTTTTCATTCGTTCTAGACGATGTTGCCGCTTCTGATGCGTAAAAATATGGGGCATTTAATATTGATTCCAATGAGATGTCCGCCATGTATGCGTATGTAGATCCAACAAAAGTTGTGTCTACTTCCATATTACCGTTGCTAGGGTTAAACCTTGTATTAAATTTAACCAAATGAAGTCTATACTTAATAGCCTTTCCAAAGAACCCCTTAACTGTCAAATAAAATATTGGCCAAGGTAAGTGAAAGAATGCGGCATATGGTGAGTTTTCGGGTGATTCAAATAATGTTTTTCCACGAACATCAATGAATTTAATCATAACACTTGGAATAAAGTTTGCACCTGCTACGCTAATTGAGATACTATCTATTCCAAAACTTTGTGCTGTATTGTCGTTTTGTCCGTTGCTGCCCGGATTATTCTGATTTGGAGCGTTAAAGACACCTGTATTCTCAAAATTATATGTTCCTTCTGGAATGTTAGTGTACGCATCTGTCCATTTAGTGTCGTAATCCCTTCCGTCTTGGTTTTTTAAGAAATTAAGCGTTCCTCCTGCTATTGAAGATAATGAACTTTGGTCGCCAGCGGCCACTAACGTTGTGCGAGGAATAAGGTCAGCCTCTAAATTAACGTACATAACGAGATTCTCTGGTTCAACACCTCTTGATTGTGCCACACCATTATCCAATACACTATTAGGGTCAATATAAATGAGATTATTTTGATCGACCTTAACTAATATATCATTCGTTTTGTTTACGTTATTATTCCCCATAATATAGTTTGTACAAATCTACGGCTTTTTTGTAATCTTGTAAAGACGCAACAAGGGGGAAGGGGATTCTCATCATGAAATTATCGGGAATTAAATATTCGATACTTCCTGCCAATGGATTGGCTTGTAATATTAACCATCCAAACAACGGTGAGTCATAATATTCCTGTGAAAATTTGTCCAACCTATCCCTATTTCGTCTATACTGAATGTACTTATCGGTTGTTTTGATAGGTATAACAAGACCCGGGACAATCTTAAATGATCCCTCTTCTTCAAAGTATTGATATCTGTCAAAATATTGATTAGCCATTTCTATAATAGTTTAATTCATTAGTGGTTACAACACCGCTCGTAATATTTACGCTTTTTAATTTATCGATTTCAGATTGGTCGGTTAATGTCTGTTCTTCAATTATACCAAATGAAATTGGATTTAGATTCTTTTGTACGGGATAATGTTTTGTAAATGCGAATTTCTTCTCTGATGGATCATCCAACATAAACTTATTTAATCGTTTCTCGATATCTCCTTTAATTCTACTTGTAAAGACAGTATTATCCTGATTATATAAGTTTAGAATTTCCTGTTTTTTATCTTTTAAAAGTACAGATAGAAAATAGGATAAATCGTTAGTTGTCATCGTGGTTTGTTGACTAAAAACATAACTCTCATCTAAATCCTCGAAGAATTCCTCTTGATACGTATCAATAAATGTTATAACATTCTGATACGGTAAATAAAGTTCGTCGGCAGTATAACCTGATAATTCACTATACACATATGTTTTCTTATTTTCATCAACAATTTTAGAGTCGTGCCCCATTTCAATAACAAAATTCAATTTATCCAAATCGACAATAAGTTTATTTCTCTCTTCTTTAATATCTTTAAGTTCTTGTAATTGAGTCATCTCATCAATCATAATACCGATAGTTGTTTTAACATATGGTTTTAAGTATTGTTCCGATTTTCTCAATACAGCTGGTGTCATGTCCTTATTGAATCCAAATATTGTACTTATATTTTCGTTATCAATTTTATCTAACATTTGTGATTTAAAAGTCGACGTAAGTACTGATAAATCACCACCTTTTGGGTATTCTCCTAATAACTCAACTATTTGCGTTCCTGTATTCGTTTGAACAGTGTAATCTTTTATTACCCGATATGTTGGAGATATTAACATACTCAATAATTTCGTATCATATGTTTCTAACAATTGATCGTAACCATTTTTAAATTTCGCAAAATAGAATGTAACATCGGAAAAAAGTTGTGTTACCAATGGTTTATAATCTAAATTAGTTGGTAATGCGACAAGGAAATCTGCTGGAGTCCCTACCCACTCTCCCACGGTTGTTTTCTTTTCCGTTGAGACTGGTTCTTGTGACGTATCATTACTTCTTTGTGTATTATCCTGAACTAACTCATCTAAAAATTCTTTTGTGAAATCTTCCACAGACTGACCGTTAATTTCTGTTTCAGTTGAAATAGATCTTGGGTCGTATATTTCAGTATTTGCATAGAAGTTAGACGATAGTGCGTTTTGTAGTTTTTCTACTGGTTTAGCTAATCCATGACCACCAATGAAACTAACTTGTAACGTAACATTAGCAATCATCGGTTGAACCCCGATTCCTTCTGGATTTAAATCCCATAAATCTTCTTCAAATGTAATATTTATGTCTCTTATCGCAACTTTGGAATGATAAAAATCACCGATTCTCATAACACAAATTGGGGGAGGGCCAAAGGATGTGTTCCTTGCATTTGTATCACTAACATCCGATATACCTTTAATCGGTAATGTTTCCCCTGGGCGAATACATTGTTGTAAGAATGTTAATCTTGCATTAAGACCTTCGGGTGTCATTGAATGGAATGATGGGTGAAAATACCTTAATTTTTCTTTTAATGATGAAAATTGAACGGGTGAATCTTCTTCCAATTTCTTGAAATAATAACACTCTGACAATGTCTTCATAATTATTCTTTTCATCTCATCAATCGGTGGAGACTGTGGCCCCGCTGTTCCTTGATCGGGGATTTGCACTAAGGTGTTTATTGGTGTTAACGGTTCTGGCACGGGGGCATCAGCTTCTTTCTTTTCATACAAAATAGAAACACTTGTTTCTCGACACAAAAATGTAACGGGTGCTGTGTGTTTTAATGATGTATTAACAATTGTGTAATTATCAGTACAATCTATGGTTTTATTCCCACTTCCTGGCGTACCAACAGGTTGTTCACCAATATTTGCAACATAATCAATAACAAAATTTCCGTCACTCTCATATCCCAAAGTTTTAATTGGAATCGGAGGAATGTTTTTTAATGTGTTTTCCACAGCCCCCTCTGGTGGTGCTGTCCATTTTACAAGAGCCATTGTATTGTCCGCATCAGCCTGAGTTTTTGCAATTTGATTAATAATATATTTGATGACGCTATAACTTCTACGGAATGCGAGATATAAATTGTAATCGGAATCTGCAACAGATGAGGTACGTGATCCCGCAATAACTCTTATATCCTGAACCGTACTTCCAGACAAATCCGTTTTTAATGCTGTTAATTTATCTTCAAAAGTATTATACGATTCTGTTAACTTACTAAAATACGAATTAATTTCAGAAGTGGCTGTTGATTTCATATCAGTGAATTCAGCAATCGTCGGTCTAGTCTCTTTAGTTATTGTGGTTAACGCCCTATAATCTGTTTTTTGACTTGACAACCATCCAGTTCCAGCGTCTACACTATCTAACCCTGTTTGTAACAATGTAAGATAATCATTCTGATACGATACATAATCTGTATACAAACTACCATAGTCCTTATCGGTTATGATATCCCTACTGTTTGGGTTTGGATAATCATTTCGAAAATAAAGTGCTGTGTTAATCTTAACTGTTTTAGGATCATTCTTTGGTGTTGGCTTATTCGGATTTGGACGAATTACCGTCTGATATTGTTTAATTGTGTTTTTATCTTTTCCACCGTTTAGATATGCTTGGATCCTTTCGACATCGGTTTGTGTTAATGTGGTGTACTTTCGAATCAACCCATAAAAATCAACATCCTCACATCCAGCAAAGAAAGCATTAATATAATTGTCGGCTTCATCGTCTGGCATGTTTTTAAAAAGATCTTTCACCATTAAATTCAAGATACTTGGATGATCCACAATCACTTTAAAATCTACCGTACCTTGTCTTGATGTGTTCTGATAGGTATAAACAGGTTCGGGACGACCTAAAAAGATGTTTTCTTCCCATTTAGCAGAATTTTGTTCGGTTACTTTCAATCCATATGGTGGGAACCACATAACTCTACCACCATTTGCTCCTCTTTCACAATATGGTAAGTCATTATATGTAAATCCAGGGGTGTTTGATGTCCGCCAAGCTAAATTTTCAATAGAGAACATATATTTCTTAGCATAAAACCCATCACCCTTACCTTTTGCCATGTTTGTTGAACTACTATCGAAACCACCATTGCCGTTTGAATTAGGGTATATGTTTAAATTCCATGCATTTGAGAAAACACTACTATTAAATTTTCGTGCTAATCCAGATCTTTTCATCGTATCCGAATTATTCATATAAGCCCTATCTTTCGTCCAAACTCTACAATATTCAACTCCACTTTCAGTTCCCGTATATTGATTAACATATTTCACCGCAGAACCTCTTGATATCATTTGGTCGTCTTCCCTGAAAACTCTACTTGTTTGATCAATTACATTTGCTACATGAGAACGTGCTGCTCCACCTTCTGTGGGCATTGTTTCAAGAATTTCTTGTGTTAATCCTAGTATAGAATCCTCTCTAAAATCATAATTTGTTGATAGGGTTTCAGTAAATTGAGATGCCTCAGATTGATATTCAACATTATTTACCCCTAATTTGTTGTTAGAATTTGAACTAATCCATGTTAATTTACCACCAATTCCACCACCCTCAACGATACTTTTTGTTCTTGAAAATACTCTGGCTTGTACCTCGTCAAATAATATACTCAGGTAGTAACTACTCCTTATTTGACGGTCGTAAAAGTCGGACATTGCGTGTTTAACATCGTTTCCACGATCATCTCCAATATATGCGGTTTGTTTCGGAGCTTCTAATCCTAAGAATTTATTAACACCCATAGCGGCCTGATCAGCAAAACTAAACAGTTTTGAAGTATTTTGTGACCTCGCTGTCGTAGTATAATCAGGTCCATACTTTGAATATGATAGATTATCATATAATGTATTCTTTTGCATTCGCCCCAAATACTCAATGAACAAATCCGATGGTTTTCTTGTTGTTGTAGGTCTTCGCTGAATTCCAATCAAAGATCCAAGCGCTCCTGTAATATCCTGACCTAATCTTCCTGCCTCAGTTCTCGCTTCTGGACGGTTCTGGATTGGGTTTTTAGGATTTGAGAGGTAATCACCCGGAATTTCAGACCATGGAAATTCAACACCCGTAACTGTCTGTAAGAAATCTATACCCTTACCTGGTAATGTTTTAGCAACGGTAATTTTTGTGTTCGCTTCAACTAATGTTTCTCTACCCGTAAGTAAATTAATAGCTGTTGAGGTATTTCCTTGTAATGCATCAAGTAATCTTACTTTACCAGCTGTCGTTCTGTATAAGTTTGATTGCATCCTGCCGAAAAATGGACCCTGTACATTATTTTGAATATTCCATGCGGCAAATTTCATCATTTCTGATTCATTGGAATAATCCTGTCCAGACATAATACTTACAAAACTATGATATTGTCCCGTTTCAAAGTATGGATATAATTGAAGGTTGGCTCTCCGAGGAATGGTGGCCATACTCTCATTTACAAAGTATTCAACTGGTTTATATAAGTTGTGAGTTTGTGCCTGTGTCAACTCCTGTGGTCTCGTATCTTCAACATCACCTGGGTCGGCGTTCGACATATCTCTAGTAGTATTAACAGAGTAACTATCCGCGGTAAAACTTTGGGGACCGTTTGGAACTGTTAATGTCCTACCCAGTATATAATTTCTGAATGTCTTAGTGCTATCAAAATCTAAGTGACTTGGCATTATAATCTTTTAATATAAATACAAGTTAGATGATTTCTGATTATTTCTGTTGGAACTTTTCTATGTATGCATTTTGCCATTGAGATATAAATAATGGACTGTTCATGATATCTCGTCTAGACTGATCATAATTTACGTCGGATCTAAGAGTAATTGTACTATTAATCGTTTGGGTGGTACCTTTCTTTTCTTCTGTGGTAGGAGTTTCTGTTTTAGCTGGGGTTGTATTCATAGCGGTCGGAGAGGTTGCTTCGACTTTTCCAGATGGTTTCATATTTGTATCAAACTCTTTATTCATAGCCGCCATTATTACATTTACATCCATTTTTTCCCCAAACTTATCAACTAATCCCGCCGCCTCTATTGCGATTGCTGCGGGGTCAAATCCAATTGATTCTGTGAGCATGTTTCCTAATTTACCAGCCTGAATTCTCGCTGTTGCAGTAAGAAATGACACATCACGATTAATATTTTCGATAAGACTAACTTGTTGTAATGCAACATCTTCCATTGTCAAGTCTTTGAAAGCCTCTCTTTGGTCTAATAATAATTTAGCCTGTTCCTCGGTCATTGTATCTAATGCGATCTCAGTTTGTTTACCCATAGAATCTTGTAAACTCTTTGGAACTTCAATTACCATTCTTCCTTCTTTCATCTGAGATAGGTTTGTTAAAAACTCTCTATCTTCTTCATCAATAGTAAGACCCTGTGACATTAAATCCGAAGCGGCTTGTGTTCTTTCCATGGATGCAACTGCTGTTTGAGTTAAATCAGCCATCGACATACCAAGTTCATCAGCCATTGCTTTTGCTCTTCTAAGGTTTGCCCCAGTAATTTCAAATCTTCCTTGTTCATTATTATATGTTACCAATGATTTCGACGCTTCAAGTATTGCGTCTTGTAACCCCTCAACATTATTAGTTGCCATATACATTAATTTGATTGGGTCATTAAAATCGCCCATGGCACCACCAATTACTTGCATGTTTGATACGAATTCTAATGCACCTTCAGGTGACCATACTTTTTCTGCTAAAGTAGCTGCTGAATTCATATTAAATCTAAATTCAATGGATTTTTGAACCATTCTCGTTAATCCCTCGACACCATCCTTAAATCCATACTGATTTAACATATATAAATTATCATTAAGATCCTTAACGGTTCTCCTAGAATTTAAACCAATTTGTAATGCACTCAATCCCGCCTCGTTAGTTGCTTGGGTCATGTCATAGATACCCATCGAAACTCGTTCAAAATTTCCTGCCATGGCAGCATATTCTCCCATATCTGTAGCGAATTTACTAGCCAGCGCCATTTCTTCTATTGTTTCTCTACTAAGAAGTCTAAATTTCCCTGAATTTGCAACTAAATCGGATACTGCACTTGATAATACGTCGAAACTAATTCCTAATTTGATGGCTGCTGGATACGCCTCTGTAATCTCCTCTCTAAATCGTTTAGAAAGATCCCCCAACATACCAGTGTTTTCGTTGATCTCCATAAGGAGTTCATTCTGTTGTTGGAAATTTAATACGATACCCTCACCGATATTTTTAGCCATATCTTTAATGATTGTACCCATATTCTTGATTTTACCTTCATTATCAAGGAGGATACTAAGAACAGAATTCATATCTTGGAATTCATGTTCAGCCATTCCCACATTAGTTTTAAATTGTGTGGCTAATCCTTTTTGTACCCATCCACCGAGAGTTGTTGGCGAACCCATAGCAGTACTTCCCGCTTTATTACCTGAGTCTTCGTCTTTAGTAGGTGAATATTTACCGTCTGGATCAAGATTGGAATATATTGCATATTTGGTTGCTAAGGTGGGGCCAGACGCTCTGGGATGGTCTCTAATATATTCCATCTCAAAATCCGCCACGCTCCTATTAGCCGCTCGTACATATTCCTTTTCTCTTGCAGTCATATTCTATAAATACATTATTTTGAATTTTCCAATTCGTGAATGTATTCAATAAAATATCTTCGAATATAGATTGGCATGGAAATAATATCGGAATAAGAAAATCCTCTTCTAACTAAAAATAAAATCTCATCTAGTTGACCTTTACGATATTCCGTAGAAAGGGCGAAAAAATTCCACCCCAAATCCAACAGTAGCGTGGACAATTTCCTTTGTGGGGGTTTCAATAGTTTGGGTTAAATCCAAACCGGGTTTGTTTTTCTCAACGAATTTTTGAAAATCTTGAGAATCTTTTAATGGCATTTTATCGTTAATGAATCCAAAAATCTGCATTGGGTCTCGATTTCCGTCTACGGATTTAATCATCATTTCAAGTCTTTTTGTTTTAAGTGGGGCAATACCCTCACCCTTCCATGTATCCGATAAATTCTCAAGTTCATCCTCTTGTTTTTGTGTTAAGAACTTAAATGTAATTGGTATTTTGGTTTTTTCTAAAAAATATGTAAATTCCCCATTTGAGTCTTCTTCCAAATCGAAGTCTTTAATTTTTATAGTTCCTAAATCAATAACCGTTTGAAAGGTTACTTTTGTTGTAGGATCCGTGACCGTCATATTATATTCTGACCCGAAAGCGGTGTTTCGTAAAAATATTAATATCGCTTCACGGTCTTCTTGGACAATATCTTCAACAGATAAATCCCTGTCAAGAACTTTTCGCCTTAATAATTCAACAATCACCTGACTTTGTGCTAATAGGTTGGGTGAGGACAGTATATTCTCGTCTGCTGCGGTCAAATAAGCCACTCTGACGGACTTTTTCTTACTTGGGTAATGAATACCCCTACTTGGTAGTTCGACCACGTCATATGCAATCGTTGGGTCGATTCTTGATTCTTCCATATTCTTATCTTTACTTAATAATTATTTGAAACCAAATTTTCGACACTAAACCTCATTTACTGTCAATTGTTTGGTTTCCGGGCATAAAAAATTCCCACATACATAATATATGGGAATTTCTTCACATTATCAATAGATAGTGAATATATATTTTAGTAAACCTGTATGCAACGATCCATTCTAAGAGAAGCGTCAATTGTCGCTAAATCATCTCTTGAATAATCTAAATCACCAAAGTTAAGATCAGTTAAGAACGTACCTTGGAGAATCCATTTTTCAACAACCACACCAGTTGGGTCTAACATTTCTAATTCAACGTCTTTTTTGTATCCCGCAGCGTATCCCATTCTACCTGTAACAGACTCCGCGTGTAAGCGGAACCATTCCATGAGTGCCTGTGAAGCAGAAGGACCGATTGGATCTTTAAAAGTAACTTTTAATTCATTCCAAACAAATCTACCTGCCACATATGTTGAGGTGTTAAGGAATGGAATTTCTGTTGGATTAATTTTTGCACTTGGTCTTGCGGCTGAAGTCACATACCATTCATTTATTCCGAGACTCGAAGGGAATCTGAGAATAAATCGGTTTTTTCGTTTCGGTTCGTAAGGAACCGGCATCTTCATTAATAGATCTGCCATTTTATATCTGTATTACGTTTATTGTTTATTACTATAAATATATTAAATCTTGAAAATATCACCATATTTTACAATGTCAGTTTTTTTTCGTATTTTTCAGACAAAGGATCCTAATAATATTACTATAAATACTTCAACATGCGTAATATATAGTGGACCAAATTAAAATTCCAAAATTTCTTCACTTTTTTTTCGTAACCCTTGTTTTTGTCAAAAAATTTCCGTATATTTTTGGTCCTAATCCAATCCAGAATATATCGGTCCTATTTCCAGTATTGGACCATTTATATAAAAATACTAGATAAAAGCACTTCTATAAAAAATACTAGAAGAAAGGCACCAGTATAATACTAGTTTGGGTGAAATGAAAAAAGGGTGAGAATTAAATTCCACCCTTTTCTTTTATGTTCAAATCTAATTTTAAATATTCTCGAAAGATGCTCCTGTTGGAGTGATAATGAATTCAACATCGATATATTCTAAAGATCTGGTAGGTTTGATATAAATCTTACCTCTGAGAGTGTTTTGATCAATATCTTCAGGATCGTTTGAAACTGTCATTCTGAAGTCATATAATCCTCTTTCTTTCTTAATCGCCTCAAGGATTGGATTTACTAATCTTGTAAATTCATTCCTTACTTGTTCGTCATTTTGTTCAAATAACAACCTTACAGCGACAGCCGAAACAAGTTTTCTGGTTCTTAACAGTAATCTTCTCACATTAATTCTATCCAAAGCGGATTCTTTAATCTGAAGAGTTTTGTTACCCCAAATAATTGTACCTGTATCACTAAACGTTGCGATTGGGTTAATTCTCATTTTATAAAGATCATCCCTTTCATCAAGTGTTAGTTTCTTGAGAGCTTTAACCGCATTTACAAGTCCTCTTGAATAACCCGCAACTGCGAACCAAGGATAAGATACGTTGTCAGTCAATGCAATGTTCCTTACAACCTCACCTGTTGGCGGGATGTAAAGTTGTGTTGAATTATCGTTATCTCTAACCTGAATCCAAGGCCAGTATGTACATGAATAGTTAGTGTCTAACCCGATTGTGTCCATTGCGTCTACAACTTCATCAACAGTATCATAATTTGGTGATGCTATTACATAAAGTGAGTCGGCTCTATCCGATTCAGTCATATCAATTGCTTGTTCAACTAACGATGATTGATCGTACCAGTTAATACCTGGGGTTGCGAAAACATTAATATCAACCGCTTCAGGGTTAGCGTAAGTTTCAATACCTGCAAGGAATGAATAATAGTCAGAGTTTCCAACATTTGAATTAAATACTCCACCATTGTCGGTATTGTTATCAAGATAAATGGTCTTTCCATAGATATAACCATCACTAAATGTTCTTACGTCTCTATAAATGTCCCAACCGTCGAAACCACCACATACAGCGAAGGTAAACTTGCGATATGCTGTTGTTGCCAACATTCCTTTATTAGTTCCTTCCAAATCATATGGTGTCGTATCGAACATGAACCCCGTTATCGTTCCGCCAGTGATTGATGCTGCGTTAACTGATAAGTGGAAACCTGTTGATGCGGAACTTGGAGAAGTACCTTTATATTTAAATAAATCGGAATCAAATCCCATTTGAGATGAAAGTCCCAATGACACTCTTTTTACTTTGTCAGTTGATATATCATCAGGAACACCATTCGTATATGTTACAACATCACCAGCGGTGTAATATTGCGTTTTGTACATAGTATTACCTAACGAAGCTGAACCTACGGAATCGGCATAAAACCCTTTGAAACCGGCAGGAATTGCATCAGTTGGATGGTCTTCCATCATTGATAACATGATATATTTCGATTTCAACTCATACGTAGTATCAGAGGTACCGATTTTCAGTGCCACATAACCTGGTAATTCTGGGTTCATAGAACATCTTGAATATTTTTCGAGAACAACCATATTATCGTCAGTATCGTTATAATCACGAACAATCACATTAAACTCGGCGGTCTCAAGATCAATATCCTGAATTGTTACTTTAACCTCCTGGTTTGCTGAGTTACCGTCAGCGATTGTGATAATTCGGAATAAGTCAGCAACTCTTCCACCTCTTACTTCTGAAACAACCATTGGTGACATCGGCGTATCCCATTGTGTTAAGAAGTCGTCACCAACTTGGTGAGAAAGTGCAGTTGAACTTAAACCTCTAATTAATCCACGAGAAGCTAATGCTGAAACTAATTCTGGGTATGATTCAAATGTATAAAGTGGATAATCTCCATAAGCTTTATCATATACATCAACGCCTAAAACTTTTCTAACGAATTTTGTTGAAGAACTATCCATTGAACAGGTGAACGTTTTTTGTGTTCCACCTTGAATATCTACTGTAAGTATGAAATCACCCAATGGATCTGACTCGATGGTTGGAT
>Ga0307377_10006564_pt1 | contig 12164 bp, 8 predicted proteins | sample TR3MG_FD_202535 | JGI IMG/M metagenome (GOLD analysis project Ga0307377, IMG submission 202535) | Soil microbial communities from Risofladan, Vaasa, Finland - TR-3 | ecosystem: Environmental > Terrestrial > Soil > Coastal area > Acid sulfate soil | place: Finland: Risofladan, Vaasa | collected...
AGATTAATAATTAAATCTTTCTGTCAATTCAAATCGTCACGCTAGAAAAATCGCTGCAAATAATTGATTATCAAATTTTTCAAAGAACATTTTATTAATTAAACGAGACACTAGTGATTACAGGTATCTAATCCGGATGGAGCTATCAGATATAGTTTCATTGGTTATAAATCACTAACCATTAATATTAATTCAAGAAGTATAATTGATATTCAATTGGAATCTGAGTCAGTTAATTTGGACGAAATCGTAGTTACGGCAAAAAAACAGACTCTGATCCTTTAACGGGGGTATCTATCAGAGACAGGACAACGGCATCAGCAAAAGTAGATATGTCGCAGTTGCGAAATGTAATCGGACTGTCTGTTGATAATGCGCTTCAGGGACAAGTAACTGGATTGGATATCATGTCAACAGGTGCACCCGGCAGTGGGTCTTCAATTATAATCAGAGGGATAGGGTCACTTGGGAATTCCAAACCACTGATTGTAATTGATGGAATAACTCAGGATATAAAGATTGGGAGTGATTTTGACCTCGCATCATCTAATCAGGATGATATTGGCGCCTTGCTGAATATTGCTCCTCAGGATATCAAATCTATTGAAGTTTTAAAAGATGCCACTTCCACTGCCGTTTGGGGTTCCAAAGGCGCTGACGGCGTTCTGCTGATTGAGACTAACAGGGGGAGCAAAGGAAAAACAAGTTTTAATTATCAATATAAACTTACAATACAAAAACAACCTCCACCTATTCCAATGCTCAATGGAGATGAATATATAACCATGCAACTGGAAGAATTACATAATGCCAGTGGAATTTTTGTTGTGCCCGATGAAATTGCATATAATACCGATTATATTGATTTTTATAACTATTCAGCAAATACAGATTGGATTAAAGAGATTACACGTCCTGGAATAAATAATGATCATTATTTTAAAATGAGCGGGGGCGGAGAAAAAACTACTTTTTTTACTTCCCTGAATTATAGTAAAGAACTCGGTACTACTTTAAATGAAGGTTTCAAACGATTATCGACTCGCATAAATCTGGATTACACTTTATCAAAGAACTTACGCTTTTCTGTAAATTTTAATTATACAAACAGCTATAAGGATGCCAATTACGTTTTCAAAGGTGCTGCTACAAGTAATATCCGGGCAATGGCCTATCTGAAAGCGCCGAACATGAGTGTATTCAAACATGATCAGTATGGAAACAGAACTAATGAATATTTTAACCCGATTAATAGTTATCAGGGAAGCGGAATTCAATATTTTAATCCGGTTGGAATTGCGAACCTTAGTGAAAATGATGAATCAAGTGATATCCTCCAAAACAGTTTTGTGTTCAACTACAAGATGAATAAATGGATAAATTTTACTGAAACTATATCATTTCAGTATTCCAATGTCAAAAAAAATCTTTTTTTACCCTATACCGCTGTTGGAGCTGATTGGCTTGATTCTCGAATCAATTCCAGCCAGGAGGGAAATTCAGTGAATGACAGGTTATCTGCCAGGTCCCAATTAATCCTGACACCGATTGTTAATCCTACCCATTCACTCATTACAACATTACTTTATGAGATCAGCCAAAATTCAGGAGAATGGACACAAATTAACGGGAAGAATGGCCCAAGCCTTGATATCATTGACCCTGCCGCCGGTCAACCCATTGCATCATTAAGTTCCGGATCCAGCAAATTAAGGGCATAGGTGCATTAGGTAGTGTTAATTATAAATTAAAAGATAGATATATTACGTCACTTATTTTAAGGACTGATGCCAATTCTTCGTTCGGATCCAATAACCGCTGGGGTTTATTCCCCAGTGCTTCTGTTGGTTGGAGGTTTAGCAAGGAACCATGGTTTGAATCACTCAAATTCCTGAATGAAGGGAAAATAACCCTGGGATATGGACAAGCCGGGAAGGAACCGGGTAATCCCTATGACAGATTTGGTATATTTACTAATGCTAATCCGAGTGTTTACATTTCTTCACCTGCAGTAATACAAACACAGATTCAGCTTGCCAATCTGAAGTGGCAGACGGTTGAATCATGGAATCTTGGTTGGGAAAGTTCACATTTTCAGGACAAATTATATATTTCTGTAGATTTATATAACAAAATCACCAAAGATATTTTGTGGAAGAATTATAGTATTCCTGAATCTTCCGGATTTGATCAGCTTAAGTTCTTTAATGGCGGAAAACTCGAAAATAAAGGATGGGAGGCATCATTTCGTTATGTTATTGTGCAAAAGTCAAATCTCATGTTTTCCGTTAGTTTTAACTTATCTCATAATTTAAATTCTTTCCTGGAATTCCCTGACAACTTTAATAATATTGTGGGTAGTACTATCGCTAATGGCGAATATCCCCGGATGGCACAATTAGGACAACCTATTGGCTCATTTTACGGTTTTAATTATCTGGGAGTATATCCAACTAATTCCGACGCGGTTGCACACGATGCTGAAGGGAATGTCAAGATGGATTCAAACGGTAATCCTATCCGGATGACTTTTTCAAATGGATATAAATTTCAGGGAGGTGATGCAAGGTATGCTGATATTAATTATGATGGGGTTATTGATATTAATGATGTAGTTTATCTTGGAGATTCAAATCCACTTTATACAGGAGGGATGGGTTTCAACACTTCATGGAAAAAATTTAGTTTATCCTGCCAGTTTTTATTTCGTAATGGATTTGATATAGTAAACGAGATCGCTCTTAAAACGGAGGGTATCCTCGATAAAAATAATCAAGGCAAAGCAGTTTTACGTCGGTGGAGAAAAGAGGGAGACAATGAACCTAACATGCTTCCCAGGGCTTATATGGATAGTCCGGCAAATAATCTTGGATCGGACAGATATGTTGAAGCAGGTGATTTCTTAAGGTTAAATAATTTATCTCTTGAATATTCAATTGATAAGGAATTAGCTCAACGGTTTGGACTGGATATGTTTGAGATTGGAATAAACTTAAGAAAAATTTGGACGCTGACAAACTATTCGGGACAAGACCCTGAGATTAGCCAAAGTATTGATGATCCATATTGGTTTGGGACTGATAACGGAATTACTCCAACACCTGCAGTTTACTCATTTTATGTTAACGTTATGTTTTAAATTATATATTTAAATACAATCATGCCGACGCAAAGATTTAACAATTTTAAATTGTATACTGTCTTAACCGGGATATTATTGTTCACAGGCAGCTGCAGTGAATACTTCAACCTTACTCCCCCCGATGGACTTGTATTGGACGAATACTGGAAAACCAAGGAAGATGTTGAAGCCACTCTTATGGGCGCGTATCAGCAATTTGCAAAAATGGATGAGAACCTTTTTCTCTATGGAGAGATCAGGGCCGACTTGATAATACAAGACAATAATACACCTGCCGATCAGCGAAATATCATAAGTGGAAATATATTTGCTACTAACTCATTATGTTATTGGGGCGATTTTTATAAAATAATAAACCATTGCAATAATGTAGTTAAATATGCTCCTGAAGTTTTGAAAATTGATAAAACATTTACAGAATTCAAGATGGAGGCATTCATGTCTGAAGCCATCTTTCTCAGGAGTCTGGCTTATTTTTATTTAGTGCGTATCTTTAAGGATGTTCCTTATGTGTTGGAACCTTCAGATAATGATAATGTTAACTTTTTCCCTCCAAAGACTTCAGGAAAAGAAATTCTGTCGAACATTAAATCCGATCTGAAAGAAGTCCGGCTTAAGATCCCTACCACCTACAATACTATAGAGGAGATTAAAGGCAGAGCAACCCAGGCAGCTGTTGATGCTTTATTAGCTGATATTTGTCTTTGGAATTTTGAATATGATGAATGCCTGACTTATGCTAATAATGTGTTAAACACTAATTCATATTTCTTGCAACCATCCAGTAAATGGTTTGAGCTGTTTTTCCCAGGCAATTCCCTGGAGGGAATATTTGAGTTACAGTTTGATAGCCAAAACGGACAGAGTAATTCATTATATCAGAATACTTATGTTTTGAATTATTACGAGGCCAGCACTTATGCAATGGATATTTTATTCCCGCTGTTATCACAGGAGATCATAAGGGGTAGAGGGTCAATATCATCGGAATCAAAAGGTTATAAAATATGGAAGTATTGTGGAGGCGCTCCGGATCAGAACACTGTAAGGCCCGGATCGATCAGCGGAAGTTGCAATTTTATTATTTACCGCTACGCTGATATATTATTGATAAAGGCAGAATCATTGTCTCAACTGGGAAGATATGATGAAGCCCTTACTTTGATCAATGAAATTCGCAGAAGAGCTTTAATGGAAGAGGTTAATTCTCAAAATACTCCTGAAAGTTTTGAAGATTTGATTCTGATAGAGAGAGCAAAAGAATTTGCTTTTGAGGGAAAACGATGGTTTGATTTATTGCGCATGGGAAGAAGAAATAATTTTGCACGGAAAAAGAAACTTATTGAGATTATCGTGCAAAATGTCCCCTCTACTCAGAAACTGGTTATTGCTTCCAAACTTACTGACCCTGATGGCTGGTACTTACCTGTTTCCAGTAGTGAACTGGAATCAAATCCTAATTTGGTTCAGAATCCTTTTTACGCTAATTAAATTTCAATTCGAAGATGAAACACTTAATATTTTGTTATGATGAATGAGGTGAAGGCAAAGATAGTTGGTTTGTGTATTTTTTCATCCCTGGTTTTGTCCCTTTCTTATTCCTGTAAGAAAGAGGTCAATAATTTTCGTACAGAAGAGCAGTTTGTCTCAATAGCTAAATATATTTCATCCGATACTACTCAGTTCAATATTTTTTTTAAGATGATAAAAGAAGGTAAGCTTTTAGATGCTCTAAGCTCATATAACCCTAATGGCAAATCCTATACACTCTTTCTCCCTACTGATAGTGCTTTTTATGCATATATAAAGCAGAATAATAATTATAGTAATATTACCCAATTATTGACTGATCATGATTTTATAAATGTTCTGGTCAGATATCATGTTGTTAACAGTGAATTCAGAACAAATGATTTCCCTTTTGGCGCTTTGCCAGATACTACTTTATCGGGCGATAAACTCACAATAGGGTTTTCAAATGATCTGGATACTACAATTTATAAAGTAAATAATGTTGCCCCTGTAATTAATGCAAACATTGAAGCAAGTAATGGCTATATTCATATAATCAGCAAGGTACTGGAGCCTATAGTATTTTCAAGTTATGATCTGATGAAATTAAATCCTGATTATTCTATAATTACTAAAGCGCTCGATACTACCGGATTAAAAGATAAAATGGGTTTTTATACAACAAATGATAATGGCAATATAATTAAGAATATCTATACCATGCTGGTCGAACCTGATTCAATCTACCATAAATCGGGTATTTATTCCATTGAAGATCTAATCTCCCATGTCAAACCTATTAATGGCAATTATTCCAGTGAGGATAATAGTTTATATCAGTTTACTGCATATCATATTCTTGACGGGAGCTATTTTCTCGATAATTTTGAAAATTCAGTAAATTATAATACATGGGCTTCGCTTCCTGTTCGCGTAGATGCCAGCTTCATCATTAAAATAAATCAGGGTGTCGCAAATTTTGGTACCATAATTTCGGGAAAAGATACTTCAATCATAAATTACATTGAACCGAACTACAATGAAAGCAACATTCTTTCAAAGAATGGTCCCATCCATATTATTTCAGAAGTAATGAACTTATATAAACCTGCCAGATCTGAAAGGATATATGAGTTCTATGAAGAACCATTAATATACAATGTGAAAAATGTAGTGAATACATATCAGTTTACTATGGATAAATTCACTGTTTTGACCTGGCAGGGAGTGAATGAAATTAAGTATATTAAATCAAGCTCTAATGCTGAAATGTCGACTAATAAGGATTATATTCAAATAAATGGTGATTTTTCAATTTCATATAATATTTCAAAGTTGCTGCCTGGTAGATATAGTGTCAAGTTAATGGCCAATGCTTTTAGTCAGCAAAATGCAATTATTCAGATTTTTATTGATGACCATAGGGTTGGTGGTAATGTGAATTTAACTTCAGGAGGGACAAGTAAGAATCCGTATTATGAATTTGTGCTCGGGGAATATGAATTTTCAACTTATACAACACATATTATTAGAATTCAGAGTCTTATCCCGGGAAACTTTATTTGGGACTATATTAAATTTACTCCGGTTTAGTAATTTTAAAAATTTAATCTCATGAGGACAAAATATGTTGGAATATTATTTTTTTTAATGATATTGAGTCTGACGTCCTGTAAAAAAAATTGGGACGAACATTATAATACTATTAACGAAGCTACTGCAAACCAAACAGTATGGGAGATACTAATGAATAATCCTGATTATTCGAAATTTACCGGTTATTTGCAGGCGAACGGCTTGGATACATTATTCAAATCAGGCAGATCCATTACTGCCTTTGTGCCGGATAATGCCGCGTTTGATAATTTTAATGCCGATACTTCCGATCTTAGTTTAATCCTGAGTTATCATATTTCCGAAACTGTATTTAATACGCGCAACGTTGAACTTTCTAAAGAGTTGGAAACTTCTACAGGCAAATTTGCACTGATCGAAAATAAAAATGGAGATTATTATGTCGATGGAGTTAAGATCTATTATTCAAGTCCATTGTGCTTAAATGGAAGGTATTACGAAGTTCATGATCTCCTTTACCCAAAACCAACGCTATATGAATATATTTCACATAATAGCAGAATCCTGAAGGATTATATTGATCAATTTGATTCTGTTTATCTTGACCTTAATTTAAGTACCCCTCTTGGGTATGATAATTCTGGTAATACAATCTATGACTCGGTTTTTGCATATATAAATCTGTTTAACACCTTCATATTTTCCTGTTCCTGTGGAATTCAGACAAAAAACTGCTACTTTTCTTCTTTTCGATAAAGAACAATATAATAATGCACTTGATGAAATGGCTTCCAAATTAGGTGGAAATTTTCATTCTTATGCTGATATTCCCTCAAGCTGGCAATTTAAAGTTCTATTACCGATAGTGGTAAAAAACGGGCTGTTCGAAGGTTCATTCCAGCATGAAAATTTTTGCGCCGGAAAATTAAAAAATATAGTAGGTGATACCGTCTATGCCAACTGTAGTAACATAGATCCCGATTCCCGTTTTATTTGCAGTAACGGAGTGGTGTTCAAATACCTGAATTTTAGTGTCCCCGATTCTTTATTCATAGGTAAAAGTAAAATACAGGGAGAGAATATGGTTCGCTCGGTAGGGGCAGGAGTTTTTAACTGGAATGACTGGGTAAAGATTACCGGATCAAATATTACCCCGGTGAAACAAAAAGTTGCCGGTGCAGATAATGATTCAATTATTAACCTGAGTTTTGGCATCAATTATAAAGGTAGTTTCACGATGGAATATTACTTTAAAAATTTGTTTCCTCAGAGATATCGATTTCTTTGGAGAGCAAATTCAAGGCCTTCAGGTCTTTACGAGATATATGTTAATGATGTGTTCATCGGGAAAATTGATTTGTATGATTTAAGAAAAACTGTCGTAAGCGTAACCGGAGAGTTATTTATTCCTGTGAGTGGATATAATAAATTCGATTTTTGGGTAAATAATATCACCGATTTTGGAGATGTGAAAGTTACCATAAAGTATATAGGAGCCGGTGGCTCAACTACTAACGGTCTTACAATTGATTATATCTCTTTAATCCCTGGTTAAATCATTGGATAACAACTTTTAATTTATGAGAAAAAGTAAAAAATATTTAAAGATTAGCTTATTGATATTTATTCTTTATTATCCTTTTTTTTGTTTTGGTCAGAATAATAAGATAATGGGTAAAATTCTGGGAGTTCAGAACAAACCTCTTCAGGGAGTTTCAATTAGTATAGAAGGAAGTTCTCTAAGCCCTGTAGTGACGAATGATGATGGATCGTTTGAAATGGATGTCGAATCGGGTGACTCCTGGTTGATTATTAATCCGCTTGGCGATTATAAAGGAAAACGAATATTTCTTAGCGACAGGCAAAATTTAAAAATTTATCTCAATAAAACAGAGATAAATTCTGATTATGATGAACTTTTATATACCGATGGATACAGAACCAGACGTAATATGATTTCTTCCATATCCACATTGAATTCACAAAATTTGAATTTTTCTTCCTACTCTGCAATGAATCAGTATTTCCAGGGAACAATTGCCGGTGTGAACATGATTGGTCATTCCGGTCAACCCGGATCAGGAGGTTCTGTTTTCATCAGGGGGATAAACTCACTAAATGCTAATAACCAGCCTTTATACATTGTTGATGGTATGCCTCTTGAATTTGGAGGTACTTATAATTCCCTGATACAGGGAAATTCATTCAATCCCATAAATTTTATTGAACCCATAGATATTAAAAATGTGACCATTCTTAAGGATGGATCAGGCACTTCTCTGTATGGGGTAAAAGGAGCAAACGGAGTTGTTCTTATTGAAACACTTAATCCACGTGAGACACAGACAACTATTGATTTTTCTTTTAAAACAGGAATAAATTTTAAAGGAAAAGAAATTCCACAACTAAATAGGGAAGAATATAAAACCCTGGCTAATGAAATTTTACTAACCTCAAATTTATTGGAAGAAAACCTTCCTGATTTATACCCGGGCTTATTCTATACGCCTGCAGATAAGGAATATATCCGTTACTTTCATAATTATAACTGGCAAAAAGAAGTATTTACAAATTCTGTGATGAATGATGCATATTTAAGTGTGAAAGGAGGGGATGCTATTGGAAAATATGGCCTTTCAGTCGGTTACCTGGGGCATGAAGGGATTTATAAAAATACCAATTTTAATCGCTTTACAACCAGATTTGTGGGTACTTTTAATATTTTCGAGCGGTTAAGAATGTATATTAGTGCAAACCTTGCAAATACAGATGCTAATTTTAAGGAATCGGCCTTATTACCACAAGCCAGCCCAATTCTGACCGCTTTGTTTAAAACTCCCATGCTATCCCCTTATAAATATGATTTAAATAATAACCAACTTCCTATTATTGATGATCCTGACGAATTGGGAGTAAGTAATCCCACTGCAGTAATCAAAAATTATAAAGCCAATAATTCAGGGAACAGATTCCTGACCTCTGTCAGAATTGAAGGAGATATCTCAAAAAAAATAAAATGGAATTCAATTCTTGGGTTGAATATTGCCTCTAACCGGGAATCAGCATTTCTACCGAATTTGGGGATGGATTTGTATTACTCCGGGGAAGTATACAATGCTTCCAAATCTCTTAATAATAGATTTCTTTCTTTATTTAATAACAATTATCTCTCATATTCAGGCATATTTAATAAAGTGCATACTCTTTCGGTTATGATTGGCAGTAAATGGCAAATTAACAAACTGCAAGAGGATTGGGCTATCGCAAATAATGCAAATATTAATGACCAATATACAAATCTGCAGTCTGGCGTTTCCTATTTGAGAGATGCCGGAGGCAGGGTTTCAAACTGGAACTGGCTTTCAACATATGGAAAAATTGATTATTGTTACAGGGATAAATATCTTCTGGAACTCAACATATCATCTGACTTGTCATCAAATATCGGGAAATCAGCAGCCGATGTCTTTAAAATAGGTGAAGTTCCATTTATAATGTTTTATGCAGCAGGTGGTGCCTGGAGATTATCTAATGAAAATTTCTTAAAAAATGTTTCTGCAATAGAAGACTTTAAACTAAGATTTTCTTATGGAATATCCGGGAATGATGATATTGGTATAGGAACCATATACAATTATTATGAACTATCATTGTACAGAGAGACTTCCGGCGTAATTCCTTCAGCTTTTGCGAATAAATCATTGACCGCCGAGAAAAATAAGCAATTTAATATCGGCACTGATCTTAGCCTTTTCGCGGACCGGGTCAGATTTTCATTCGATTATTATGATTATTACTCCCGGGATCTTCTGATTTACGAAAAAATGGATCCGTATATAGGATATAGTTATTATCCAATAAATAATGGATCTTTAAATAACAGAGGTGAAGAATTATCTCTTTTTACCAGGATTGTGGATGCGAGTAATTTTAAATTTGATATTGATATGAACATCTCTTCCAACAGAAATAAAATTACTTCCATTCAAGGCGGGCAAATAGTTTCAGACCTGGACGGATGTCAGATTATAAATTCTGTAGGTAATCCGGCTAATAGTTTTTATGGGTATTCCTATGAGGGTGTATTTTCTACAACCGGTGAGGCCAGTCAGGCTGATCTGGTCAATGATAGAGGAATGTCTTATGGGGTTGGTGATGCAAAATTTAAGGATATCTCAGGTCCGGAAAATGCTCCGGATGGTGTGATAAACCAATATGATAAAGTTATTCTGGGATCTTCTAACCCTGATTATTTCGGTGGATTAACTACCAGCTTTGCATTTAAAAGATGGGGATTACATTTCTTTTGGCAATTTGCCCACGGAAATATGGCTTTTAATTATATAAGATATCAGGATGAAAAAATGACTGACCTTTCCAATCAAAGTGTGTCGACTTTGAATCGTTGGGAGTATGAAGGTCAGCAAACTGATGTACCCAGGGCATTGTGGGGTGATCCGATAGGGAATAATGCCTTTTCATCCCGATGGGTCGAAGATGCATCTTATTTGCGCCTTAAGCAATTGTCTCTTTCATATACGATTTCAGATAAGGTACTTATCTTCAGGAATATACACGCGTATGTGACGGCTGCAAACTTGTTTACTCTGACAAATTATCTGGGTTATGATCCTGAGTTTTCTTTTTCATTTAGCTCGCATGATCAGGGAATCGATTACGGATTAATGCCGTTTTATTCCAGCATAATACTGGGAATAAAATTTGGATTATAATTAGCAGTTTTTAAATATTTAGAAAAACATTAAAATGCAAAAAATTCGAAAATTCTTTGAGAATATGCGCATTATCAGAAAAGGGCTTGCAATTGCTATGTTTTTTGAAGTGTTGGCTGTACTATCATGTCAAAAGTTATATGAACCTGATTTGGGCCTTTATATTAAAGATGAAAATTATTTTAAAGATGAAAGCGAATACAGATCTGCCGACCTTGGACTATACTCGCTTCAACAAAATTTAGTTGAACAGCTTGTTGTCCTCGGTGACCTGAGAAGTGATTTATGTAAAATAACACAAAATGCTGACAGAGAATTAATTGAGATTAATAACTTTAACGTTTCTGAAAATAATAAATATGCTTCCCCCCTGAATTTATATACTCTTATTGCAGCATGTAATAACTTTATCAGAAAAATTGAATATTACCACCCGGAAGTGATGGATAAGAATGCTCCTGTCACAAATTATGACAAATATTATGGCGAAGCATTATGTATGAGGGCATGGGCCTTTTTCAACGCGGCAAGAATTTATGGAAAGATCCCCTATATTCCATACTCATTAACAAGTATTAATGAAATTGTAGATTATGTAAATTCACCAAAATCAATCACCGACTCAATAGATATAATTTACGGAGCAGACGGATATCATAACGACACTATCATCAGAACAGAGCCGCTGGTGATTCCTAATGCCTTTATTGATTTAAAATCAATTATTGACACACTTACAAATGAATTGGCATCTAAAGTTAAAGCAGTAGGTGTGAATCAAAGAATTAATAATGGCGATGTAACCTGGGATGTAACAGTATGGAATCAATATGCTATGGATGTATTAATGGGCCAGATGTATTTATACAAAGGAGATTATTCCAGAGCTCTGCAGTATTTCGATCCAATTGTATACAATTATGAGGGGACAAGCAATATTAAATTTGGCCTGGATAGTAAGTTCTCATCTGATAATTGGAAAAATATTATTTCAGGCATTGATCCTGATGAACATATTTTGGTATTGAAATTTGATAAATCAAACCGACAACAAAATAATTTACAATACTTGTTTCAATGTCGTTTAGTTAAGAAACCAGCTATAAACAGGCATGAAAGGTTATAATATAGGAATAATATCACGGTGCTCTGCACCTAATGTTAATTTTATTAACTCTGTTTCTACAAATATCTGGCAGCTC
>Ga0307377_10006566_pt1 | contig 12163 bp, 15 predicted proteins | sample TR3MG_FD_202535 | JGI IMG/M metagenome (GOLD analysis project Ga0307377, IMG submission 202535) | Soil microbial communities from Risofladan, Vaasa, Finland - TR-3 | ecosystem: Environmental > Terrestrial > Soil > Coastal area > Acid sulfate soil | place: Finland: Risofladan, Vaasa | collected...
TATCAGACAGAGCTTTCCGCTTTTCGTTTTCAATACCTACTCTTGCTTTTTCGATAAGTTTTTCGGCTTCCTCTGTTGCCTTATCCTTGGCTTCAGATATTAATTTATCACGCACTTCTCTGGCCTCTTTGAGTATACCCTCTCTCTCTTCTCTGGCTTTACGAAGAATGGACTCATTATCACTCTGGAGTCTTAACATTTCTTCCCTGGCTTTCTCAGCAGATTCAAGAGAACCTTTAATCATCTCATCTCTGGCCTTAATTGCATTGAGAATAGGCTTCCATGCGAATTTTGTCAGGACCAAAAAAAACAGACTGAAAATCAAAACTGACCAGAAGATTGTTCCAATTGCAGGAGTTGTCAGACTACTACTAGCTAAAATCATATTTCTTGTTTTAAAAATTTCTCTGAAAGAAATCCTTCAACGGTTGGTTGAAGGATTTCTTTTCTTCTATTAAGCAATAAGAGCAACCACAACAGCAAATAAAGCAACACCTTCAATAAGGGCTGCTGAAATAATCATTGCTGTTTGAATTTTTGTCGCAGCTTCTGGTTGTCTAGCTATAGCATCCATCGCTGATCCACCGATTCTACCTATACCAATTCCTGCTCCTATAACTGCAAAACCTGCTCCAATTGCTGCCAATGTACCTGTCATAACATCTAAGTTTTAATTAAATAATAAGAATTAATGATGTTCCGTAGTTGCCAGACCAATAAACAATGCTGACAATAATGTGAAAACATATGCCTGTAAGAAAGCCACTAATAATTCGAGGCAATCCATAAATATTACAAAAAGTATAGATACTGGTGCGACTGCCAGTGATTTAAAAATAAATATAAGACTTACCAGGCTCAGCACGACGATATGACCTGCTAAGATATTTGCAAACAAACGAACCATCAGGGCAAATGGTTTCGCCAACATCCCAATTACCTCTACAGGTAACATAATAGGTAATAACCAGATGGGAACGCCTGGCGCTGCATAAATATGTCTCCAGTAAGTTTTGGTACCATTGAATTGTATTATCAGAAATGTACATGCTGCAAGTGTAAAAGTAACTGCAATATTCCCTGTTACATTGGCTCCGAAAGGTGGAGGAAACGGAACAAGTCCCATTAAGTTGTTGATCAGTATAAAAAAGAATACTGTCAGAAGGTAAGGCATGAATTTTTCATATTTATCCTTACCCAGATTAGGGATAGCAATATCGTCGCGGACAAATAGGACTATTGGTTCAAGGAAGCTCCGAATACCTTTTGGATGACTGATGCCAGCTTTGCTATATGATCGCGCCAGTGACAGGAATAATACCAGGCCAATAATTGCAGCAAATAACATCCCAAGAACAGTTTTTGTCATTGAAAGATCGAGAGGAAGATTCTCCTCATCAATATGTCCTACATCATTTACCGATACAACTCTACCTTTAAGATCGCCTTCCTCCTCAAGCCTGAATCCTTTATACTCATGTCCATGAGCCAGTTTCTTTGAAGAAAAAATGTTTAAGCCATTTTCTTTATTATATACGATTACCGGCAAATACAGGGCAACGTGTTCCCCGTTTTTTTTCGTAAAAATGTGCCATTCATGAGAATCTGAAATATGTTCAATGATAAACTCGCTTGCATTGAACTTTTCTTTACTCCCCTCTTTTCCTTCTTCTTCATTGCCGGAAGCCGAAACAGCTGCTCCTGCCAGAAGAAAAAAGAAGAAAAAGCAAATTAGTTTACGTGTTTTCAAATCAGTTCATGTTTTTTAAAGACCTGTATTTCAGTGTTTTCAATATAACCCATATCGAAAATAAAGTGAATGCTAAATATAAAACAAAAAACATTAAAACAGAGTGTAATGTTGATTTTTTAGCAACTATAAACCAAATAAATGCCAATATCAATTCAAGAAGGAACTTTAGGCTAACAGATACAAGTGTATGCATAGTCTGCCTGTCTGCTTCCCTGTTCTGACCTCTTAAAAATATGATAATGCTAAGAAGATTAATAATCGAAAACAGAAATGATAAAATAACAATATCATTGATAAAAATATTGAGGATACCTGATGAAACCAATATAAATCCGGTTCCAAACAAAAATATATTCAATAATAAGAGTAATACTGTATATCTGATAAGTGGTTTCAAAAATATGGATCACTTAATGAAATCTCTGATAATAGTGTAAATAGCTGCAAAAACACCGAGGAGGGAAAGTATTATGGTAAAAACAGGTTTCTCAAATCCCGTCAGCTCATCAAGTTTTATACCTCCCCAGGTGGCAACAAGAATAATTGCTATCATCTGGAATGCAATACTTGAGTATTTAGCAAAATCTTGTATCCCCTTATTTTTCGAACTTTTCTGGTTCTTTTTCTTTATAGGTTGCTGCTCCCCCATTTTTATCGTTATCACTCATTTTACAGGTCCCGGAGAAATTTGCACCAGGCTCGATAGAAAGTTTTAAAGTAGCTATATCTCCATATATTTTTGAAGAAGCTTTCAAGTTAAGCAATTGTTCAACTGTTATTTTACCTTCAATAACACCTGACACTTCAGAGTTTTTACAAATAATTTCCCCATTAACTTTTCCGGTTGGACCGATAACAACTTTTCCCTTTGTATTGAGGTTACCTGTCAAAGAACCGTCGATACGGATATCTCCAATTGATTTGATATCACCTGTTATATCAGTTCCACTGCTAATAAGATTAATAGTAGTATTATCTGTCTCGTTGTATTTTGCCATAATATTATGATGTTTAGAGATTCTAACTTAAAAACTCACAAATATAAAAACTATTGCAGATAAAAATAAAAAGAGGCTGAACTCTTTTCCCCCAGCCTCTCAAATACTATGTTGAATATTGTTTTATTATTTCGGATCGTATGCCCACTTCAGGTAGATAGCTCCCCAGGTGAAACCGCCACCAAATGCGGCAAGTATAAGTACATCTCCTTTTTTAAGTTCTTTCTCATATTCCCAGAGGCATAGTGGAATTGTGGCAGAAGTTGTATTCCCATAATATTTAATATTGATCATTACTTTTTCAGGGGGAAGTCCCATCCTTTTTCCTGTAGCATCAATAATACGAAGGTTTGCCTGATGAGGTACAAGCCATGCAATATCCTCAGATTTTAGATTATTACGCTTCATCATCTCTACAGCAACAGCAGCCATATTTTTAACAGCAAATCTGAAAACACTTTGCCCTTCCTGGTATATAAAGTGTTCTTTTGCATCAACTGTTTCATGGGAAGCCGGCCTTAAAGAGCCACCTCCTTTCATGTGCAGAAATTTACTACCGGCTCCGTCAGTATGGAAGAGATGATCCATTATGCCATATTCTTCGTATGTGGGTTCAAATAAGACGGCTCCACCTCCATCGCCAAAGAGAGTACATGTGGTGCGGTCGGTATAATCTGTAATTGATGACATTTTGTCGCATCCAACAATGACAACCTTTTTATATCTGCCTGATTCAACATAAGAAGCGCCAGTCTGTAGAGCAAAGAGAAAACCCGAACATGCTGCATTCAGGTCAAAGCTGAATGCATTATTGATCTTGCACTTATAAGATATGATATTTGCTGTTGCCGGGAAGAGCCTGTCGGGAGTAACGGTGGAACATATTAATAAATCTATTTCCTCTGGTTTAGTATTTGTTTTTTCCAACAATCCTTTCACAGCCTGCGCACCAAGATGTGAACTTGCAAGTCCCTCGCCCTTAAGGATGCGCCGCTCCTTTATCCCAACTCTTTGCATAATCCATTCGTCGGAGGTATCGACCATTTTTGAAAGCTCCTCATTTGTTAACCTGTATTCCGGCACCCAGGCGTTAATTCCTGTAATAGCTGCTCGTATTTTTTTCATAATTATATTGCTTCTTTTATCTTTTGTGCCAGGTTTGCATGAACGACTGCTCTGGTCTGAAGGACCATATTCATTATTGCTTTCCTTTTTGATATTCCATGACCAATTACAACATTGGCATTAATACCTACAATTGGAGTACCTCCAATATTTTCAAAATCAAGACGATCAAAAAATGAATCTTTAAGATTCCGGCTTTTATAAATATGATGGAAAGCTTCGCCCTGTTTAAGAATAACATTACCAACAAAGCCATCACATACAATAACGTCTGTCATTGTTTCCCTGAAAAGGTTGTTACCTTCAAGATTTCCCACAAAATTCAGGGCCGGGTGTTCTTTCATCATCTCATAGGCAGCCTTAACGGCAGGCGTACCCTTGGTCTCTTCTTCACCAATATTTATTAATCCTACTGTTGGCTTATCCTTTCCCAGAACATATTTTGCATATATACTTCCCAGTATTCCATATTGTAACAGGACTTCTGGTTTACAATCAGGATTTAATCCGACATCAAGGATAACAGAATTCCGATTATCAATACATGGGAGGAGAGTAGCCAGTGCCGGCCTTAAAACTCCGGGTATCACATTGACAGTATAGCTTGCTCCGACAAGCATTGCACCGGTATTTCCAGCACTACAAAAACCTTCTATCGCACCATTTTTCAACATCGCATATCCAACTGCAATGCTTGAATCCTTCTTCTGCGAAAAAGCCTTTGCCGGATGTTCCGCCATCTCAATTATCTCTGAGGTATGTACAATATCAAATAATGATGACTCAATCTGCATCTTCTTCAGTTTACTGAAAATGGATTTTTCATCTCCAATAAGGACAAGTTTCTCATTATCTGACAAATACTGCAGGGAATCAACAGCTCCCTCAATGATTGCATCAGGCGCAAAATCACCACCCATTACATCAAGGCCTATTCTCATAGTATATCAATTAAGTTAAGAGAACTAGGATGTTGCCTTTTTCTCAATTGCAAGTTTTCCTCTGTAAAATCCACACTCAGGACATACCCTGTGGTAGAGAACAGCAGATCCGCAGTTCGAACAACTTGCTACAGTAGATGCAGTTGCTTTATAATGTGTTCTGCGTTTATCTCTTCTTGTTTTAGAAATTTTATGTTTTGGATGTGCCATTTCAAATTTATTTAATTTTCGTTCATTAGTTTTTTTAATTCATCCCATCGAGGATCTATTTCCTCTTCTTTTTCAACAGTAAGCTCTCCCAGCTTGTTCAACATTGATGGATCGCAGGTGCTTATACCTTTGTTATCATCCGGATGCACCCTTTTAATCGGCAGAGCAAGATGAATAAATTCATAAATATGCTGCTGCAAATCTAATTCATGTTCATCAACCGGTATGGCAAGTATGTCAGGATCAATGTCTTCAATATTTTTTCCGTATTTTACAAGAAGCCTGTTCTCACAATCAACAGGCTGGGAAAATATTTCCAAACATCTGTCACAGCATATTTTAACACTGCCCAATATCCTTATTGCCAGATCAAAATGAGTGGATCTTTTGTCCATCTCGATATTTGCTATTAAGCTACCATCCTCAATTTCCGACTCTTCATACTGCTCAAAAAACTTTTTATCAATCTCAATATCAAAAATGTGACGTCCTTCCTTTAATCCGTTTAAAATTATAGTATATGGCCGGGACATCCTTCAAATTTTGGTTTGCAAAAATATGAATCCTTCTTCAATTAAAAAAATTATCAACATAAAAGTAACAATAATTACCTTTAAAGGTCATCTACCGATGGAAAACCCATGTTTACCGATTTATATTTCTTTGCACTTACATTTTGAATTATTTTTGACACAGACTAAAAAAATTTATGATGAAACATAGAGATATTCACCATTTAAGAGGCAAAGAGCATTCCCGTGTTAGTATCGGAATGTTCTTTATTGTCCTGGGATCAGCACTTCTCATTGCTACCAACGACCTGTTTAGCCTTGGCAGCATTTCCAGCTATTTTACCTGGGAGACAGCTATGGTTTTTGTTGGAGTAATCCTTATATTAAACCTCAATTTTACCGGAGGGTTATTGCTTATTGCCGGAGGGATATGGTTTCTACGGGATGAGATTTTTATTTTCCCTTCACAATTTTTTGAATCATTTTATTGGCCGTCAGTAATTGTTCTGATTGGTGTTTCATTCATATTGTCATCATTTTTAAAAAGAATTAATATAAAGTAACTAATTCAGAAACAAATAAATTTACCATTATGGAAACAAATGAAAACCACAGATATGATGATCGCCCCTCCAGACACGAACATCATCATCTTAAAAACAATCGTCCGATTATTGGTGTGATCCTTGTTTTGGCCGGACTATTCCTGTTAATGAGAAACACCGGATTTTTTCCAAGTTTTATTGATCACGTTATTTTCAGCTGGCCTATGCTGCTCGTAACCATTGGTCTTGTTATGACTCTTGGTGCTTCAGAAAAAACAGCTGGTGTAATTATAATGGCAGTGGGAGGTTTCTTCCTTATTCCTACAATATTCCGGGAGACATTTCATGCATATAATATGTTCTGGCCATCGATATTTATTATAATTGGAGTTATTTTTATTGTTACCAAGCGGAGGAGCTGGCACCCTGGCTTTACTAAGGGTATCATAGGAAATGATTATATTGATTATGTGAATATTTTTAGTGGCGGAGAACGTCAGGTAACATCAGACAACTTCAAAGGCGGTAAAGTAACGGCTATTTTTGGAGGAATGGAGTTAGACCTCACAAAAGCACAACTTTCGCCCGGAAGATCCGAACTTGAGATTGCATGCATATTCGGTGGTGCTACTTTTATTGTCCCTGATGACTGGTTCGTTACCATCGAGGTTACTCCTGTTCTTGGTGGTTTTAGTGATTCGAGGAGATTAAGCCCAGGCAGAACAGTTGATCCATCAAAGCAACTTGTTATTAAAGGAGCTGTTGTATTCGGTGGAGGAGAAATAAAAAGCTATTAATCAATAACTGTATGAATCATCCTGTACTTGGAAACAGAGTACGTCTTATCGTTTGGTGGCTGGTCTGGCTCTTTCTTGCGCTGGGCCAGTCTCTGTTATTTTACTTTGCATATGGAAGTTTAGTTAATATTATTCTGATCGATAGCATTATATCCCTTCTGATTTATTCAGGGATATCTCTTTCATTGTGGTACCCATTCCGGTTTTTTAATACAGGAGAGACAAATATAACAACCCTTATCTCAAACCTTGTGATAAGTGGAGCCATCTCAATTATTATTTGGGTACTGATAACTAAATTTGTCATGTTGCTGATACTACCCGAAAATAATAATTATCAGGCTTACTGGGATGCCACATTCCCATACAGGATTGGAACCGGAGTGTTTATCTTCGGACTGGTAATTCTTACGTATTATCTTTTTGTAAGTCTTTCCGATCTGTCGGAAAAAAATGCAAAAGAGGCCAGACTTAAGAGTCTTGTTAAAGAAACTGAACTTAAAATGCTTCGTTCTCAAATTAATCCACACTTTCTTTTTAATAGCCTCAACTCGATAAGTTCACTTACAATAACTGATCCTGAAAAAGCAAGGGACATGATAATCAAGTTGTCGGAGTTCATGAGATATGCTCTATCAAAGAAAGATGAACAACCTGTATCTTTCAGAAGCGAACTTGAAAACCTGAGGTTGTATCTCGAAATCGAAAAAGTGCGGTTTGGAGACAGATTATCGATTGAGGAGAAAATTGATGGAAATTGTTTTGAAATAAAAATGCCTGTTATGTTACTTCAACCACTTTATGAAAATTCTGTAAAACATGGTGTTTATGAGAGTACCGCTTTGGTTAGGATTACAACAGAGGCTAAGATTATTAACGGGTACCTTCAAATTACAATCAGCAATAATTACGATACTACTCCAACAGCACGGAAAGGAACCGGTACTGGTCTGCTAAATGTATCCAGGCGCCTTGAGTTGTTCTACAACAAGACGGCTTCTATAAAAACGGTTAGAGAAAATGGGATATATATTGTAACACTTTATATACCCACATAATTTTTGCAGATGTCATTAGAAAAAAATATGTAAATTTATTTTTGCGAAAAAGAGGAACCATGCAAGAAATTTAGGGATACTGTATAACTATGGAAAAGATCAGAATAATAATTATTGACGATGAGGCACCGGCAAGGGACATAATTAACTATTACCTAAAAGAAGTAGATTCTGTAGAAGTGATTGCTGAATGTGCTGATGGTTTTTCTGCATTGAAATCAATCTCGGCATTGAAACCGGATCTGGTTTTCCTTGATATTCAGATGCCAAGACTTACAGGAATTGAATTGATTGAGGTTCTTACTGAAAAACCAGAGATTATCTTTACTACAGCTTTTGACCAGTTTGCACTTAGAGCATTTGAGCTTAATGCAGTTGATTATCTTCTAAAACCTTTCCCAAAAAGAAGGTTCCTGGATGCTGTCAATAAAGCAATTGATAAGATCAGGTCAGGAGCAGGGAATAGAGAGTCGGCTAGTCAGCTTCTGGCTAAAAAGGCTGAGCCATCTGCTCCGGTCGACAGGGTTGTTGTACGAAAGGGGAACTCGATCAATCTTATTCCGGTTGATGAGATTAAGTATGTTGAAGCGCAGGATGATTATGTAATGATATACCATTCTTCCGGAAAAGCATTGAAGCAGGAAACAATGAAATTTTATGAAGAAAACCTTCCAAAAGCTGATTTTGTCAGGGTTCACCGGTCTTACATTGTAAAAGTTAAACAGATAAAACTTATTGAACCTTATGGGAAAGATACCCATTTAGCAATACTTCATTCAGGAGATAAAATTCCAGTCAGCCGGTCTGGTTATAAGCATCTCAAGGAGGAACTTAACTTTTAATGGTCTTACGGTCGGGGGTCATGCAGTTCCCTACATCTAGCGGTCATGTGGTCGGGGATTATGCTTTAGCCGGTTTTCTTTATCCCACCTTCTGAAAATTGATAATAACGGTTTATAACGGCGGAACAGAAAAAGCGGAACAGGATCATAGCCATGGGTTCCCCCTGGCCTGCATCTTAATATCCTTCCGGTACCTAACAACAGTCCATAATATGGCCCGTGTATCCTGAGGGCATCAAGCATATATTGAGAACATGTTGGCACATGCCGGCATGATGGTCGTAAAAATGGAGAAATTGAATACCGGTAAAAAAGGACAGGTAAGGAGAGAACAAATGACAATATCGCATTTATTGACTTAATCATAAGATCAATGATGTCAGAGCTAACGTCCTTCAACTTCAAGCCATTTGGTATGTTTATGGATAGTTCTAACCACAATCCAGATAACAAATGAAGTAGCAAAGATGTAAAGCCACATATTTGTTAAATATATCCTCTCCGAGATAAAATAGTTTCTAAAAAGATCCAGAAGGGTGAATATCAAAAAGATGTTGACAAAGCTATTATATTCTCTCTTTAGAACATTCCTTAATGAGAAAGTAAGCTTAGATGGAATATATCCTGAGAAAAAGGGAATGAAAGGTTTTACAGTTTCTGACCATTTATCATAAATGTCGCCAAACTTCTTCCTCAGGAATTGTTCTTCAGCAAACATAATCCTTTCATAGTAAAGCCAGTATAAAAGACCAAAAACTATTGCAAACCATGCTGAACGTAAAAACAAAACCGGTCCGAGCCACATGAAGAAATTTCCAAGATATAAGGGATGACGCAGGAGAGAATAGATCCCGGTTACATTAAGCTCATCTGCAATTTGTCCATTAACTGTGTTTCTCCCGGAGGTGTTTCGTGGTGTAAACCCCACTGTTACAATTCTGATAACCTGGCCTAAAAGACTTACTCCAAGAAAGAGAAGTTCATGTCTCATATCGAAGAGGATTATCTGACGATTGCCCAGATACATCATAATTATACCTGCAACGATCATAAATACCGGCAACCAGCTTCTTCTTTTGAATAACCAGTTACCGCTATTTTCAAATTCATGAACCAGAGCCATCTTATATATTTTTAGTAATGGGGCAAAAGTATAAAAAATCTAGAAACTGTATTTCAATCTGAGAAATGCTATGTTGATTCTTGTCTTTTCGTCATTTATTTTACTCGAAAAATGTTGCCAGAAAAGTGAAAAACCAATATTGTCGGCAAGAGAATATTCTAATGAAGGTCCAGCAAAATAACCATTAAGATCCGGAAACCACATACCTGAAACGCTAACATTTAATAGAGGAGTTACAGGGTAAGTGTACTGTGCAAATGCAGAAAATGCAGAAAATGCAAGATCCTTTGTGGTCAGATTGCCGGTATACATTGAAGTGAAGCCATCAAGCTTTGCAGGGTTATTACAATACATGGCCTGTATCTGTACCATAGAGTTATCTTTAAAAGCCTTTTCAAGACCAATAGTAAACAGTCCTGTTCCGGTTGTGTCAGAAAAGTTCTCAGAAGGCTGGAACCACGATGCTTCACCTCTGAAAGACACAAATCCTAATGCCCCAGACCATCCGGCTCCCACCATAAGATCCTCGCTGTTGACATAAGCGGCAAGAAACTGAAGATCATATCCCCATTTATTAAACCTATAAAGAGCCGCAGCCGTAACATTATCTTCATAGTCTGCTTTTACTGCAACTTCAATGGCCGATGAGAAATCAGGATAATATTGTAGTCTTATTGCATCGCTTCCCGGCCTCTCAATATAATCAAAGTCAAAAAATGAATAAGCATTAAAAATGTCATTCGGATTCCACACTAATGTCTGACCCCAATTAATCCTCTGCCTTCCAACCCTGGCCTGGAATTTCCCATAATTGAAATCAAACCATAATCTATCAATTGTAGTATTAAGAAAGAATGACTGCTCATTAAGGATATTCCATGAAAGATCGATCCATCCCTGATCACTTCCGGTTGATTCAGAATAAGAGGAACCAGTCCTAACCATATCGCCTGTGAAAAGGCGATTTCTAAATTCTGATGCAAAGGTTATATGATCATTGATATATCCCTTCAGGTTAAGTCTGTTATGGATGAGATTATCATTTACAAATGGCCCCGAAAGAGAATCAAACATGGCGGTCTGCATGGTTGTGAGGTAGCCATTTAGAGTCAGTTTGGATGATTTTTCCTGTGACAGGGAAGGAGTTACTGAGATCAGGACAATTGAAAATAATAAAATCGGAATTCTTCTCATAATGCTTCTTAGAGAGTACTACTCCCTTATATCATCTGAAACAATTGCACCATCCTCAAGAGTTATTACCCTGTGAGCCATTTTTACAACCCTTGCATCATGGGTGGAAAAGATGAATGTTATTTTTTCTTCATGATTAAGTTTTTCCATTATCTCAAGCAAAGTCCTGGCTGATTTGGAATCAAGGTTTGCTGTGGGCTCATCAGCAAGAACAAACTTTGGTCTTGATGCCAATGCTCTTGCAACAGCAACTCTCTGTTGCTGTCCTCCGGAAAGTTTAGACGGCCGGCTGTTCATTCTGTCAGCTAGTCCTACCGCTTTTAATAATTCGAAGGTTCGGGCATCTCTCTCCTCGCGCGACCACTTCTGAAGAGACATGATAAACTCAACATTCTCTTTGGCGGTCAGTACGGGGATAAGGTTATATGCCTGGAATACAAATCCAATATTCCTCATTCTGAAATCAATTAATGCTGACGATTTAAGTTTAGACAGGTTTGTTCCATCAATCAGTATCTCACCTGAAGACGGTTTGTCCAGCCCGCCAATCAGGTTGAGTAATGTAGTTTTACCCGATCCTGAGGGACCTACTATTGCAGCAAATTCAGCCTCCTGAAAATCGAGTGACACCCCGTTAACAGCATGGACAGGAACTTCTGACCCATTGTATATCTTATTAACATCTTTTAATTCAAGTACTTTCATGACTTTATATTTTTTTATTGAAATAGATTATTCAGTTCTGATTGCATCTGCCGGATCAAGTTTAAGGGCCTTTCGTGCAGGATAAATTGAGGAAAGAATCCCGGTTATAATAATCAGTACAACAACCTCAAGGAAAAACAGAGGTTCTATTTGCGGGTATATATGAGCAGAGTATCCCATTGCTTCAAAGCCTTCAGCATATTGAGAAAAGTTAATTCCACCCCTGGAAGTTAACAATATTACACCTTCACTAATAATCATTCCAATTACACCTCCAATCATTGACATAAAAACAGATTCAAGCATGATCATTGAAAAGACTTTCTTCTTATTCATTCCAATAGCAGTAAGCATACCAAT
>Ga0307377_10006567_pt1 | contig 12160 bp, 6 predicted proteins | sample TR3MG_FD_202535 | JGI IMG/M metagenome (GOLD analysis project Ga0307377, IMG submission 202535) | Soil microbial communities from Risofladan, Vaasa, Finland - TR-3 | ecosystem: Environmental > Terrestrial > Soil > Coastal area > Acid sulfate soil | place: Finland: Risofladan, Vaasa | collected...
TCTGACATTTCCAAGGCTCCTACAAGGTCGTCGTTTGTAAGTGATATGGTCTCGCTCGGGCGCGGTTTCACGTCCCGGCTGTTTCCCCAAAACCTTCCGACATTGCGATACCCTACAGGTACAGCCTTCTGTTTCATCTTGAATGCATACTTTACCGCATAGTTTCTCGCTCCATTCTCTTTGCGTATCCTTTCAAGTCTTGTCCCGGCAGCCAGATGCCGCAAGTCGCCCGAGCCGACAATCCGATACCACGTCGCACTCACCCAGGCTTGCGTTTCCCTGCACACACGCATGCCGCGTATGAGGATATGAATGTGCGGCGCGCCGCGCTTCTGGAATTCAAGAAACCATAGATGTGAGAGCGGAGAAACCTTGTTGCGGAGATTGACCATAAAATCGTGAAAGTGCTTTTTGACAGTCTCGCCATCGCTTGGATACTCGCGAGGATAGGTCAGCGTGATCATGGACGTAAACTTGATTTCCGTGTTGGATGCCGTGAATGCCAGTCGCTGTCTACTCGCTCGGGAAAACGTTGTCACGTCCGCCCGTACCCAGTCATGGTCTCGCCCAGGCGGAGCATCGCGCAAGACAACAAGGTCTTGCTTGTACACTTCTACTCCGCAAACTGGTAAGACCGGGTACTTACTCGCCATTCCATACCCTTTCAATTGTCGATTTCAAGATAGGGCCTGCCAGATGGTTTTTCTTTTATGATGCATCTGACAAGCCCACAACGTCACTACTTTTCAGCGTACAAAACCCATAACTCGCCCGGATTGCAAAACTCATCCTTCACAAGACCACGACCAAGAATGAAAAGCCATGTCATATCTTTGGGTGTGTTCTTTTCCCAGATATCCCCAAGTTGGGACAAGTACAGGTTTTCGACGGTTTCCTTAAGGCTTGCAGCCGACAAGTGCTTTTCCATCGTCAAGCCTTTTTGTATAGCTATTTCCACATCTATGTTATTGACTGACCTTTTGTAGATGTGGTCGATGCGGTAGGTGTCTTCTGTGCGTGACAATACCAGTCGTATCCCGACAAGCCTATCGGTGATCTGCATTGCCTCAAAACTCCTTCTTTGCCCTAAAACCGGGTACATCCAAAGTTTGTGCAAGTTGGCGCTCCTTCATTTGGATACGATTGTCGTAGATGTCAACAAGGTCTTGCCATGTGCGCTTGTGCTCACCGGCTGCCTTCAGCAATTGCCATCGCGCTTGTTTTCTCACCGTAATAAGCGATTGTAATTCTTGCAGCCAGGTTGCCGCTTGGAGTAGTTCTTGTCGGTCGTTCATTCGTTGTACTCCTTTGAATGTTTCGCGGTCCGCTGTTAGGACTTCATTGTACCATTTCCTTAAAGGGAAGGCTTGACGGTTTTCATCCGTTTTCCCTACGATTGCCCTACGATTGCCCTACGATTGCCCTACGCTTCCACGGTCTGGACCTCGACGCGTACTCGAACAGGCATGAAAGGCCAGGGGTCTTCATCGCCCTGTCCAGCCTGTCCGCGCAGTCGTAGACGGAACAAGTCGCCCACACGCGGATTATTCAATTGCACAGTGAAACTTCTGGTCAGACTGCCAGCCGGTTCTAGCGTTGTAAAAGTATGCTGCCATCGTCCCGCCCAGGCTCCTTCTGTCCAGGTATCTATGGTGGCATAGCCGACAGTGTTACCATAGCCGTACTTGGAGAATGCGTCTACTTCTATCCTCACATCCAAGTAAGCATCCATGTGGGCCAGGCTCCAAGATGCCGTGTACGCATAACTCTCTCCGCCATTCAAGCCAGGTCCGCCATAAGACGAGCAAGGGAAGGTTCCGTCGAACACGCCAGGGCAAGGTGGGAAGTTCCATTCCCTCACCCAGTAATCCGGATCTGGTTCACAGTCGTCACAAAAGTCTGGGTCGATGTTGATTGCTGCCCAGGTTGTAGCGTTTGTGAGTCCTTTCTGGGCGAGGGCAATCGCCCAGGGCGAGAACATTAACTTGGTAAAAGCCTTGTCCAGAGCGGTCAAATCTCCAAGTGAGTCGATGACGTCGTGCGCCATTGCTTTTGCTGCCCTGTAGTCTACAGCCAAACCTTCATAGACTGCACACACAAGTTCCTCTTTTGCCGCCATGATCGCATTCTGGACGTCCTCGACCGATCCGGCAACGTCGATTGCGATGAGGGCAGCCAGCGCAGTCGTGATTGTCGCGACAGGAATGCCGAGGATAGGTGTGCCTATCATAGTTGCCAGCGCTGTCATCGCTGCCGGCAGCAGAATCGCGATGATTGAAACTCCAGTTGGGGCGAGGATTTCCGTCAAGAATTCCCAGTTGGTTGCATAGACGAGTTGGGCAAGAGCGCATCTATCCTCGTCCGCCGCCTGGTCAGGTCCATAAGGGTCGTTGATTATCAGGGCGTCGTCTGTGATATAGCCGTCGATGATTTGGGGCGTCGGTTCTTGCGACAACGCCCATGCGCTTGACGCACTGCACAAGCACGCCAGGTTACTCGCGATTGCCTGTAATTGTGTCACAATGTCAGGGCATCCCATAAGTGTATCCTCCAAGTCTGCAACAAGTGCTTCTATGTCGTCCCATTCTGTGGTACTTGGGGCGAGGTAGTAGGTATCGTGGTTTTCGGAAACGAAGGTACTCCGTCGATGTAGGTACTGGGTCAGGTTTCGTAGCATTTCAACCTGTGCGCCAGTCAGACAGACGAGCATGTCATCAAACTGTGGGTCAAGTATGCGTGGTACGCTGATAAGGACGCGCTTGTCATAATACGGTTTGCGCCGCCAGGTTTCGGACATGTGTTGTCCTTTCTATAGTCGTGGTCCTTTACTCGGGTACTTGCATCTTGTAGCCGTGTATGTTGGCATAGATATTGTCACCCAGGTAACAGCCAACAAATCGAAACCGGATATAATCATCCTCTTTCAAATACCACAAACCGCGTACAATGTTGGGTATGTTGGCTACTGGAGCGTCAATACGCGCCACATAGTGTCCTACGCTGTCCATTTCAAGGGTAATCACTTGGCGTGTGTTCACACTGGTTTCATTGTGCCATGTCATGCTGGTAATTATCCATAACTCTCCTGCCGGTGGGTCACCCAGTGTTAAGTCTACGGTAGCTGGTTCTGTGTCAATAACGGATGTGGCTTGCACAAGTCTGTCATTGTATCCCCAGGGCACGTTATCGTTTCCCATTAGTTTATCCTCCAAGTCTGCAACTATGGCTTGAATCTCGTCAAAGTCGGCTGCATCGGGCGTGATGTAATATCCATCGCCATACGTTTCGACATATGAACTCGGGCGATTCAAGTAATCGACCACGTTTCGTAGCATTTCAACCTGTGCGCCAGTCAAGTGCAATGAGAAACCGTCAAACTGTGTATCTAGTAATCGCGCTGCTGAAAGTAGTATGCGGTCTGTCCTATAGCTATACCTTTGGTCTGTCATGCTGTTAATCCTCCCAGACACAAAACGCGCCGCGTGTGGCGAGTCACGCGGCGCGCAAGGGATAGGACGATGCTACCGGTCGAGCGTCGCCCGTATCCATGATGCAATCTGCTCACCGTCTGAAAGAGTCCAGTCGGCTGCATCCTCGAACTCTGCCAGGAATGTCGCGACAACGCTAGTGATTGGAACGCTGCCATCCGAGTTTACCAGGGCAGGCTTGATACTCGGAATCTTCATCGCAGCCTTTTTGCCGCCGCCATCCTCGATAAGACCGGACGCGGTTGCGCCTACATCGACATTGGCGCCAGCGATCGCGTCAAACTCAGGGGACAAGACCGGAAGGATAATGTCCGCGCGAGTCACGCCCAGGTCGGTGACGTCTTCAAGCGCAGCCAGAAACGCTGCTGCTACGCTGGCATACGCTGCCAGGTCCGCTTGTGCGACGAGTCCATACGTGCGATGCGTGGTCCGCCCGTACGCGTCTTGCATGGTAACACTCATTTTTGCCATGGTACTCTCCTTGTTGTCTTCATAATTGACCTTGACCTTGTTGGTCAGGTCCGCTTGTGCTTAGCACAAGCATATCATGGAAACGCCAGTTTGTCAAACCTTGCGATGCTCCATATAACACACGCCATTCTATGGTATCCGAACGAAGGTATCCCCATTCTGACATTTCCAAGGCTCCTACAAGGTCGTCGTTTGTAAGTGATATGGTCTCGCTCGGGCGCGGTTTCACGTCCCGGCTGTTTCCCCAAAACCTTCCGACATTGCGATACCCTACAGGTACAGCCTTCTGTTTCATCTTGAATGCATACTTTACCGCATAGTTTCTCGCTCCATTCTCTTTGCGTATCCTTTCAAGTCTTGTCCCGGCAGCCAGATGCCGCAAGTCGCCCGAGCCGACAATCCGATACCACGTCGCACTCACCCAGGCTTGCGTTTCCCTGCACACACGCATGCCGCGTATGAGGATATGAATGTGCGGCGCGCCGCGCTTCTGGAATTCAAGAAACCATAGATGTGAGAGCGGAGAAACCTTGTTGCGGAGATTGACCATAAAATCGTGAAAGTGCTTTTTGACAGTCTCGCCATCGCTTGGATACTCGCGAGGATAGGTCAGCGTGATCATGGACGTAAACTTGATTTCCGTGTTGGATGCCGTGAATGCCAGTCGCTGTCTACTCGCTCGGGAAAACGTTGTCACGTCCGCCCGTACCCAGTCATGGTCTCGCCCAGGCGGAGCATCGCGCAAGACAACAAGGTCTTGCTTGTACACTTCTACTCCGCAAACTGGTAAGACCGGGTACTTACTCGCCATTCCATACCCTTTCAATTGTCGATTTCAAGATAGGGCCTGCCAGATGGTTTTTCTTTTATGATGCATCTGACAAGCCCACAACGTCACTACTTTTCAGCGTACAAAACCCATAACTCGCCCGGATTGCAAAACTCATCCTTCACAAGACCACGACCAAGAATGAAAAGCCATGTCATATCTTTGGGTGTGTTCTTTTCCCAGATATCCCCAAGTTGGGACAAGTACAGGTTTTCGACGGTTTCCTTAAGGCTTGCAGCCGACAAGTGCTTTTCCATCGTCAAGCCTTTTTGTATAGCTATTTCCACATCTATGTTATTGACTGACCTTTTGTAGATGTGGTCGATGCGGTAGGTGTCTTCTGTGCGTGACAATACCAGTCGTATCCCGACAAGCCTATCGGTGATCTGCATTGCCTCAAAACTCCTTCTTTGCCCTAAAACCGGGTACATCCAAAGTTTGTGCAAGTTGGCGCTCCTTCATTTGGATACGATTGTCGTAGATGTCAACAAGGTCTTGCCATGTGCGCTTGTGCTCACCGGCTGCCTTCAGCAATTGCCATCGCGCTTGTTTTCTCACCGTAATAAGCGATTGTAATTCTTGCAGCCAGGTTGCCGCTTGGAGTAGTTCTTGTCGGTCGTTCATTCGTTGTACTCCTTTGAATGTTTCGCGGTCCGCTGTTAGGACTTCATTGTACCATTTCCTTAAAGGGAAGGCTTGACGGTTTTCATCCGTTTTCCCTACGATTGCCCTACGATTGCCCTACGATTGCCCTACGCTTCCACGGTCTGGACCTCGACGCGTACTCGAACAGGCATGAAAGGCCAGGGGTCTTCATCGCCCTGTCCAGCCTGTCCGCGCAGTCGTAGACGGAACAAGTCGCCCACACGCGGATTATTCAATTGCACAGTGAAACTTCTGGTCAGACTGCCAGCCGGTTCTAGCGTTGTAAAAGTATGCTGCCATCGTCCCGCCCAGGCTCCTTCTGTCCAGGTATCTATGGTGGCATAGCCGACAGTGTTACCATAGCCGTACTTGGAGAATGCGTCTACTTCTATCCTCACATCCAAGTAAGCATCCATGTGGGCCAGGCTCCAAGATGCCGTGTACGCATAACTCTCTCCGCCATTCAAGCCAGGTCCGCCATAAGACGAGCAAGGGAAGGTTCCGTCGAACACGCCAGGGCAAGGTGGGAAGTTCCATTCCCTCACCCAGTAATCCGGATCTGGTTCACAGTCGTCACAAAAGTCTGGGTCGATGTTGATTGCTGCCCAGGTTGTAGCGTTTGTGAGTCCTTTCTGGGCGAGGGCAATCGCCCAGGGCGAGAACATTAACTTGGTAAAAGCCTTGTCCAGAGCGGTCAAATCTCCAAGTGAGTCGATGACGTCGTGCGCCATTGCTTTTGCTGCCCTGTAGTCTACAGCCAAACCTTCATAGACTGCACACACAAGTTCCTCTTTTGCCGCCATGATCGCATTCTGGACGTCCTCGACCGATCCGGCAACGTCGATTGCGATGAGGGCAGCCAGCGCAGTCGTGATTGTCGCGACAGGAATGCCGAGGATAGGTGTGCCTATCATAGTTGCCAGCGCTGTCATCGCTGCCGGCAGCAGAATCGCGATGATTGAAACTCCAGTTGGGGCGAGGATTTCCGTCAAGAATTCCCAGTTGGTTGCATAGACGAGTTGGGCAAGAGCGCATCTATCCTCGTCCGCCGCCTGGTCAGGTCCATAAGGGTCGTTGATTATCAGGGCGTCGTCTGTGATATAGCCGTCGATGATTTGGGGCGTCGGTTCTTGCGACAACGCCCATGCGCTTGACGCACTGCACAAGCACGCCAGGTTACTCGCGATTGCCTGTAATTGTGTCACAATGTCAGGGCATCCCATAAGTGTATCCTCCAAGTCTGCAACAAGTGCTTCTATGTCGTCCCATTCTGTGGTACTTGGGGCGAGGTAGTAGGTATCGTGGTTTTCGGAAACGAAGGTACTCCGTCGATGTAGGTACTGGGTCAGGTTTCGTAGCATTTCAACCTGTGCGCCAGTCAGACAGACGAGCATGTCATCAAACTGTGGGTCAAGTATGCGTGGTACGCTGATAAGGACGCGCTTGTCATAATACGGTTTGCGCCGCCAGGTTTCGGACATGTGTTGTCCTTTCTATAGTCGTGGTCCTTTACTCGGGTACTTGCATCTTGTAGCCGTGTATGTTGGCATAGATATTGTCACCCAGGTAACAGCCAACAAATCGAAACCGGATATAATCATCCTCTTTCAAATACCACAAACCGCGTACAATGTTGGGTATGTTGGCTACTGGAGCGTCAATACGCGCCACATAGTGTCCTACGCTGTCCATTTCAAGGGTAATCACTTGGCGTGTGTTCACACTGGTTTCATTGTGCCATGTCATGCTGGTAATTATCCATAACTCTCCTGCCGGTGGGTCACCCAGTGTTAAGTCTACGGTAGCTGGTTCTGTGTCAATAACGGATGTGGCTTGCACAAGTCTGTCATTGTATCCCCAGGGCACGTTATCGTTTCCCATTAGTTTATCCTCCAAGTCTGCAACTATGGCTTGAATCTCGTCAAAGTCGGCTGCATCGGGCGTGATGTAATATCCATCGCCATACGTTTCGACATATGAACTCGGGCGATTCAAGTAATCGACCACGTTTCGTAGCATTTCAACCTGTGCGCCAGTCAAGTGCAATGAGAAACCGTCAAACTGTGTATCTAGTAATCGCGCTGCTGAAAGTAGTATGCGGTCTGTCCTATAGCTATACCTTTGGTCTGTCATGCTGTTAATCCTCCCAGACACAAAACGCGCCGCGTGTGGCGAGTCACGCGGCGCGCAAGGGATAGGACGATGCTACCGGTCGAGCGTCGCCCGTATCCATGATGCAATCTGCTCACCGTCTGAAAGAGTCCAGTCGGCTGCATCCTCGAACTCTGCCAGGAATGTCGCGACAACGCTAGTGATTGGAACGCTGCCATCCGAGTTTACCAGGGCAGGCTTGATACTCGGAATCTTCATCGCAGCCTTTTTGCCGCCGCCATCCTCGATAAGACCGGACGCGGTTGCGCCTACATCGACATTGGCGCCAGCGATCGCGTCAAACTCAGGGGACAAGACCGGAAGGATAATGTCCGCGCGAGTCACGCCCAGGTCGGTGACGTCTTCAAGCGCAGCCAGAAACGCAGCTGCTACGCTGGCATACGCTGCCAGGTCCGCTTGTGCGACGAGTCCATACGTGCGATGCGTGGTCCGCCCGTATGCGTCTTGCATGGTAACACTCATTTTAGCCATGGTACTCTCCTTTGTGTCTTCATAATTGACCGTGACCTTGTTGGTCAGGTCCGCTTGTGCTTGGCACAAGCATATCATGGAAATGCCAGTTTGTCAAACCTTGCGATGCTCCATATAACACACGCCATTCTATGGTATCCCCACGAAGGTATCCCCAGTCTGACATTTCCAAGGCTCCTACAAGGTCGTCGTTTGTAAGTGATATGGTCTCGCTCGGGCGCGGTTTCACGTCCCGGCTGTTTCCCCAAAACCTTCCGACATTGCGATACCCTACAGGTACAGCCTTCTGTTTCATCTTGAATGCATACTTTACCGCATAGTTTCTCGCTCCATTCTCTTTGCGTATCCTTTCAAGTCTTGTCCCGGCAGCCAGATGCCGCAAGTCGCCCGAGCCGACAATCCGATACCACGTCGCACTCACCCAGGCTTGCGTTTCCCTGCACACACGCATGCCGCGTATGAGGATATGAATGTGCGGCGCGCCGCGCTTCTGGAATTCAAGAAACCATAGATGTGAGAGCGGAGAAACCTTGTTGCGGAGATTGACCATAAAATCGTGAAAGTGCTTTTTGACAGTCTCGCCATCGCTTGGATACTCGCGAGGATAGGTCAGCGTGATCATGGACGTAAACTTGATTTCCGTGTTGGATGCCGTGAATGCCAGTCGCTGTCTACTCGCTCGGGAAAACGTTGTCACGTCCGCCCGTACCCAGTCATGGTCTCGCCCAGGCGGAGCATCGCGCAAGACAACAAGGTCTTGCTTGTACACTTCTACTCCGCAAACTGGTAAGACCGGGTACTTACTCGCCATTCCATACCCTTTCAATTGTCGATTTCAAGATAGGGCCTGCCAGATGGTTTTTCTTTTATGATGCATCTGACAAGCCCACAACGTCACTACTTTTCAGCGTACAAAACCCATAACTCGCCCGGATTGCAAAACTCATCCTTCACAAGACCACGACCAAGAATGAAAAGCCATGTCATATCTTTGGGTGTGTTCTTTTCCCAGATATCCCCAAGTTGGGACAAGTACAGGTTTTCGACGGTTTCCTTAAGGCTTGCAGCCGACAAGTGCTTTTCCATCGTCAAGCCTTTTTGTATAGCTATTTCCACATCTATGTTATTGACTGACCTTTTGTAGATGTGGTCGATGCGGTAGGTGTCTTCTGTGCGTGACAATACCAGTCGTATCCCGACAAGCCTATCGGTGATCTGCATTGCCTCAAAACTCCTTCTTTGCCCTAAAACCGGGTACATCCAAAGTTTGTGCAAGTTGGCGCTCCTTCATTTGGATACGATTGTCGTAGATGTCAACAAGGTCTTGCCATGTGCGCTTGTGCTCACCGGCTGCCTTCAGCAATTGCCATCGCGCTTGTTTTCTCACCGTAATAAGCGATTGTAATTCTTGCAGCCAGGTTGCCGCTTGGAGTAGTTCTTGTCGGTCGTTCATTCGTTGTACTCCTTTGAATGTTTCGCGGTCCGCTGTTAGGACTTCATTGTACCATTTCCTTAAAGGGAAGGCTTGACGGTTTTCATCCGTTTTCCCTACGATTGCCCTACGATTGCCCTACGATTGCCCTACGCTTCCACGGTCTGGACCTCGACGCGTACTCGAACAGGCATGAAAGGCCAGGGGTCTTCATCGCCCTGTCCAGCCTGTCCGCGCAGTCGTAGACGGAACAAGTCGCCCACACGCGGATTATTCAATTGCACAGTGAAACTTCTGGTCAGACTGCCAGCCGGTTCTAGCGTTGTAAAAGTATGCTGCCATCGTCCCGCCCAGGCTCCTTCTGTCCAGGTATCTATGGTGGCATAGCCGACAGTGTTACCATAGCCGTACTTGGAGAATGCGTCTACTTCTATCCTCACATCCAAGTAAGCATCCATGTGGGCCAGGCTCCAAGATGCCGTGTACGCATAACTCTCTCCGCCATTCAAGCCAGGTCCGCCATAAGACGAGCAAGGGAAGGTTCCGTCGAACACGCCAGGGCAAGGTGGGAAGTTCCATTCCCTCACCCAGTAATCCGGATCTGGTTCACAGTCGTCACAAAAGTCTGGGTCGATGTTGATTGCTGCCCAGGTTGTAGCGTTTGTGAGTCCTTTCTGGGCGAGGGCAATCGCCCAGGGCGAGAACATTAACTTGGTAAAAGCCTTGTCCAGAGCGGTCAAATCTCCAAGTGAGTCGATGACGTCGTGCGCCATTGCTTTTGCTGCCCTGTAGTCTACAGCCAAACCTTCATAGACTGCACACACAAGTTCCTCTTTTGCCGCCATGATCGCATTCTGGACGTCCTCGACCGATCCGGCAACGTCGATTGCGATGAGGGCAGCCAGCGCAGTCGTGATTGTCGCGACAGGAATGCCGAGGATAGGTGTGCCTATCATAGTTGCCAGCGCTGTCATCGCTGCCGGCAGCAGAATCGCGATGATTGAAACTCCAGTTGGGGCGAGGATTTCCGTCAAGAATTCCCAGTTGGTTGCATAGACGAGTTGGGCAAGAGCGCATCTATCCTCGTCCGCCGCCTGGTCAGGTCCATAAGGGTCGTTGATTATCAGGGCGTCGTCTGTGATATAGCCGTCGATGATTTGGGGCGTCGGTTCTTGCGACAACGCCCATGCGCTTGACGCACTGCACAAGCACGCCAGGTTACTCGCGATTGCCTGTAATTGTGTCACAATGTCAGGGCATCCCATAAGTGTATCCTCCAAGTCTGCAACAAGTGCTTCTATGTCGTCCCATTCTGTGGTACTTGGGGCGAGGTAGTAGGTATCGTGGTTTTCGGAAACGAAGGTACTCCGTCGATGTAGGTACTGGGTCAGGTTTCGTAGCATTTCAACCTGTGCGCCAGTCAGACAGACGAGCATGTCATCAAACTGTGGGTCAAGTATGCGTGGTACGCTGATAAGGACGCGCTTGTCATAATACGGTTTGCGCCGCCAGGTTTCGGACATGTGTTGTCCTTTCTATAGTCGTGGTCCTTTACTCGGGTACTTGCATCTTGTAGCCGTGTATGTTGGCATAGATATTGTCACCCAGGTAACAGCCAACAAATCGAAACCGGATATAATCATCCTCTTTCAAATACCACAAACCGCGTACAATGTTGGGTATGTTGGCTACTGGAGCGTCAATACGCGCCACATAGTGTCCTACGCTGTCCATTTCAAGGGTAATCACTTGGCGTGTGTTCACACTGGTTTCATTGTGCCATGTCATGCTGGTAATTATCCATAACTCTCCTGCCGGTGGGTCACCCAGTGTTAAGTCTACGGTAGCTGGTTCTGTGTCAATAACGGATGTGGCTTGCACAAGTCTGTCATTGTATCCCCAGGGCACGTTATCGTTTCCCATTAGTTTATCCTCCAAGTCTGCAACTATGGCTTGAATCTCGTCAAAGTCGGCTGCATCGGGCGTGATGTAATATCCATCGCCATACGTTTCGACATATGAACTCGGGCGATTCAAGTAATCGACCACGTTTCGTAGCATTTCAACCTGTGCGCCAGTCAAGTGCAATGAGAAACCGTCAAACTGTGTATCTAGTAATCGCGCTGCTGAAAGTAGTATGCGGTCTGTCCTATAGCTATACCTTTGGTCTGTCATGCTGTTAATCCTCCCAGACACAAAACGCGCCGCGTGTGGCGAGTCACGCGGCGCGCAAGGGATAGGACGATGCTACCGGTCGAGCGTCGCCCGTATCCATGATGCAATCTGCTCACCGTCTGAAAGAGTCCAGTCGGCTGCATCCTCGAACTCTGCCAGGAATGTCGCGACAACGCTAGTGATTGGAACGCTGCCATCCGAGTTTACCAGGGCAGGCTTGATACTCGGAATCTTCATCGCAGCCTTTTTGCCGCCGCCATCCTCGATAAGACCGGACGCGGTTGCGCCTACATCGACATTGGCGCCAGCGATCGCGTCAAACTCAGGGGACAAGACCGGAAGGATAATGTCCGCGCGAGTCACGCCCAGGTCGGTGACGTCTTCAAGCGCAGCCAGAAACGCTGCTGCTACGCTGGCATACGCTGCCAGGTCCGCTTGTGCGACGAGTCCATACGTGCGATGCGTGGTCCGCCCGTA
>Ga0307377_10006568_pt1 | contig 12157 bp, 26 predicted proteins | sample TR3MG_FD_202535 | JGI IMG/M metagenome (GOLD analysis project Ga0307377, IMG submission 202535) | Soil microbial communities from Risofladan, Vaasa, Finland - TR-3 | ecosystem: Environmental > Terrestrial > Soil > Coastal area > Acid sulfate soil | place: Finland: Risofladan, Vaasa | collected...
ATTCAATTAGCGAACATTTCTCACATATATGTTTTAGATAATGTTCATAAAGACCTATAAGATATTTCTGACAAGGCAACCAAACGTTTTGTTCGTTGTTTTGGTATAAGAAATATCTTTCATTTCCTGCATCAATCTCAATTCCACGATAATAATCGTGATATATTTCTACGAATTGAGGGGAGGGGTGGATAATAAAAATACGTATTTTACCAGGAAAAATTTTCAAAAACGCTAAATTAATCGCTTTTTTAGTATGTTTTGGGATTAGTGTGCGGTTCAAAAGTCTATTTCGTGAAATAGAGAGAAGAACACATCTGCCACAATCAACCATGTCTCTAAAATGGACTAGGGTTCTTTCCAATGATTCCGTTAAAATACTATTTTTAGTTAACATCCCCCATTATTTTAGGAGTATTTTAACCCGACCAATGAAAAGAGAAAATATCGAAATACTTATATTCAAAAAAAACATCATTTTAAGACCAAAATAGAAATGATTTTTTACCTGGTAATATAAAATTACATTCTCAATATTTTTGTTATATCATATTCTATTGCGGCATAAAAAGCATTAAAATCTTTTAATTCACTATCTATATAACTTTCACGAATTATCTCATCATAATGCATTCCTTCAAAATTATCCTTGATTGCGTTCATAATCTTTATTATTTTTTCTTTTATCTTATTTTCATCCATCTATTTTTTCACCTCTTTTCTATTTAATTTTAAAATAAAAAAAATAATTTCATTAATTAATTTTATTCCCTGTGGATAATTATGATTTTGTTTATCTTTGAATTCATTAGAATATAAGTTATTTCCGTTAAAGTCAATTCTTTTTGCTCGTATTCTTTCTTGGTGTCAAACTCTCCATCAACTTCCACAACATCATATTTTTCCATCGCTTTAGCCATGATTCCTTCCATCATTTTTCCCATCATTCCCATATCATTTCTCACCTCTCGACAACTTCTTTATTCCTTCTATTAGATTATTATAAATCATGATACAAAAGAAACAAATTAACCCAATAAAAAGCACATACATAATCCAAACAATAGAAGCTACCGAGCTTCTAAAATCATCAACGAGACAATAACAACTTCCATCTGAACAACAATCTGGCAAGGGTTCTAAAGGATAATTTAGAATTATCCAATAACTTTCATTAGCTATAAACCAACCTATAATAATGGCAATAATCGAAATAATTAATAAAAACATATTTGAAAATATACTACTATATTTATTTTTCATTTTTTTTTGAAACATCTCCTTCACTTTTTTTTTGTGGAATAAATTTTAAAACAATCCCAAATGCAACCATGATGGGTAATACTATTGTAAGAAGCTTTAAGAGATTAATATCGACTAATGGCTCTAATGGAATATTTGCAGGTATGGGATTCACTATTTCAAGAATTCCTAACCAAAGATTTAGCAAAATAATTCCTATAATAGTTAACCCCAATAGAATTACAACTAAACACGTTTTAAATACAATTTTCATAGCTTTTTACCCTCTTTTAATATTCTTTTATTAAGTGCATCTTGTAAATTAAAATCATATCGCTCATTACGAGCTTTAACTAACGGGCTAACACATTTCAAGCAATAATATTTCCCCTCAAACAAATTAAGCGTTTTCACTTCATTACATTCAATATTAGCACAACCTTTCTTATTCATCTATTTTAACCTCTCTACCTCTTATTTTTTTTAATTTCTCACTTAAATCAAAAATTATTGCTCTATCATGAATCTCAATTAAATTCATGTACTTCAAGCAAGCATCTCTAATCTCATTCAATCGGTCTAAATGAACGCTTTTGTTTCTTTTATCTAAACAAAGCTCTAACGCTTCCAAAACCTTTTTCATGGTATAAGTATCCATTTTTGAATCCGTTTCTTTTAGAAATTTCAAAATATCAAAAAAATTCTTGTATTTAGTCATTTTTTAATTCAATCCCTCGTCTTGTAGTTATATAATTTAATTGCATAATTGTATTTTTCACACTCCCTGTAAAGCTCATAAATTTCGTCAGGTAAACCCATGAATTTGTGATAAAATTCTAGATGCTTTTCAGATATCCGATAATGATATAAATTAGGGTTATTTTCAAAAATCTTTGAATTAAACGTGTTATTTGCTGGTTTTTTTACAATCATCTTAAATTGGGGTTTTTTCGATACGTTTTTGTGCCATTTTGAATACCATCTTGGTTTCCATTTAGGGCTTACTCTTAAAGTTAAATCCTTTCTTTCACTCCAATAATTCTGTCCTCCTATCATCTTAGAGGTTATTAAAGCTCTTGCTTTAGTTGTAGCCGAACCTCTTAAAAGAGAAAACGAAATGAAATGAATGCCATGACGGGTTTTATAACAAAAACAATCATAGGGAAATATTTTAAGGATTTGTTCAAGCTCTTTCTCTGTTATCTTATTGCTTCCCACTCTAAAGTCATAATCATAAAACTGAATTGAATATTTTTTTTTTTGTTCTTTATCCCAGCACGAATTAGAAATTCCTATTGCTCTGAGGGTTCGGGGTTTATCGCATCTCAACGGGCTTTTATTAACCATTATTTTCCATCATCTCCTCCATTTATATAAAATGCATTACCTAAAGGAATTTTTTTAGTGTACTTTCTCTTTGATTTTTCCAAAGATTTTGTTTTAATTTTATTTGATTTTTCCAAAGGTATCATTTTCACGTTATTAATAAGCATATCATGATTATCCCTCGTTATATTACCATTGAATTCTAACTCTTTTATTAAAAAATCCCTGAGTGCTGTTCGAAGGGCTTCGCTTCTACTAGGATAATGTAATTTTACTATATCCAAAGCATCATAATATAAGCGTGGGATGTTTATTGTTAATATAACCATTATCCCATCATTTTCTTTTTTATCTATATGATTCCAATTATGATTTCCCACTATTCTATCCCCTCCCACTTTCTTTTTTTATCTGGATACCCCGATTTCATGCACGTTTTACAAGGTTCTTGATTTACATGCACGTCTTTATGCTTACATTTTACACATTTCTTATCTATTCCGTTCATAATTCTATCACTTCCTTTAATTTTTTTAATGCGTCGATTAAAGAATCTAAAGAACTAATGTTTAATTCTACATATTCTTGAGAATAATAATCATCAATAATTATGTATCTATGCTCTTTTATCCCAATAAGTCTTTTAAGAAGATATACTGAACAATATTGGTCGAATTGAATCTCATTACTCTTTTCAGCTCCATCTCCCATCTTATTTCCCTCGTCTCCTAAATAATTTTCTTACAGTAGCTTTAAATCTCTCTACAAAACCAGGTTTTCGCTTGGGCATTTCTATCTCATCAATAACGTTAAAATTTTCCCAATCATCTAAAATTTCCCGTTTTCTACTGCGAGGGATTCTATCCCAAGCCCATATTTCACTTTCACACCAAGCGTTTATTTGTCGTCTATCCCTCATTCCTGCAGGGGCATTATCTATGACCCATGCAGACAATCTAATTTCCCCATCTACATCCATTATTTTATTCCCTCTCTTCTAATGTTTTTTATTTATTATCTTCTTGATTTGCTGATATGCCCATTTAAAATCCTTAAAATAATCATTAATACAAAACCATAAGAAAATTTCCAGACCAACAAATCCTATCATAATCCACATTATTTGTAATTCAATTATCATTTTTAATAATCACCTTTTTTTGTGTAATTCTTTACTATCGAGAGAGTATTTAAACCCCTAGAGAGTCCATTTTAATATTATTACGAGTATTAATGATATTTTCACGTTCTTTTTTTTAATCCTGGAATAAATTAACTTTCAACAGGGATAATATTTGGATTGTCAATTATCTCTTTCATGAATAAATAAACCAATTGAGCATAACCTTGATGGATTCGATTTAATGCTAGTACTGCTCTTACCGAATCTTTAGTGACCTTTTTAAGTTGGGGTTTGATTATTCCGATAATTTCTTCTATTTTAAGTATCATTCTATCTGGGTCTTCATCTAATAAATGTTTCTCAATTGATTGCAAATTTCGAATTGGAATGGTTTCATAGGTGTTAAAATACGGAAAAATATCCAATGCATCTTCATAATATAATATTTTTTCCTCATAATCATAAGGATAACGAGTTTCAATATCAAATTTAAAATCGTCTTTAGAATCCCAAGCTCTAGGATGGCAATAAATTATCTTATCTGCCTGTTCTCGTAATCTCACATCTAATGATGAGAACATTTGAACTGAAACGTAAACATCCATTAACCGTTTTCTCAATTCAAAAATAATATAACTCATTAATAAATTAGTTAAATCCATTGACATTCTACTTTCAAACCAACGATAAGCCTCGTCAATATATACATCTACATTATTAGGTAAAGTTAGTAAATCAACGACGTGAAGGGGATGATAATTTGGGATGTTAATGAAAAAATTAGAATATACCTCTCTAATTCTTTGTTGCAATGCAAATGATGTTTCAATGGTATTTTTCCCAGCCCCTTTATTCCCTACTAACGCAATTAGCATTATTCTTTATTCCTCCCTTTATCTCTTTCATTTAATAAAATTGTTAAATGTAATAAACCAGCAAGAATGCACAACCAACCAATAATAAAAAAATTAATAATTCCCGTTAAAATAGGATTATTATTTAAGATAGTAGCATACATAAAAGCAAAAAATCCTATTCCAAATAAATAACAACATTTTAAAAAAGATTTTATTAAATTTTTCATTATTCCCTCACCGATTCCATAATTTTCCCAAATCCTTTCATGTCCTTAACTCCTTCAGCTTTGACCGTCCAAGATTCTAAAGATTTCAAGATTTTCGGGACTCTACCACTTGCAGAATACATGATTTTTAGGAAGTACGTGATAAACGCTTCTATATCCTCCGAGACCTCTTTAAACTCCAAATCTTTAAGATATTTACTCCAAGTTTTCAGCTTCGTTAAAGCTAAGGGATTTTTTACGCTTGATTTAGCCTCTAAATTATCGAAGTCAACAAAACTATTAAGAATGGACTCAAAGCTTACCTTTTTTCTATCTTTAAGTTTATCACTCCAAATCGAATCCTTCTCTGGCTTTTCATAAATTGGAGTAAGGGGTTTCGAATGTTTATGTGTTTTTTCTACACTCATGCATTCATCACCATTTCTTTTAAAATCCATCCCAAACCCAATCCCGCAACACAACCAACCACAAAAAACAAAACCATGCTCGTGATTGAACTTCCCATTAATTGCGAACTCAATTGTTTTATCACGTTCTTTTTTAATAGAGATTTTAACATGTCGGGGGGTATCTGGGCATCATCGCCAAAACAAATTAACCCTAATTGGAGATTAGAGCTGAGATTAAAAAAAATATAATACTTATTCTTTTTACGATAAGAGACTTTAGAAGAATCTATAACATGAAGTCCTAAACTACTCTTAATCTCCGTCATTTCGGGTTTAATTCGCTTTCTTTTATGCAACCTAAAAATACTTCCCTCTTTAGTCAAAAAATTAACATAATATCGGTCTTTTCGATACAAGGGTAAAGATTTAGTAGGTTTAAACTCTTTTTTTATTTTTATTTTTTTTCCTATCATGATTTTAACCTGGTCTTTTTTAATTCTTTTAATTTTTATTTCATAAAACAATCTACGCTAGCTAATACAAAAATAATTGCCTGGAATAATAAAAATATAACTTGAAACATTGGTGTAAAGGGCATCGTTGGAGTTATGGACATGGAAGCTACACCGAGAATTAATGAAGCTAATAACAAAATAGCGATTAACGGATAAAGTTCTACACTCGCTTTAAGATAAATTAATAACATGAAACCCATTAGACCAATTAACATGAAAAAATTAATAAACATTATTGCATCACTCATTTAATTAATCACCTCCCCCCATTAAAAATATAATTACATCTACTGCATAAATTATGGTTAAAAACAAATAAATAAAGAAACCAACCCCCTCAATTGCCATGATTAAAGGTAAAGGAAAAGTAGAAAACATTAACCATATTGCAACAAAAAAAATGATTCCTACCATCCACCTTCCCCCTCCTTCATTAAAACCCGAACCAAATAATGAAATTGACGAAATTATCCCTATCAACCCAATCACGCTAATCCAAATAATTGCTTGGATTAGGGGGTCTAATCCTAAATCACCAACCCCCTCAAATAGAATATCGCCTGTAGTCCCGTTTATAGTAATATAATAATTATAACTCTCTTCAATTGATATTGTCATGAAATCATTCCCCGTAAATATTGAAATAAAGGTTAATAATATCAAAACACCCAAGCAAGATAATAATACCTTCACGTTTTATTCACTCCCTCTATTACTCAACATATTAAAAAATACCAACAAAGTAGTAATAACAAATGATAATACAAACATCCATAATTCCATGATTCCGGCATATACAAATAAAGCAATAAAACACGTCATGAATATAAAGAATACTAAGTGGTTCTTTTTAAGCACTAATGTGAAGGCTAATCCTAACACGAAGGATAAACAAATCCCGATAATTACACCTACCACTGTCACTGCCATTACTCCATCACCTCTCTTTTAATTAAATATGTAAAGATAGACCCCATTATTAACACGGCTCCAACCCAACCAGGTAATAATCCCGTTGTAATACCGATAATTGTCATTAATATAAATGTCGGAACTACAACAATTGCATTTTTGAATTTCATGTACATTAAAAATGGAATTACTACTAACAAAATCAATAATGGAATGATTCCCATTAATGATAACGTTCCGATTGTCGTCTCTATATTTGGATAATAGATTAAACGCATGCTTGAGAAATATCCCGTTAGTGTGGAGTTTAAATCATTATCATTATCAGTAATTAAAAAATAAAACCCCTCGATAACTTTATTTTGGGGTAGAATTGAATTAACTGCGTCGATTGATATTATGCTAAAAAAACTCGAATAAGAAGTATCAGCATATAATACTCGGAACTCTGAAAAAGCAAAACCACTAGATTTTCTATGTGAAAAGCTAATGCTTCTATTCATTGTGGCTACATTAGTAATATCAAAATTTGCAGACATGTATTCTAAATTAGTATCATTTGTAGTTAACGAATATTGAAGTCTATTACTTGAATCTACATGAAAATAACTTTCTTGAATATTAACATTTTCATAATCAAATTCTAAATAATATTCCTCACCTGTTAACTCATCTGTTAATTTAATTCCATATAATTTAATATTAATAATGTCATAAGCAGAACTATTATAAATTCGGAGATAAAACCCATTAAAAGGACCGTCTAAATATAAATTGTTTCTATATCCATTAATAATATAAAATTCATTATAATTTATAATATGGACATCATCATTGATATAAATTGACAGATTATTATCAATAAACTCATAATTAAATGTAATTTCTAAAAAAGTATATTCATTCGAAGAAATATATCTATCACTTAAAATAAACACATTTTCAGGATATACTTCAGTAGAAATTGATTCACCATTAATATAAATACCTACATTATCAATTTTTACTTTTGCAGAACGAACATAACTATATCTGCTCCAATCATTTATAAATTGAATATATTTAAGAATTTTACCCTCTATTAAAAATTCTGTTGTATTTGAAATTTCAAATTCACCTGTATAAAGACATGAAACCTCATCATTATAATCAACAAATATAGAATCATTATAAAACAACAAATTTATATTAAAATCAAAATCAGTAGAACCAGAATATAATTCGTGATTAATTCCAATAGGTGTATAAGTACCATGATAACGAGTAACATATTCTGCACTTGTATTATAAAATAAAATAATAGTATACACATTATCAATCATAAACTTTAAAGAAAAGACCGTTAATCCATCAATATCAGTACAATTTATAAAAAATTCGTGAGTACCAGATGATAAAGACCGACCTTCAATACTTCCATTTATAGAAATTTCCATATAATCAGTATTATCATAAGTTTCTAACGTTTTATTCATTTCTGAATGCCCTCCATAACCTGTTAAATAAAAATTAACTACATTATCAAAACCAGAATCATCTGCTTCAAGTTCTATTTTTCCATAAGTAGTTTCTGTTATATTCCAACCCTCTATATCATTAGTACCTATTTCATAAAAATCACCCGTGCTATTGCATACAAATTCATACTTATCCACTTCAAGTTCATTAGTGGGAACCATTTCACTAATCCATCTATTATCCCCAATCTCATAATTATAGATAAATATAGTTGAAATTAACTTAAAATAATAGACTCGTAAAGTAAATTCACTTGCGCTTCCTGCCCAAATATACACATCATCGACTCCTGCATGAAATTGATTATCAGAATCAAGATGTGGAGTACCAGTTTTCCAATCAACATTATTCACATTAATTTTTACATTTGGACTGGATGACCAAATATAATATGAAAAAGATGCATTCCTACCATGAGGGTCACTAGTAAATCCTAAATCTTCTGTCTGAACGTAATATGCTTCAGCGCCATCAACCCATTCAGATTCCAAAATAAAAAAATTACCATCATCTATTCGAGCAGCAGTTATAAATCCAGATTTTGTTCCATAAACCATGTTCACGGATTCAATAAAATAGGTTTCATTTACTCCCGTATCACTTTTATCCCAAGAAAATCCTAAAGCATCTACATGCATCTCTAAAGCATTGGCTCCAGCACCATCATAAATTTGAAATCGTATTGTTCGAATAATATCATCGTCTCTATCATTATAGAAATTTAAATCATCAATTTTGAGAGCACCATTAACCCACGCACTATATTTATCAGTAATACAGTCCATATATATTTTTATGTGATACCACACATCAGAAACAATCCCATTTACTGTTATATTACTACTACCACCTACACCATTTCCATAATAAAAAACTATTCTATTAGCAGTACATTCATACCGAATATAGACTAAGGTTGTAGAATCACCATAAATGTAAGTATAATCAATTCCACGCCCATAATCAACATATTTAACCCCCCACTCTAATGTACCTGAAACTTCTGTTTCATCCCCAAGATAAATACTTGTAAGAGCTCCATTATCTCCATTTCCATATAATTTTAATACTTTCTTATGTCCATCATCATCTGCTATTATTACTGCTTGTCCATTTGTATCGGTAGTGGAAAAATCATGAGCACCAACTATATTATTGCCACTCGTACCGACTGCCTCGTTAGTAAAACTGTACGTTGCAGGATAATGACCCGCAGTTTTATTTCTCACATTAAATTGTCCTATACTCTCTGGTAAAACATCATCATAAAGATAATCATTTTCGAAGGTATAATTATAATCGACGGGAGCGCCTCCCACTATAGTCATTAAACCAGAAAAAGAGCTTATAAATATGATTAAACAACCAATTAGGATAAAACATTTCATTGCATAGGTATATTTTTTAATATCTTGCATGTTTTCCCAAGCTCTTGAATTGTCATATTCTGATTCTAATAATATTTTTTTTATTTTCCCTACTTTGCGTGTTTTCCCCATATTGCGTCAAATCCAAGTTCATTATTTTATTAAAATGGAAAAAAAAATAATAATTTAATTTATTAATTAATTTAGTATTAATCCATTGAAGGAATGAAATACATGGCGATTCCAATCACTACTAAAATAGGCAATAAAGTAGTCAATAGAGTTAAAACGGTTGGGTCTAAAACTTCACTAACAGTGTAGTTTACCCCTCCAATATTGATTACTTGTTCACCTATAACAGCGACTGAGACCAATCCGATTGCTAAAATAGACCCTATGATAAATAGGAGAACTACCATAGAAACTAGTTTTTTTGCAGATAAATCCATGATGAACCTCTCAAATTTTAATTTTTATAATTTTTTTAATTTAATTGATATAGAAAGGGGTTAACTCTTATTTAAATCTTACTACTTTTGACAAGATTATCAATATGAAAAAGAGTAAAAAAAAGGACCTAATAATAACTTTTAAAATAAAAAATTATTTAATTATTCTCTCTAATTCCAAGAAATCTTTATCCCCACAAGTCTTGCATTCCAAGAAATAATATACCCATTCATTATCAACCTGAAAATCTTTAGGTTGTAAAAATCCCTCGCAAGAGATACAAGAAAAAAAACTTCTCATTTTTTCATAAGCATTCCAAAAAAGACGTGTTACTTCTTGAAATTCTGGTAAGAGTTCTTGATTGCTATATTTAGTACCTACATATTTTAAAAAAACGAGGGTTTTTTTATTTAATAACAATTCTCTATCAGATAAAATATATATTCCTTTAAAATATTCTAAATCATTATTCATGTTATTTAATCACCTTTGATAATGCTAATTCTAATTCCTCCATTAACCCTCTAAATTCTTCTCCACTTTCTCCCAGTTTCCAATCTACACCCCAATCTTTTAGGGTTATCTCAATTGCTTTCATTATATCCTCATCCATATTTATTTATCATCTCCTATTTTTTAGGTTTCAAAAAAATAATAGAACTTATTATTTAATATTGCCTAATTTAAATTCTTCCTTACAATTATCACATTTCAGCACTACTGAGACTTTAAGCTCTTCAGAACTAGAATAATTAAATTTATTATATTCTAAAGAAGGGCATAAAGCTTCCATTTTGGCTTTTTCAAATTTAAATTCGCTAGCTCTCATTAATCTAATATGCAATAAATTAGTTTTCATGGCTTTCTTATCATCGATATGTCTATAAAATTCAAAATTTTTACAATAATCACATTCTAAAGAGTAAGCCCCGCAATTTTTACATGTATCTAAATCAGAGATATGAATAATATTTATTTCCTTTTTAGCTAATTTCTTATTTCGCTTAATTTCCCTCTTGAAACAACGATTGCAGACGGTTTTATTTTTCATTTTATTAATGTCTTTTTTCTTATAACAATTCAAGCAAGTATATTTCAATTTTTTATATCATCTCTTTTTTTTATATTTTTTAGGTTTCAAAAAAATAATAGAATTTATTATTAATTTTTGCCTAATTTTTATTATAATCACAATTTATCCATGCTTTATAGGGATTAATCTTGCATTCTTTCTTAATGCAATAAGACATATATCCTTGACAATTGAGTGAATACTTGCTCATAAATTGTTCACAATATATGCAATTATCAACCATTATTCCTTCTCATCTCCCCAAAAATCATCATTTTCATTGGTTAAATGTTCTCGCTTTATTGTATCAATTAACCCCGAATCTTTTATTAATTCTACCCCTACGAATAGCTTTAAATTTTCCACGCTCATTGAACTATATCCCGAAACATTTAACGCACTAGCTAACGAACCGAGATTTCTCAAGCTTAAAACATGCTTTCTAACTGCATCCTGTTCTATCTCTTTAATTTCTTGTTTCGTGAGATATTTTCCTCCCATCCCATTAGCTTTAGAGGTTTTTGAGTGTTTTGTTTCTTTACCTTCTTTTTCGATTAATGCTTGAATTTGAGGTATCCATTTATATAATGTATAAGAACTAATCCCCAATTCAGTGCATAAATCTCTCACGTTCTTAACTTGAACACCGTTAGGATTAGAAACTCCTTCCCTCTGTAATTCAAGAAAATAATCGTAAGCTTCTTTTTTAAAATCCATGCTATAAGTTTTTGCCATTTTATTTTTCAACTCTTATTTTTTATTTTTTTTTATTTTAGGTTTATAAAAAAACTAAGAAATTTAGTTTAATTTACCCCTAATTTCTCTATTTTAACGATAATTTCAGGAACTTCTGAAATGATGTTAGATAGGCATTCATTACAAAAATATTCGATTGCACCATCGTTATATTCGACCTTAAAGACGTGTTCATTTTCACATCCATTTTCACAGGGTTTTAGACTCATTTTTATTTTCACTTTTTTATTGGTTTGTTAATTTGTTTTGCTATAATATTATTTAACCAAAACGAGTATTTAAATCACACACAACTCGACATATTATTATTAGTATGAATGCCCAGAAACAAAACAGAACCAAAACAAAACACCAAAACAGTTTTGGCTAGGCAACCTTTCTGTTAGGAATATGGGGGGGGGGT
>Ga0307377_10006569_pt1 | contig 12156 bp, 12 predicted proteins | sample TR3MG_FD_202535 | JGI IMG/M metagenome (GOLD analysis project Ga0307377, IMG submission 202535) | Soil microbial communities from Risofladan, Vaasa, Finland - TR-3 | ecosystem: Environmental > Terrestrial > Soil > Coastal area > Acid sulfate soil | place: Finland: Risofladan, Vaasa | collected...
GCCTCCCGCGCCAGCACGCCGGCCGCGTCGTTGTCGTTGGACCACTTCAGCATTTCGCCGGCGTTTTGCGCCAGCGACTCCGCCTGGGGGCGCATGCGTTCGGCAAAATCCAGGCTGCGATGCGCCGCCTGGGCGCTCATCTCGAGCGCTTCGTTCAGATGCTGGCGGGCATCGGCCACCGTGCCGGGCACGCCCTCATGCGCCAGTTCGCCGCCTACCCGGCGCACCGCGTCGTGCAGGTCGCGCGCGAGCTGGCCGAGCGCGCGGAACAGCCGCTGTTCGCGCTGGCGCACCATCACGTCCAGCGCCTGCTCGAACGTGGTGCCGTCGGGGCTGTTCAGCAGATCGCGCAATTCGACCGGCAACGCCTCGTCGTTCACGATGGGAAGAATAGCTTTCATGCGTTCGCTCCACTGGCGGCGATCCGTTCGAATATCTTGTTGATTTTTTCCTGCAGGGTGATCGCCGTGAACGGCTTGACGATGTAGCCGTTCACGCCCGCCTGGGCGGCAGCGATGATCTGGTCGCGGTTGTTCTCCGCCGTCACCATCAACACCGGCAACCCCTTCAGCGCCGGCTCTGCGCGGATCGCGCGCAGCAACTCGATGCCGGTCATGTTGGGCATGTTCCAGTCCGTCACCACCAGATCGACCGGCGTCTTGCGCAACATTTCGATCGCATTCTGGCCATCGTCGGCCTCCTGGATCAGCGGATTGCTGAAGCCCAGTTCGACCAGCAGGTTGCGCACGATGCGCCGCATGGTGGAGAAGTCGTCCACCACCAGTATTTTCATGTTCTTGTCCAAACACCTTCTCCACTTGCACTGCATGCACTGTTCAAACCAGTGCGCCAGACCTCGGGAACCCGCATCGCCTGCCCGATCAACCGCGCCAATCGGTCAACCGGGCACGCAGCCGGATCACGGCCTGCCCATGTATCTGGCACACCCGCGACTCACTCACGCCGAGCACGGCGCCGATCTCCTTGAGATTCAACTCCTGCTCGTAATACAGCGACATCACCAGTTGTTCGCGTTCGGGCAAATTGCCGATCGCCTCGGCCAGCGCATCGCGCATGCCGTCGCGCTCGATGCTCTCGTGCGGATTGAGGCCGGCTTCGTCGGCCACGTTCAGCACGACACCTTCCTCGTTGTCATCCGATGCGGTGAGGCTGAGCAAGCGCACACAGGCCGCGTCGGCGAGCACCTGGTGGTATTCGTCCGCGCTGATCCCGAGCCGCCGCATGACCTCGGCATCCTCTGCCTCGGCACCGGTCTCGGTCTCGATCTGGCGCACTACTTCGGCTACTTCGCGGGTCTTGCGATGCACCGAGCGCGGTGTCCAGTCGGTGCGTCGCAACTCGTCGAGCATCGCACCCCGGATGCGGATGCCCGCATAGGTTTCGAAGCTCGCCCCGTGACCGAGCGCGTAATGTCGCGACGCTTCCAGCAAGCCGATCATCCCCGCCTGCACCAGATCGCCCACGTCGACGCTGGCCGGCAACCGCCCCATCAGGTGATAGGCGATGCGCCGTACCAGCGGTGCATGCCGACGCACCATTTCGTCGGCACTCTCGCGGGAATGTTGTAGGTATTGCGATGCCACACTCATTTCAGCACCCTGCCGCCGGGGTCGCCCGGCCACCAAAAAAGGCAATCCGGTCGAGGCCCGAACGTTCGGGTTCTGCCCATTTATCGACCGCACCTGCCAATTGCTTGAATGCCAGCGCCGAACGGCTCGAAGGCCACAGATCGACTACCGCGCGCTGGCGACGGATGGCCTGCCGCAGCCTTTCGTCCTGCGGCACCCACCCTGCGAAATCGATCACCACGTCGAGGAAGCGGTCGCAGACCCGCGACAACTTCTGATGCAGCTGCTGTGCCTCACCCTGGTTGTGCACCATGTTCGCCACCATTCGGAAGCGGCGCACGCCGAAGTCGCGGCTGAGCACCTTGATCAGCGCATAGGCATCGGTCAGCGAGGCCGGCTCGTCGCACACCACCAGCACCACATCGTCGGCGGCGGCGGCAAACATCGCCACGCTGTCGGACAAGCCGGCTGCCGTGTCGATCAGCAGGTAGTGCGGTGGCGGCGCCAGGTCATCGAAGGCGCGGATCACCGCCGCATGTTCGCCACTGCCAAGCTGTGCCAGCCGGCGCGCGCCGGAGCCCGCCGGAACGACCCGCAACCCGTGCGGTGCGCTGAGCAGCAGATCCTCCAGCGCACACTGGCCGTCGAGCATGTGGCCGATGTGCCGCGACGGCGCAAGCCCGAGCAGCACGTCGACATTGGCCAGGCCCATGTCGGCATCCAGCACCATCACGTCGTGGCCGGCCATCGACAGCATCATGCCCAGATTCACCGCCACCGTGCTCTTGCCGACGCCGCCCTTGCCGCCGGCCACGGCGATCGCACGGCAATGGCGGCTCGGCAACGCCGTTTTCGCCAGCAGGCTGCTGGCCTGGTGGCCGGGCGCCGGTGCCGGCTCGCCGATGCCGGCCAGTGTCATCGGGAAATGCTTCAGGCCCCAGGCTTGATCCATCGCAAGTACTCCGTTCATGCGCTGGCCACCGCAAGGCCAAAGCGTTCGGCCATCTGCCCGTCATCCGGCAGCTGGCTTTTCTGCGACTGCGCGGCGCGGCAGACCAGCACCCGCGCATCCGCCGTGGCGATATCCTCGGGCACGCGCTGGCCGTCGGTGGTGAAATCCAGCGGCAGCCGGTGGCGAATCAGCACCGACAGCGCACCGCCCAGGCTCGGCGCCTCGTCCAGCTTGGTCAGGATGCAGGCGGTCGGCTTCAGCGGCAGGTAGGCGCGCACCGCCTCGTCCAGCGACCGCGACTGCGTATTGGCCGCCAGTACCAGGCAGGCACGCACGTCGCCGCTGTCGGCGAACAACTCCAGTTGCTGCGCCAGCCGCGGATCGCTGCCGGCCACACCGGCGGTATCGATCAGCACGGTATGCCTGTCGCGCAACAGCTCGATCACCTTGCGCAGGCTTTGCGCGTCGTAGGCCGGATAGACCCGGATGCCGAGCAGGCGGCCGTAATGTTCCAGCTGCGCGGCGGCACCGATGCGGTAATGATCGGTACTGACCAGCGCGACCTGCTCCACCCCGCGGTGCAATACCGCACGGGCGGCGAGCTTGGCGATGGTGGTGGTCTTGCCCACGCCGGTGGGGCCGACCAGCGCGGTAACGCCCTGGTCATCGGACAGGTTGCGGCCGCTCACCGTCAGGCTGCGGCTGAGCATGCCCAGTGGCAGATAACGCGCCTGTTCGGCGTTGATCTGCGCGGGCAGGGCCGCCACCAGCTGGTTCGCCACGTCCGGTTCGATGCCGAGCCGCGTCATCTCGCGCAGCACGCGCGCGCGCAGCGGCTGGCGCCGTTCCATGTCGTTCCAGGCCAGGCTCGATAACTGCACCTCCAGCATCTCGCGCAGGCTGCCCAGTTCGACGCGCATGCGCGCCGTATCCTGCACGGCGCGCTCCATCATTGGATGCATCGCCACCGGTTCGGCGGGTACCGGCGCGGAGGGAGACGGTGCCGCATCCGGCGCTGGCATCGGCGCACGTGCCGGCGGCCTGCGCGAGGTCGTTTTCGTTGTCGCGACCTTTGAAATCGCCGTCGCTGCCGGCGCCCGCGGTAGCGGCGGCACGTCAGTTGGCGCGGCAGCGGTCGCCATCGCCGCGACCGGTTCACCCGTCGCCGCCGCCAGCGGCGCACCGTGCCGTGCCGCTTCGCGCACCAGCGACTCGTCGTAATCGATGGCGGCGATGACCTCGATCCCTTCATCGAGCCGACGGGTGGACAGGATCACCGCCTCCGGCCCCTGCTCTTCGCGCACCTCGCGCATGGCCTGGCGCATGTCCGCGGCGACGAAACGTTTGATCTTCATGCGTGCTTGCTCCACGCGTTCAATAGGGAAAAACGCAACCGGGCAACGTGCAGGGACCGGAAGGCGCGGAGCGCAAAGCCCGACTCTCGTTTCTCACTTCTCATCACTCGCTCCTCAGCTCAGCGTCCCAATGCCTGCACCAGCCGCACACGCCGGTTGTCGGGCACCTCGTTGTAGGCAAGTACGTGCAGGTTCTGTGCCACATGGCGGGTGAAGCGCGCCAACCATGGCCGCAACTGTGGCGCCACCAGCAAAACGGCGGGTTCGCCGCTCACTTCCTGGCGTCGCGCGGCCTCGGCCACACTCTGCTGCAGGCGGTCCGCCAGGCCCGGTTCCACCGCCGCGCCGGCTACGCCACCGCCGCCGGCGAGCGAGCTGAGCAGGATCTGTTCGAGCTCCGGGGCGAGCGTGATGACCGGTACCTCGGTGCCCAGTCCGGTGATCTCCTGCACGATCTGCCGGCCCAGCGCGACGCGCACGGCGGCGGTCAAAACGCCGGGATCCTGACTCTGCCCCGCATGCTCCGCCAAGGATTCGACGATGCTGCGGATATTGCGGATCGGCACCCGCTCGGCCAGCAGGTTCTGCAGCACCTTGACCACGGCGCCCAGCGACAGCCGCTTGGGCACCAGGTCCTCGACCAGCTTCGGCGCCGTGCCGGCCAGCCGGTCCAGCAGCTGCTGCACGTCCTGATGGCTGAGCAGCTCGTGCGCGTGGCCCTGCAGGATGTGCGACAGGTGGGTGGCGATCACCGTGGCCGGGTCGACCACGGTATAGCCGTAGCTCTGCGCCAGTTCGCGCTGGCCGCTCTCGATCCACACCGCCTCCAGGCCGAACGCCGGATCCTGCGTGGGAATACCCTGCAGCGTGCCATGCACCTGGCCGGGGTTGATCGCCATCAGCCGGTCGTTGTGCACCTCGGCCTCGCCCATCGGCACGCCCATCAGGGTGATCCGATAGGTGTTCGGGCCCAGGTCCAGGTTGTCGCGGATATGCACCGCCGGCACCAGGAAGCCCAACTCCTGCGACAGTTTGCGGCGCACCGACTTGATCCGCCCCATCAGCTCGCCGCCCTGATGCGTGTCGACCAGCGGGATCAGCCGGTAGCCCACTTCCAGACCCAGCGGATCGACACTGGCCACGTCCTCCCAGCCCAGCTCCAGCCGCTCCGGCGGGGCAGTGGCAGCGGGTGCCTCGGCGACCGACTGCGCCAGTTTTTCGCGGGTTTCGCGCTCGCGCCTGAACAGCAACCACGCCGCGCCGCCACAGCTGGCACCGAGCAGCAGGAAGGCGATGTTCGGCATGCCGGGAATCAGCCCCATCACGGTCAGCACCGTCCCGGCCACCGCCAGCGCGCGCGGCTGGCCGAACACCTGGCTGAACACGTGGCTGCCCATGTCCTGCGACCTGGACACGCGGGTGACGATGATCGCCGCCGCCACCGACAGCATCAGCGCCGGCACCTGCGCCACCAGGCCGTCGCCGATGGTCAGCAGGGTGTAGGTGCGCGCTGCCTCGCCGGCCGACAGGCCGTGTTGCATCACGCCGACGAAGAAGCCGCCGACGATGTTGATGATCAGGATCAGGATGCCGGCGGTGGCATCGCCACGCACGAATTTCGACGCACCATCCATCGAACCGTAGAAGTCCGCTTCCTCGCGCACTTCCTGACGGCGCTCGCGTGCCTGTTCCTGGTTCAGCAGGCCGGCATTGAGGTCGGCGTCGATCGCCATCTGCTTGCCGGGCATCGCATCGAGGGTGAACCGCGCGGTGACTTCCGATACGCGGGTGGCGCCCTTGGTCACCACCACGAAATTGATGATGGTGATGATCGCGAACACCACCAGGCCCACCGCGAAGTTGCCGCCGATGACGAACTCGCCGAAGGCCTGGATCACCTTGCCCGCCGCACCGGGGCCATCGTGGCCGTGCAGCAGCACCACGCGGGCGGACGCGATGTTCAGCGCCAGCCGCAGCAGCGTCGCCATCAGCACCACGGTGGGGAATGCGGCGAATTCCAGCGGCCGCATCACGTAGACCACCGCCAGCAGGATCACCAGCGACAGCGCGATGTTGAAGCTGAAAAGTATGTCCAGCAGAAACGGCGGCAGCGGCAACATCAACATCGCCAGCATGACCAGTACCGCCACCGGTGCACCGGCGCCGCGGCGGACCATCTGCCTGAAATTCGGGAATGCGCTTGCGCCGATCATCTGCCTGGCCTGTCATCAATCACGATAGGGCCCCATCAGGTCCGGATCGACCTCGGGGGAAGGTGCCGGCGGCGGCGTCTCGCCGTGCGCCGCCGCCTGCTTCAACTGGTACACATAGGCCAACACCTGGGCGACCGCGACGTACAGCGCGGCGGGGATTTCCCGGCCCAGCTCGGTGGTGGCGTACAGCGCGCGCGCCAGCGGCGGCGCCTCGACCAACGGGATGCGATGACTGCCGGCCACCAGGCGTATCTGCTGCGCCAGCAGGTCGACGCCCTTGGCGATGACCCGCGGCGCACCCATGCGGCCTTCGTCGTAAGCCAGCGCCACGGCAAAGTGGCTGGGGTTGACCACCACCACGTCCGCCTTCGGCAGTGCTTCCATCATGCGGCGGCGCGACTGCATCTGCTGCACCTGGCGAACGCGCGATTTCAGCTCGGGGTTGCCCTCGGTTTCCTTCGCCTCGTCGCGCACTTCCTGCTTGGTCATGCGCAGGCGCTTGCCGTGATCGAACTTCTGGTACAGCGCATCGATGCCGCCGATCAGCGCCAGGATGGAACCGAACCACAGTGCCGCGCGACCAAGCAGGGTGATCGACAATGCAATGCCGGACAGGACCGTGCCGCTGCCCGTGGCCTGCAGTTCGCCCTGCCAATGCCGCAGCAGCAACAGCAGCGCCAGCCCGATGAACAGCAGCTTGAGCAACGCCTTGGCCAGCTCGACCAGCCCGCGCATGGCGAACACCCGGCCGAGTCCCTTGATCGGGTCGAGCCGTTCGAATTTCGGTTGCAATGCCTCCGCGCTGAAGTTCAACCCGCCCATCAACAGCGGCGATGCCAACGTGGCCAGCAGGGTTGCCACCGCCACCGGCCCGAACAGGGCCAGCGCCTCGCGTACCGCTGCGTGCAATGCCCACCCCGGCAATGCGCCGGAGAACAAGGCCTCGCGCCGGTAGTCGAGACCGATCGAGAAAATCCGTCTGGCATGGTGCAACGCGGCCTCGCCGTTGTTCATCAACACCGCCACGCCGGCCAGGACCACCAGGGCTCCGGACAAGTCGCGCGAACTCGCCACCTCGCCTTTCTCGCGCGATTCGCGCAAGCGTTTTTCGGTAGGTTGTTCGGTTTTTTCCTGGTCGCTGTCTTCGGCCATGGCATCAGCTCCCGGTCAGTTCGCGCATCAGCGACCAGGCATGCCCCTGCAGCGCATCGAAGGCGCCGGGCAAGCTGCGCAGCGACAGCCACAGCGCGATGAAACCCAGCGAAAGGGTGATCGGAAAACCCACCGCGAACAGGTTCATCGAGGGTGCCGAGCGGCTGATCGCGCCAAAACCGATGTTCACCACCAGCAGCGACGTCACCGCCGGCAGCGCCACCCGCACGGCGCCGGCAAACAACTCCGCACCGAAGCCGACCACGGCGTAAAGACCGTTGGCGTTGATCGTCGCCATGCCCGGCGGCAGGCTGTGAAAACTGTCGGCAAGCAGGGCGATCAGGCGCAAATGGCCGTCCATCGCCAGAAACAGCAAGGTCACCAGCAACGTGTAGAACTCGCTCAGCACCGGCGAGCTGGGCCCGCCCTGTGGATTGGCCACCTCGGCAAAACCCAGGCTCATGCCCTGTGCCACCAGCCCGCCGCCGAACGACACCGCCTCGAACACCAGATTCAGCACGAAACCCACGGCCGCGCCGATCAATACCTGGCTGACCATCGTCGCCACGCCGGTCGCGCTCAGCGGGTCGATCGTCGTCGGCGCCAGCGGCGCCAGCACCATCGTCAGCACCACCACCAGGGCGACCTTGATCCGCGCCGGCAGCATCCTGGCGCTGAATACCGGCGCCGTCAGGAACAAGCCGCCGACCCGACCCAGCGCCCACAACAGGCCACCCAGCCACATCGGCAGTTGCGCCAGATCCAGCGCCATCACCGGATCGCCGCCGGCAGTCCGACGATCAGCTGGTGCGTGAACTGCACCAGCACGCGCAGCATCCACGGCCCGGTCAGCAGCGCCACCAGTGCCATCCCGATCAGCTTGGGAATGAAGCTCAAGGTCATTTCGTTGATCTGCGTGGCCGCCTGGATCACGCCGATCAACAGGCCCACCGCCAGCGCGGTCAGCAGCAACGGTGCGGCCACCAGCATCGCCACATACATCGCGTGCTGGCCGATCGCCATGACGGATTCGGGCGTCATGCGAACGTACCTGCGCTGCGGCTCGCTGAAGGAATGGTGGCGAATTTTCGCCTTCCTGCACCTGCAGGAGCGCACTCCTTGCGCGATGGTCCTGCTGCATTCAAAGCATTCAAAGCGAAGAGCGGTCGATCACCTGCGGCGACCGAATTACTTTCTCTTTGCGTGCTCAAAGAGAAAGTAACCAAAGAGAAAGAGCACCCCGCTTGGCGCTTGCCGGGCTCCTGCCCGGCAAGTCCGTGAGCCGGGGCCGGGCTTTTCGAACGGGCATCCTTCCCGTGCGAAAAGGCATCGACATCCCTGTCGATGCCCGCTGCGCGGCCTGTCGTCCCCGACTCACCGCCGCACAGGGGCCCCGGGTAGAGCAGCGGGCTATCCTGGCCCGCACTTTTCAGAAGAGCCGGAGCACGAGCAAAGCAACGGCAGGGCGACGCTTCGCTCTTGCTGTTGCTTTTCAGCGTCATCACCGAGTGCGGGCCAGGATGGCCCGCTGCTCTACCGGGGGCCCCTCTGAAGCGGCGGACGGGTGAAGGAAAGCCCGCAGGGTGGTTCGCAGGGATGCGAACCAGTTTGGCGTCAGGGCAGGATGCCCTGTCGACAAACCCCGTAACCCGGCCGCGTACTTTCCGGGCAGGATGCCCGGAAAGCGCGTAAGCGGGGTGGCCTTCTCTTTTGGTTACTTTTCTCTTGGCCACGCAAGAGAAAAGTAACTCGGCTGCCGAAGGCAGGCGAAAGCTTTTGACCATGAAGCTCTTCGTCCAGTACGCAGCAAGAGCATCGCGCACAAGGTGCGCTCCTACAGGTGCAAGCGAACGAGGGCTCTTCGCCCTGCCACCGACAAGACGAAAATCCGCAGCGGCCATCGAGAACATGTTCACGTGTAGAAGCTCCCCGCCAGCGTGCCGAGCAGCAGCGTCCAGCCATCTACCAGCACAAACAACATGATCTTGAACGGCAGCGAGATGATCATCGGCGAGACCATCATCATGCCCATCGACATCAGCACACTGGCCACCACCAGATCGATGATCAGGAACGGAATGAACAGCAGGAAGCCCATCTGGAACGCCGTCTTCAGCTCGCTGGTGAGAAACGCCGGCATCGCCACCTTGAACGGCACATCGGCCTTGCTGGCATACGGCTTGTCCTTCGCCAGCCGGGTGAACAGCTGCAGATCCGCATCGCGCGTCTGATCGAGCATGAAGCGCTTGAACGGCGCCACCGCCGCTGGTATCGCCAGCTCGGCGCTGAGCTGGCCGTCCATATACGGTTTCACGCCGTCGACGTAGGCGCGATTGAGCACCGGCGACATCACGAACAAGGTGAGAAACAACGCCAGTCCCAGCAGCACCTGGTTCGGTGGCGTCGATTGCGTTCCCAGTGCCTGGCGCAGGAAACCGAGCACGATGATGATGCGGGTGAACGAGGTCATCATCAGCACGATCGCCGGCAGCAGCGTCAGTGCCGTCATCAGCGCCAGCACCTGCAGCGACAGCGTCCAGTTCTGACCGCCGCCAGGCACGTTCTGCACGTTCAGTACCGGGATGCCCGGCACCGCGGCCAGCGTCGTCAGTGGTAGCAGCAACAGCAGGGCGGCGAAGATCCAGCGCGCGGTTTTCATGAGCCACGCTTCCAACGCGCCAGCAGCTCGCCGAAGCCGGCGGTCAACGCCTGCGGCGATTGCGGCACGGCCTCGGTTTCCGCCGCGCAGTCATCGTAGACATGCAAGGTGCGCATGCCACCGGGGCCCATGCCGAGCAACAACCGCTTGCCGTCGGCGTCGAGCAGCAGCAGGCGCTCGCGCGCGCCCACCGAAAACGTCTCGATGCAGCGGATGCGGCGGCCGGATGCGCCGGGGCGATGCTGCAGCCGCCGGCTGAGCCAGCCGGCGGCGAGGATCAGCGCGATGATGCCCAGCAGGCTCAGGATCACCCGCACGATCTCGCCACCGACTTCGACGCCGGGAACGGTTGCCGGCGCGGCGGCCAGCATGAAAGCCAGCGTGCTCATCAGCGCAGCTTGCGCACGCGTTCGGTCGGGCTGATCACGTCGGTCAGGCGGATGCCGAACTTCTCGTTGACCACCACCACCTCGCCATGCGCCACCAGGGTGCCGTTGACGAAAACGTCCAGCGGCTCGCCGGCGGCGCGGTCCAGCTCCACCACCGAGCCCTGATTGAGCTGCAACAGGTTGCGGATGCTGATGCGGGTACGCCCCACCTCCATCGCCAGGGTCACCGGGACATCGAGGATCATGTCGAGGCTGACGTCGCCACCATCGGCGGTCGCGCCGTTCAGTGCATCGAATTCGACGCGCTCGGGCTGGGCCGACGCACCATTCACGGATTGGTTCATGCTGGATTCTTCTCGATGGGATGATCGCCCGCCGATCGCCTGTCGCGTCGACCGGCCTGGGCGTGGAAACGCACGGCATTGCTGCCGTTTGACTGGCCGTAATGGCCGCGAAACACCGGCACGTCCTCGGCAAACACGGTGGCCAATTCAGGGAGCTGTATCGGGATCACATCGCCCGGACGCAGATGCAGGAACTCGCCGATGCTCATCCGGGTTTCGAGCAGCAGGGAGCTGAGGCAGATCTCGGCATCCAGCACTTCCTCCTGCAGGAATTCGGCCCAGCGGTCGTCGCGGTCGACGCGGTCGCTCTGCACGCCGGCATCGAGCAGGGTACGGATCGGCTCGACCATCGCGTACGGCATGGTGAGGTGCACGTCCCCACCGGCGCCATCGAGCTCGACGTGGAAACGCGATACCACGACCGTCTCGGTCGGGCTGACGATGTTGGCGAACTGGGGGTTGATCTCGGAGCTCTGGTATTCGAAATCCAGAGCCAGTACCGGCGCCCATGCCTCCGCCATCGCCTTGAAGAATTCGGCCAGCAGGATCTGGATCACCCGGTTCTCGGTGGCGGTGAAATCGCGACCTTCGATGCGCGCATGAAAACGGCCGTCGCCGCCGAAGAAATTGTCGATCACGGTGAACACCAGCCGCGGCTCCAGCACCACCAGCGCGGTACCCCGCAACGGCTTGATGCGGACCAGGTTGAGGTTGCTCGGTACCGCCAGTCCGTGCACGTACTCGGCGAACTTGACCATCTTCACGCCAAGCACCGACACCTCGCAGGACTTGCGCAGCACGTTGAACACGCCGGTGCGGAAATAGCGCGCGAAGCGGTCGTTGACCATCTCCAGCGTCGGCAGCCGGCCGCGCACGATGCGGTCCTGCTGGGTGAAGTCGTAGGAAATGACGGTACCGGTCGGCAGCGGTTCATCGCCGCCGGTCTCGACCGCACCACCCTCGACACCATTCAGCAGCGCATCGATTTCGTCTTGGGAAAGCAGATCGCTCATGAGTGCGCCATCCTCGTCACTGCACCACGAAACTGGTGAAGTACAGCGCGTCGATGCCGGGACGGCCCTGGCGTGCCCGGACGATCTTGCGCACCACGGCCAGCGCTTGCGCCTGCAGTTTCTGGTGGCCGGCGCTGCCGCTGACATCCGCGTAATTCTGGCTGCTGAACAGCGACAGCAGTGCATCGCGAATGACCGGATCGGCCTGCTTGGCGGCATTGAGCGAATCGGTATCGTGAGACATCAGGGTGATGCCCACCTGCAGGTAGCGCAGCGAATCCTTGTCCTGCACGTTCACCACGAACGCCGGTTCCAGCGGCAGATAGTGTTCGATCCCGACCACCTTCGGCGTACCCGCCTTGGGCCTGCCAGCGGCAACGCTGGTTACGGCGGGGTGCCGTGCCAGCAGCAGGTAGCCACCCACGCCCGCTGCCAGCAGCGCCACGGCGATTGCGATCACCCATGGTGTCCGGCGCTTGCGCGGCACGGG
>Ga0307377_10006572_pt1 | contig 12156 bp, 8 predicted proteins | sample TR3MG_FD_202535 | JGI IMG/M metagenome (GOLD analysis project Ga0307377, IMG submission 202535) | Soil microbial communities from Risofladan, Vaasa, Finland - TR-3 | ecosystem: Environmental > Terrestrial > Soil > Coastal area > Acid sulfate soil | place: Finland: Risofladan, Vaasa | collected...
TTCGTGTCAACCACTGTCCCGGCCATGTTTATACCATGCTTCTGTCCGTACGAAGCGGCACCGAACTGCATAAGCGAACTCGTTAGTTTGTTGGCTATCCTGAACCACGCGTTCTTCTCTCGTAGACTTGCCTTACTTGCAATAGCCTTATCAATCTCCGCGGCTAGCTTCTCGAACTTCCCTGTGTACCCCGAGTCTAGTTCGCCTAGTGCTTCTTTGAATTGCTTTTGTGCTCCCGTGACTACATCTACCATGCTCTTACGACCCGGCTCTGGGTTTCCGGAGTCCTGGTTCAATCTCGGTAGCTTAGGGTCACTGGCAACCAGGCTGAAGGCGCCATTTAGTTTCTTACGAGCATGGGCCTGTCCTGCATTTGGGACTGTCTTGGTCCCTGGCTCTTTCTTTTCTACCTCTTTCGATTCTGGCACGTCACCTAATAGTGCGTCCTTAAGTACCGGCTTACTCTCTTCAGAAGGCTTGACTTCCTCAACGCCCTCACGCTTGGCCTCATTCTTAGCCAAAGCTTCTTTTAACTTCTGCTTTTGCTCTGGACTGCGTTCTTTCTTCTCAGAACCACCCATGACTATGTCTTTGAGGGAGCTAAGCCATCCTTTGTCTTCTTGTTCTGCCATGATATAAATCCTTTGTTAATTAATCCACGGAACTCATAGCTGCGTTAGCTCCGGCCATGATAAGAGGGGTATAAGGGAGCGAGGCCCCACTAGTTAGCACTGCCGCTCCGGCTCCAACTGCTGCGGAGAGAATACCTGTTATAGCACCACTTCTGGCTCTGGAGTTAGCTGAATCTATTTTGGCCTTCGCTATTTTATCTTCATATGCCTTTTTGGCCAGTACTAGTTTCTTTCGACTAGCCTGGTCTAGTGGCTTGTTCTTGATTACAAAGCCCATCTCCAGCGCGTTCACTACTTGCTTATGGGCGGTGGTGAATATCTGTATTTTTCTATCATATAACTGTTCAGCTTCCTGGGCATAATCCTGAAACTCTTCTGCACTCTGAGCATGAGAGGCGGCATAGTCCATTAACTGTCGTTCGTTAAACAAAGTCTCTCCGGCCTTGTCCTTTTTGAATTGCATTTGGTCATCAATTAAGATGGTCTTATATTTGCTATCTAGTTTGGCTAGCTTGTTAGCAATGTGACGGTCCTGCTGGGACAGTTGCATCTCTTGGCCAAATCCAGTTTCTCGTTGCGCTCTTCCCTGCTCCTGGAGGGCCATTTGCCCTACCTGAGTTTGTTGCTCCTGGGCTTGTTGCTGTCCCTGAAGAGCAATCTTACCGGCTTGCTGCTGTTGTTGCTGTCCCATTTGCTGGGCAGCGGCAGTGTTTGCCGTAGGTGCCATCTGTTTGATATTAGATTGAAGTTGAGTTTTACGTGCCTCTTGGAGGCCGGTCTGAACTTGTTGGTTCGCTCCAGGGAGATTAGATGCTAAAGTTTTTAATTGCCGCGACCGGCTTGTTTCAGCCATTATGCTTGTCCTATCGTGTCTGCCATGTCTTGGCCTTGGGAGTCCATTTGTTGCCCGGTACTAGTGTCCGTATACATAGTCTCTCCTGTAATACCTGTAGACTCTGTTATATTAGCCGTGCCGGAGCCCTTGTACGTAGCGACAGCCTTTACCCCAGCATCTACCGCTCCTGCCACCGCGCCCCACTTGGCTTGGGCGTTGGCCGCGTCTATTTCCTTTGATGCCATATCCAGGGCCGCTGCTGCATCTATCTTACCAATCTCTTCTGCGAACTCTCTATCATCTGCTTTCATAATAGTATCAAAAGAATACTGAGACATCAACAGGTCCTCACTATCCGCAAAGATATCCTGAGCTAGTTTGGCTTTAAATTCCAGTTTATCGTCCAGGCGGGACTTTTGTCCCTCCATCTGTAGGTTGTCTATATATTTCTTATTGTTAAGTCTTAACCCGGCACCTACCTGCTCTATGTTCTGGATATCCTTAGAAGTCTCTAAGACCTTATTGTCTCTAATAAAGTTATCCAACAATGTGTTTGCCTGACGGTCAAAGGTAGCTCGTTGTGTAGCTCTTTGCTCTTCGAACCTAGTATCTTGCTGCTCACTTCGCTGTGTGATATCCGCACTTTGCTGAGCCTGCTGCTCTCCAGTAATTGTAGCCTGCTCTCCGAGTGCCTTCTGGCCTAGTTCTGTTTCTCTGGCGGCAATTCTCTCGCCTAAGGCAGATTGCCTAGGACCAGAAGCTCCGGGAATCATTGCCTTGCCGGACTTGGCTGCTAGTAGTTTTGATATCTGATTTGTCGTACCAAGCTCTGGTTTGGGCTTAGCCGCAGGGCCTCCCATTTCCGTCTTGATTGTATCCATTAAACTAGTCATTATCTGTAATATCCTCCGCCGTAGCGATTAAACTTATTGTCATAAGGATTGCCCCTTATAGCGTCTTCTAAATCAGAAGGCGGCGGCGGGGGCGGGGCGGGTGGCTTGGGAGCGTCATCAATCGTGCCGCCATAGTCTGGAAAACCCAGCTCAATCGAACCCACGGCGGTAACTGGAGGGTCCGGCGAATATGTTATACCACCCTGTCCGTCGGGATATGCCCAACCTTTCTGCTCTGGTAAGCCCGCCTCGCCGCCCCCGTTCTGAGTCTTAACATCCGCGTTAATATCGTCTATTTCCCCTTGGGTGTCCGTATCTACTACTTGTTGCTTCTTCGTGGCCACGGTGATTTTAGACTGAGTTAACTTGTCAATCCACTTATCTACGTGTTCTTTTGCCCCTGGCTTGTTTGCATATCCGGCTATTAAATTGATAAGTTCGTCTATCTTAGCATTATCGGCGTCAGCTGCTGCCTGGTCCGCGTATTGCGTAGTCTTTACTTTCTTGAAGAAAGCATTCGCGTCAATTCCAAGAGAGTCGTTTACTTCGTCTTTGATGGTATTGGTCAGCTTCTCATTATAAGCTTCCTGTGCCTTCTCGAGTCCTGCTGGATGGAACTTATCTTCATTTTCTTCTATGAAGGTTCCCCAATCTTCCCAGCCTAGATTCTTGCCGTACCGAAAGACATCCGCAGCACTTATGACAGTGTCATCATAGAAGCTTTTCGCGAGCTGTCCGGGCATCTTTAGCTCAGTCTTAGAGGCGTCTCTGACTTCCGCAATTGCATCACCAATCACGTCCATATTCTTAATTATACCCTTTAGGTCAGTAGGTTTCAACCCCTTAAGATGGGCACCCATTTCCGCCCAGTTCCCGTCCCTAAGTCCGGGAATACTATCAAGTACAGAATCGTCCATAACTCCGGCATTCACTAACCTGCCGATTTCTCTCTTCATATTATCCAGGTCTGCGGCATTTCTCGCACCTAGCATCTTGGCCATATCATCTGGGGTCTCCATCTGGTCTAGCTTCTTCATTTCCGCCAACTTGGCATGGAACCTGGCATAAGCCTCAGTGTCTCCCAGAGCCCCTATATCGGCCAGTTCTTCCCTAGTTAGTTCTGCAAACTGCGAGGCGTAGCCAGGAAATTGGGTGTATATCTCATTGGCGAACTTGACTAAGCTATTAGTCTGCTCTCCAGTGATAGGAGGACTCCCGTCTGAGGAGGTGCCATTAAGTAGTTCGATAAAGGGATAGCCATCAGTTGGATATGGCTCGTCCCTAATCTGGCCCCAGTCATCATACAACTGGCCCATGAACTCGTCACTCAGGGATTCCCCGCTCTCAGACTGCCCTATCATTTGGTTAGCAGTTTGCATTTCTATGAAGTCCTGGCCGCCCTGGTCTATTGCCTCCGCGGCGACCTTCAATACGTCCTTGTGGTTGGACACAAACTTAGCGAACCCAGGATTGCTAGCCATTATCTTCTTAGAATAGTCAGTGATAGGTAGTCCTGTGTCGGGGTCTAGTCCGTCCAAATAACCGGCCATAACTGAGGATAGGTGCTCACTACTTAGTAGCTCCTCTACCGTCATCTCCTGTCCCATGAACTCTACCGTACCGGCTTCTGCAATATCGTCGGCCAATCTATCAACGTCAGTCTCGGCAGCGCGGATACCAACGGCCCCGGCCTCTCTTAGAGACTTACGAGCTTCAGCCCTTTCGGCGGCCCCAAGTCTAGGGTCATTGGCCCTGGCTTCAAGGTCGGCTATCGTGGTGTGTTCTTGTTGTATTGCTGTATCTATTTGTGCCAGAAGTTGTGGGATAGATAAACCTTGAAGGGTAGTCACATCCGTACCCAACAAACCGGCGACCTCCTCAACGCTATCAAATCCCATATCTTTAAAGTCGAGATTACCCGCTGCTACTGCTTCGCCTAAGGTTGCTCCAAAGGCGGCAGCTATCTGCGCATCTTCTCCACCGTACATTGCCATCAACTCGGCCCCAGACATCATAGAGTCCGTGGTCGTATATCCTAGCATTGTATTTAGTTTCTTAATTGACTCCCAGTCGTTGGGGTCTTGCTTAATCTTCTCTAAGAGGGCGTTCTGCTCTTCGTTAGCACCTTCCGCCTGTAGCTCAACCTCTCCCATCTCCAGAGCTCTAGCGTCAAGAGCACTCTGTGCCATAAGGTCTACACGGTCGTTTAGGTCCCCGAGGTTCTGTAATCTCCCAGCAGCATCTAATTGCTTCCCTTCGCCCTCAGAAGCCTGAGTACGAGTTTGTCCTCGTCTAACCCGAGTGGCTAGGTCTTCCCCACCTTGGATAGTGGAACGTATAGCGTTAGCCTTCTGATTAGGAGTACCGGCCATCTTGGCCTGGTCAGGACTTCCACCTAGTAGCTTACTCTCCATAGGTTGAATAGGCGCAGCTCTACCGGACTGGGCAGCCAGTTCTTCCATAGAAGCAGAAGCTAGTCCTGAGCTGGATTTAATTGTATTAGCTAGTGAAGCCATTGTCTCTGCCCTTCTAGGTTGGTCGGCCCATACATCTCAGTAGTGACACTCTATATATACCGCCCTGCCCTCAACATGTCATTGCGTTATATAATAATTAAAAAATACCATAAATATGACTTAATGTCAAGACTTATTAATTAGCCAGTAGTTTCAATGGCTTCTATGATTCCCTCGTCACTCTTAGCAGCTACTCTAAAGTCTATCCCAGTAATTTCAACAGGCTCGTCAAGGCTGTTGTTCTCATATTTCAATTGGAGATACACTCCAACCTTGTCTGAGATGACACTTACTATAGTGACCACCTTCTGTTGCCCGGAATCTCCTAGGCCGTTTTCGGTCTCTAGTAAGATATCAAAATCGTCAGTACTCTCAAATACTGTCTTTAAGTCAATCGCCGCCTTAAGAGTCGTTCCCAAGGATTGGGCCGGAACTCTGTAGTGAGTCAGTATCTTGCTGAATATCTTCCTACGGCCAGAATCTAGTACATCCAAAGCCCTGGTCAAAATAAGCATCGGTATGGCTATAGAATCGTCCCTGTAGTCGCTTATCTCTCCAAGACGACGAACTATATGAACCCGCCCGTCCGTGGTCGAGAAATAGCTGTCAGCGTCTTGGTTAGCCCATCCTGTGACGGGGTGATTGGTATAAGTGGTCCACGAACCGTCGCCGCCCTTACTTTCATACTCTCGGGTATGATTATATACCGCGACCGTGCTATTCTCGGTCTGGTCTGTCGTGGTATAGCTGAGCTTATAACTATTAGCCTGGGTATCGTGATGCCCTGTGGCTATATCTAGTTGGTTCTTATTAACTGTCTTATTGAACTTACGGTCGTACTTTCTTCCAACAAAATCGATACTTAGGTTTCTATTTAACCTGTATATACCGGTGTTGTTAGCAAACATAATACCCCCGCGGGTTACACTGACACTGTACGGAGATGTACATCCCTTGCCTCGGGTTTCTAACTTCTGTACCGCATTCGTACCGGCGTCCTTGGCCGCCAGGTCTACGAGGTATATGGAGTTGGTCTTAAATACAACAACAATGCCCGATTTCTGTGCCGCGCCGAAAGCTGCGTCACCGAAGAATGGGATAATCGCTGTAATTTCCTGACCGTCAGCCGAGTTAATATCAATGGCTGAATCTGAGAAGTTATCGTTCACTTCGGTAGGGGCATCGAACATCTCTGGGTAGTTACTATAACTAGCTATAATCCTTGAAGGAAATAGCTTAGTCAAGGCCCCCGCACTTGTGCCACTCTTTCGTTCCCTATTATTAGCAAACACAGCAAAGTCGCCACTCAGTACAGGTAGCTGAACTTCCATGCTTGTTTGGAATATCTTAGGCTGGCGGATAGTAATCTGTCCGGTGTTGAATTCGTTTCCAGCATTAGCAGTCATCCAGGGCTCAAAGCCTACGACTTCGTTAGTCTTTCTCATGGAACAGTTAATTGCTTCGGCTAGCCTTTTAATAGCTAAGAATTCATAAGGCTCAGTAGCTGTCCTATTTCCATTTAGTTGCCCATAGTTACCGTCCAGGCCGATAGGAACTGGAACGTCAGCAGGAGTTGAAGCTAGTAGCATTTTGTCTGGAAAGTTAGTCGCTGCACCGGAACCTGCTTCTTTGGAGCTAATAGTGACGGTAGTACCGTTTGCGCTAGCTACTTGCCACCAACCAGCATAGGTTAGTTGAGCCGAGTCAACTACTGCACTATGGAATAGATACACCCACTCTCCGGCAGAGAGGGCATTATTTGCCGTAACAACAAAACTAGTATTGAGAGTTCCTGAAATACTAGTTATTGCTGTAGCTAAGGAGACATCTCTGAATTCATAGTTGACTCTGTTGGTCATGTCTGTAGTAGTCAGAGTATCTACGTTATCTTTTCGAAATAGCCAATCTTTGTTATCTGAATCAATGAACACTGACTGTACAAGTTGGCCTGAGTTCTTCAATACTTGAATGTCTAGGTTAGGAAAGTCCTTAAGGTTACCGAGGATTAATCGGTTACCCGCACTAGTACAGTACTTGGCTCTCATTGGCTGAGACCAGGCAGTTCCAATTTCAGCACCTTTTAATGCTGTATTTACCTGGTCGAAGTCTCGTAAATCATCATCAGAATCAGTATCCGTATAGTCAATATACCCGCCGTCTGCGTCAAAGTTCATGCCAAGAGTAGTAAGCCTGTAGAAAGGGGCCGGACTTCCTGCCTTAGTTCTATAGATTTGTACTTCTAGCCTGTCGTAGTCATATATGTCCCAAATGGGCATACCGACCAAACGTAGATTAACTGCGGCGTTCTCTCCTAGTTCGACTACAGAATCGTCCGCCCCGGTTACTGCACTGGCGACAATGTTATCATTCGCGTCAATTGCATTAAGTCTAAAATAATACTTGAATGAACTGATGTGGGTTAAGGTGTCCGCAGTGGTCGTACCTGCTGCAATCTTCCTATCCACATACACGTGAGCGTGAGTGGGGCCGGAATCTACTTCGATGTCCAACGGTGTAAGTGCTGCCGTCGAAACTATTCCTAATTAAGTCGCCTACTTCAAACACCCCTCTATCACTCTCGTCAACGAAGAAGTATCCCCCATTATCGGTCGCGGTAGTAGAGTTTGAAGAGATATCAATGATAGGATTATCAACTACAATCTTACCACTAACCGTAGTATCTGTGGTAATAAATAGATTCGGCTGCCAGCGAAATAGGCCGGACCGGTAGATATTAGTACCGTCAAACTTCAGTACCTCGTCGGCGTCATCAGTCAAGTACAGGTTATCGTTTACCATTGTTGAGCGGATTAGTTCCTGCTCAGAATAGTCTAGTGTGTCAAAATGGGCTACCCTAGTCTTGGGGGTGGCGTCGAAGTTATCTGTAGGTATTTCTATCGGAATCCATCTACTGTGGACCGTGAAGAAGTTAGAGGCGTCTGTAGTATCGGAGTATGTTAAACTCTCGTCAAGTTGAATAGTGTTGCCTACTATTATACCGGACTCAGATACAGATAAACTAGTGGCAAAAGTGAAAGAAGAGGCGTCTAAGATGCCGGTAACTTCGATTGTACCATTATAATTAGTAGTGCTTGATATTAAAAGCTTTTTACCAATAAACAAAGTAGTAGTATCGCCACTCCCCATCACGCCCGTGGCGGTAGTTCCGTTCGCGGTGATAGTCAGCGCAATATTACCGAGTTGATTAACAGAGAGTACCCGCACCTGCCTATTGACATCGGTGTACGTCAGCATGTCCCCGCGCACTACATTTGTGACGGTAGCTGCGTTGGCAAAGCTCCGCAGAGGAAGCACATGGCTAGTCCGTCCTCCGACTACTCTTAATCCTCCAGGGAGACTTAGGGCCTCGGTTATACCATCAACCACAGTGGTAGAAGTTACTGTATTAACAGCGGTAATATTAACGGTGTTCGAAAACAAGTCCGAGTCCAGGATATCTCCGCTCAAGAACGGAGCCGTACCTGTAAATACAAACTGGTCTGTGAATATTCCCCCGTCCCCGCCTACGTCACTCTCGTCATAGTCACTGGCATCAATGTTAGAATTTAACACGGAGATAGTCAGGGTGTCTGCTCCAGAAGCCACTGCTTTGATGATGAACGTTCCATTATGCACGGCATATCCGCACTGTTGTGACGTAAAGTAGTCTTCGAGGCCAGGGACGACACTAATGATAGTACTGAGTGTTCCGGCGATAACCATCCCAGGAACACTGATTGTATAGTCAACAAATCCAGTCCCAGCGTTATAAGTCACGTTAGTGATAGTAAAGAAGTTGTCTCCACCGTCAGTTCCCGTTATAAAGCCCCGAGTCCTACCCGGAGTTTCCCCGGTGTTGTAGAATGCTGGGCCGATGATTGTATCTGAGGCGAATCTCGCGTTCAGCCGGGGATACAATAAGGGCATCAAATAGTCAGTAGAATTAAATCCTTCGGCACGCAATCTAGCCGCATATAAGTTGCCACCAAGTCCTGAAATTACTCTATTTTCTCCAGGAGCACGATAAGAGTCAATGTGGTTAACCCACCCTTCTCTTGCGTCTCGGGTTCCGTATATGTCCGCGTGACATAGCCCCCAGATAGTGAGTTGGGGGCGGTCATCGGCGAATGCGTCAGCAATGTCAATTACTGCCCCGGTTATTTTGATTGAATTAGTTGATATAGTAGCAAACTCCCAGTAAATCTCGAAGTTTGCACCGGTGGCGTTGTTGTTTGTGAATGTAACTGTGATAGTTCCAGCAGCGGCGTCTGCTACGATACTGTCTGGTATGATTTGCTCCAAGATGACAGAGGGAGGAGTTTCTAGGTAACATGCAATGAATGCAAAGTCACTACCGCCGGTCACTGAGGTGTTAATCACAATAGATTCAGTACTAGAGGCAGCCACTGAACCTGTCAAGAAGTTTGAGGTAGGCGCAGTACTTATTATAATGTCAACATCAATAGCCAAGCCTGTGTTGTTGTTTACCTGAACATCCACATCGCCTGTATTATCATTAAGATATACATTCTCAGGTATAACCTCGGTCAGGTCACCTGATACGTTTTGATATACCTTAACTATTAGATTGTTATTATCTAACGCATGAGTTCCGGCAGATATACTAACCGTGCTGCCGCCGTCTGGAATCGCGTTTCCCAAAGACTGGTAAACCGAGCCGGCAACTGCCGTCTTGTCCGAGAGATAGAAGAACCCATTGAACGAGCCGCCGGTATTGTTGGTAGAGGTTATTGTAATGTCGCTAGACAGACCATCTATGGCTATACTGTCTGGTTTAAATTGACTATTACTATTATTAGTGGTAGCAGTAGACTCACTGGACCCGACAAATATGTATTTAGTGTTAATGTCATGTTCGCTTTGCGAGATAACAATGCTATTAGTTCCCGGAAGTACGGGTTTACGAATATCCGAGGTAAATCCTGGATAATATTTAATAGAGTCCGAACCTGTAGGAAAGTCCCCCACATCTCCGGTGTTATCTCCGCTTGTTTTGCCGAGGATAACAAGGGGCTGGCTCTGTCCTATTGGCATCTCAATAGAATCATCCAGAATTAACGTGATGTTATCCGTATTAGCGTCTGAGTAGATGATTTCTTTGACACGTACCGGTAGATGGCCAGCATAACCTTGATATCCGGTTCTTTTAGCAATATATCCGGTAGGTTTAGGGTCAGCATTTTCAATGTCTTCACTAAATCCTTCGGGGATTCTGTTTTCGGCAGATTGTTGGTCGATTCCTGCTCCAAGGTCAGTCTCCCGTATGGTTTGGTATTGAAATGCCATTATATTCTATCCTTTATTATTTAGTCTTAGGTATAGCCCAATCCTCGTCGAGGTCCGCTTTCTTTCGTGTAATCTTACCGCTCTTATCATAGGAGAGGGTGTCTGCACTGTCTTCACTGAGCTTTCTAGCGGACTTAGCCTTTGCTTTCTCGGCCTTGTCTATATCCGAGTAGTTTAGGGCACTTGGCTTTCCTTTAGCACTCTTGGGAGGACTTGCTTTCGCTATGTCCTTATAATCCAAAGGAGGAGCTGCCTTCTGTACCTTTTTGATTACCTTCATGCCTTTTTGTGCAGACCTAAATACCTTCGCTCCGGGTACCATTGCCATAGCGGCATCGGCTAGGTCATCTGGTATGAGCATCTCCCCGGTAGCGCTTAGTAGTCCTGCTATTCCTGCACCAAAGTCTTCATGACCTTTCTCGGCCATTGGTATATTTATATTTGTATTAAGCCACTCGTCTAGTTTGGCTTTTGCTTCCTTACCTACCGGCCTATTTAGTTTCTTTAATAGGTTATTAGCCATGACTAGCCCCTTGTAGGTCCGTAGTAGTTGTTCCCGCCGGAATTCCATGCTCCGCTAGCCCTGGTTACCCGTAAGGTTTGCTCACGTCCGACCCATGACCGCTCGACTTGCTCTTCTAGTCCTTGTAGTACTTTTTGCTCCTGCTCCGCAGGGCCACCTAGCTTACGTCGAATCTCGGCGATTGCATATTGTACTAGGAAGTTACTAAAGGGTTTCTTAAAGAAAGGAACACAAGCTCCCCTGACTACACAAATAAAATCATCAGCCTCAATATTAATATCAGGACCTCGGTTATCCGTGTCCTCGTTAACCAGCAAAGTAGTCATGCTAGTATCTATGGGGGTATTTAGAACTGTCGTTCTAGTTGGAACAGTTTTGAATGTTACCTTGTTCCCATTGATGTTCTGGACCTGATAAGATGCTTTCCTCTTACCGGTTTGTGCGTCAATGATATTGATATAACTATTCAGGTTATCAGCCACGGTGGTCAGGTCGACTCCGATAGCATCTAGGATGACATAGTTATTGGCAGCATTTACGATGTTAATACGTCCTTGACTTTCCACCAATTGAGGAGGCTCTTCTAGGTACCAGATTCTCATGGGATAGGCGCCGCTAGAAGAAGGCAGGATTCTGTATTTATCTGCAATTACTGTATAAAGATACGGAACTGAGTTTGTGTTGGGAGATTCAAATGAGCTGATATCTCTATAGCTCACTCTCTTTACCGGATAAAATAAGTCATTGACCTTGACTTCTATCTTCTCAATCCGCTGCTCGAAAGCATTCTCAGGTATGAAGTATTCATCTTGGCCACTTACAGAGTCCACAGTCTTCCAACGAAGCATGGGACTCTCATAGTGTCTGGAAAGTATATTAGCGGCGTAATTTTGCGCACGATTCAACGCAGGAAGAATATCAGCAGAATTAGATACACTAGTCCTGTTGTCCTCGTCTAGCATCGACCGAACTTCATCAATTAAGTCGTTTACAGTTATAATCTGACTAGCCATTTAAGTAGCTCCTAATACGTGATTATAGGGCTGGCTTAAATATCTAAGTCCTCTTCGTCGCCCATGTCAAATTCGTCTTCTTCGCCCATCTCTAGGTCTTCTTCTTCGCCGTCATCCAAGGAAAGGCCGCGCTTCTTCATCTCTTCAATTAGAAGCATGTCATCGACGTCTTCTAGGATATCCGCACCTTCCATATCGAGACCTTCCATGTCGTCTTCCATCGGCATTTCCATGTCGTCTTCAGGAAGCTCTAGCCCGAGGTCCATGTCTGCTTCTTCTTCTGCCAATGGTTTCTTCGGCATGCTCATCTTACTTAGTTTGTCTGCTCTCATCGTGATTCCCTTTATCTATGTAGGATTAATGAATGTCTTAAAGATTGTGGTGAGTAGTCCGGCCCCTATAGCAATTATAGCAGAAAGACTGACTTTGATATATCC
>Ga0307377_10006575_pt1 | contig 12154 bp, 16 predicted proteins | sample TR3MG_FD_202535 | JGI IMG/M metagenome (GOLD analysis project Ga0307377, IMG submission 202535) | Soil microbial communities from Risofladan, Vaasa, Finland - TR-3 | ecosystem: Environmental > Terrestrial > Soil > Coastal area > Acid sulfate soil | place: Finland: Risofladan, Vaasa | collected...
AACGGGTGGTGCGAGACATATCGAACACAATATCTTTGTGATATACGCAAGGGCAGCAAAATCATTGGAACGGTTCAAAACCATGGCCCCTGTAGCGAAACAGGTAGGTGCGTTGTTGAACAACCGTGCTGTTAAAGAATCTATAAACAATGTAACCTATGGACAAGGTTCCAAGTTAATGAGTAACTGGCTTATTGATTCTGTGCGTGGTTACTCTCCTGTTGACGGAAGTGCATTAGCCCCGGCTTTTAGGTGGCTCAGACGCAACAGTATAAATTACGTGTTAGGTTTTAAGGTGATTAGTTCCCTAAAACAGGGTATATCACTCCTAAACGCCGCACAGGTTGACTCGGCTATGGTCCCCGCCATACTGTCAAACATTCACAAAGCATTTACTGTCGGTAAGTATAATGAAATGCTCGACATCATAAACTCCAAGACGGACCTTGTTAGAGAACGTGCGTTTGATAGAGACCTTCGTACCACGTGGAACGATAAGATGGTCCAGAAAGCATACACCGGTAAAAGTCTATCCCCCCTGTGTATGCGTATGCTTACCGAGATAGATAAGAGAACGGTAGCCGTATCGTGGTGGTCGGCCTATCAGGTTGCCCAAGGAAAGGGTATGAACGAGGCCGATTCGGTGTCGTTCGCAGATGGGGTAATATCAGATACTCAACCTATGGGTAAAGCAGTTGACCTGCCAGCATTTTTCAGAGGAAATGAACTTGAGAAGAATCTAACCATATTTCAGAACCAGATAAATCAAAATGGAAATGCCTTGTGGTACGATGTTATAGGTGCGAGAAGAGCTGGCCAGATTTCCAATACCGATGTAGTGTATAGATTACTGATGGGTCAGGTTGCCCCGGCTATGCTACTCGGTCTTATCTCAAGAGGAAGGTTGCCAAAGGACCCAGAGGAAATAGCAAAGGACTTGGCATTTTATCTTATGACACCATACCTGTTTGTAGGTAGGTGGGCGTATAATTTGGCCGCAGGCGGGTGGGGTCAGGCCAACCAGAACATTATTGAGACGCCTTTCGTAGCCGCTAAAAATTTAGCCGGTGCAGTACGTAGTGGTAGCCTCAAAGGTATGGTAAAATACGGGACACAGACGGCAGGGGCGTTTTCAGGTGGCAGAGTTCCGCTTCAGGCCATACAGACTGTAGAGGGCGGTTGGGATATTATAACAGGAGATGACCCGGATTGGCGTCGATTAGTCTGGAGCAAATATGCACTTCAAGGCAAGGGAAAGAAAAATGACAAAGAAGTCAAAAGAACTTTCAGACCATGACCTGTTGATTGAACTTAACGAAAAGGTTGGCGGTTTGAGTAAACATTTCGCCAACCATCTCGCTCACCATTGGGCGGTTACATTGATTCTATTAACTTCTCTGCTCGGTCTTGTAGCGACAGTATTGACTATGGCGTTTCGTTGAAAAGCAATCTGATAAACGACACCATAGATGTAGTGTCATCCCAATGAAAAGTGTAAGTCGTCTTAACAGGGAATGAATGTGTGGCGTCCACTTTTTCGACATCCGTAAGAAGGTCAAAGACATTCTTTACTACTTCTTCCGGTATTATACTAAACATCCCTTGGTAGGACCACAGTATGGGGGCCGGACCATACACATCGAAATCAGAAAGTTTAACACTTACGGTGTCCTTGGTTGTATCCACGCAGTAAAATCTTATCGGTTTCATATTTCACGTTTTCTCCGGCAACTGGTCACATTCAACACAGCGTACAAGACAAGTGTGTTTACATTTATCGGGGTCTGATATTCTGCCGCACACAAAATAATGGTCGAAGGTTCTTCTCTTGGCCCAATAACCTATAAATCCCTGCGAGAAGGTCAGTTTACGTCCGAGACGACATACCTCTGCTACCTTTATCTTTTCTGGTTTCATATCAGTAACTCACCTGTGCAACAAACTCTCGCACCCACGTCTTTGTGGTATATGTGATACCAAGCCTTTTGGTGGTCCTCAGCTTTATCAATTCTCCGTGCGGTGATGCCCGGCCTTTTCTAATCCAGTTGTAGATACATGACCGTGACCTGCCAACACCGTATGTTTCTTTGATGAAAGCCGAACATTGTCCTGTTCTCAGGTACTCATCATTTTTTGGTTTCGGCATCTCTAAGTTCCTTGTAAATCTCAGGGTGGTCCCCCTGATATAGTTTATTCTCATGTGTCCCGCCGCACCAAAATGCCCAAGGTACGGAAGACAGTATGAACATTTTTCGCTTGTGGGGGTCAGTTCGATTTGGCACAACAGCCAGTATCCATTCGGTCCCGAACTTGGCCTTACCACGAATTATCCATCCGGGGTCCGTCGAGTAGGGTGGGACCTCTCGGAACCCACCCAGAAACTCGACACCCGTTTCAAACATGGCACGACGTATAAACCTGTACGGTGCTGCCGTCTCAAGCCATTCAAGAAGATGTTCCCGTGTCCTAATCATTACGCTGTTTTACCATTACCGTTAGTTAGCACAGCTACTTCTGCCGGACTCTTATCACCCGGACGTTTCAAGAATCGCTGACCGAGCAATGTACCTACGCCCAGCGGAGCAAGAAGACCTAAAATACTAAGTGGTTGAGACTCGTCGCCGATAAAAAGGGCCTGCAAATTTTCAGCGTCGTTTATTGAATTATTCATAAACGCCAAGGCATCAGCATAGGTTATCTGGTCGTCTTCGGCAAGTCGTTTCAAATCCAACTGTGCGTCACGGTGTTTCAGGATAACTTCATCCTTTATTCTCCTTGCTTCGAGAAGGTTGGGATATAGTTCGCCGCTCACATCAATCTTGGCGTAGTCAACGGCACGTTTGTTAATGTCGGCGGGTGTCAACTTATCCACCAATGTGTTGCAACCGAGGACACCGATTATTACGATTGCAACGATTACGAGTAACACATCATAAAATCTTTTCATTACTGTTTTTCCTTTCCACTCTAATTTGTAACATACATACTTTGTTTTTGTCTAAACGGTAACAGTTCCCATTCAGTCATTTCGACAAAAGGTATCCGACTTGGGTAAAGCGTCCAACGGACGTTATACATCCACTCGGTTTTGCCGAACCTACAATAGTGGTATGCGGGTTCGACTACTTGGCCGACAGTCTGTGGTGAAATAGCTGAGACAACCAAATCCCCACATTTATACTTAGGTTCAGATGTAGGTTTCCAGCCTTTGCAACCGCCGCAAAACAACATCATTAAGACGACTACAATTATTGTTCTGTTCATTTCTTGTTTACTCCGAGGTACAACCTGTACGCCCAATCTGCCATTTTAATACCAGAAAAACATCTCTTTATTGTGCGGTCCACGTTTCTGCGTGTCCTTCTAACGGAAGGGAGACTATTGCAAATCCAATGACTGAACTGTGCCCTACTGCCGGATACACAACCCTGTTCCTTGCACCAATGCTGCCAACCTTCATATAGTTCATCGCAGGACATCACATATTCCTCTGCCCCAGGCGGTTGCATTTTGCAACAGTCTCTGATAAACGTGGCGATAGGAGTCGTTAGTTCCCTGATGTTGTGTATCATTTCTGTTCCTGATTCGGTTTCAACGAAATGTCCACGTGAACGCAAATCTTTCAGACCACGCAGAGCGAAATTTATCAGCAATCCTTTACCAGCCTGTTCGCTTAATCTGGATTTGAGTGTTATGTCTTCCCTGCCAGCATAGGAATTGTTGAAGGTTAGGATACTTAACTTTGACTCAAGAGCATTAACTTGGTCCGGCAATTCAGGTAAGTCGTTCATAGCTACGGTAAACCTGCATTTGAGATTTACAGATGTGAGATATTCCCTATACATACGTCTTACACCTATAGAGTCGAGACCGACTATCTGTAGAATCTTTTCCAACGATGATTCTGCTTCCCTACGATTAGGAACTCTGGCATCAGATAGTATCGCAGCGAGTTTACCCACTAATGGCTGGTATCCGAACTCACTCGACAACGCTTGAAAACTGGTACTGGCACACTGTTTCCTGCCGAGCATACTGGTCATGGCCTCGATAACAGTACCTTTACCCGAACGTGGTCTGCCGACAAAGAACATCAATTTTTCCATGCTCATATCGGGTACTAAGTTATACCCGAACCATTGTGCCAGCAGAGAAATTTTTTCCAGTTCGTCGCTAAAGATGTCGTTCAGAAAACTTGACCACAATTCACTTTCGGCGTGTTCATCAAACTCATAGGGAAGGACATTATAGCTAAAGAACGCAGGAGTAGCCGGGTAAAGTACCATATTACCTTTGATGTACTCGTTTATGTCGAGTATTCCGTTCCTGAAAGCCACCAGATTCTTGGGGTCCGGTCGTATATCGGCATCTCTAAGCCACGTAGGTGCGTCCTGTATGACCGGGCATTGGGTACTAAAGGCGTCTATCACGTCGCTTACTTTGGCTCTGGTGGCAACATACTCTGACAGAACCGTTTCACCCTTGGTATTTTTCGCAGGATATTTTTTGCCCCTAAGAAACGAATAAATACCACCTCTGAACTCCTCGGTGGTGAACTCCTGATAACATCCATTTCCGTATTTCAACCAGTTACCATTGTGGTTCCTTATCGTAGGCAGACCGTCCTCTGTACACATACGAGTTATGTACAAATCAGCTATCGTAAGTGGAGAACTATCAGGTAAAATATCACTACCCGACGCTTTCTCGCCATGTTGTACTACCCAATCTACGAATACCTGCGGTGTTAGGTTGCCTGTCCTGTTCCAAACTCTTAGGTCCTTGAACTCGATAGGTGGTAACACTTTAATCAGACTGCTGCAAATATCCTTGAGGGTTTCAAACGTAGCGTCCATGCCTTTCTTGCCAGCACCAGCATCATTGTCACCGACTATGATAACTTCTCTGTTCTTTACCAAGAGTTTAAGAAGTTTGTTTCCGCCCTCTGCGGAAGGTTTACCGACCCCCACTAAACCGAGGTCGAAAGCAGTGGCCGTATCTGTAAATCCTTCGACCACCGCAATAACGCCCTCCGTATCGGCGAGGACATTGGTAACGCAAACTTTACCATCGTTCTTTCTTATGTGCAGGTATCCACTTTCGGGTATGTGTTTGGTCGAACCCTTTTTAACACGACTACACAAGACTGCCTGCGGGTCGTTTACATCATCAGACGAAACCATGCACCAGTCAGGTTTCCCGCAGATGGGACAGACCACACCGGCATCGTGCAGCCTGACCCATTTTTGATTTCCTAATTCAACACTATCCTTACCATTGTAGTCCGGGTTACTCGCATAGATTAGTCCCCGTTTTGAACCCTTGACCATTAACTTCTTGCCGTCAAAGAAACGGCATTGAAGACCTATAACATTTCCTAATTCATCTCTTTCTGGTATTATCAAACTTCCGTTGTCAGGCTGGATTCCGACCCCTAATCTCTGTAATGACTGGACACTAACGCCTATCTCATCGGCCCAAGGTTTGAGCATTTCGACAGACAGAACGTTGTCCACATAATAGGCATACAGAGAACTTATTGATTCTTTTCCAACCATTATATCCTTCTGTTTAGAAGATTGATATTTGATTCAGAACCTTTTCCTTGACTAACCACCACTGCTCATCAGTGAGTTTGTCCTGTTCCTTGGTTTGGGCCACTTCATAGATGGAAGCGTACCACAGTTCAGCTAACTGCTGGTCTGTTACACTCGGTTTACGAAGGTCAACCGCAGTATCCCATGCCTCTTGCTTGGTACACTTACCAACAATAGATGCCTCAACCTTCACAGCAGTGGGTGGGGCAGGGGGAGCCGGTATCGGCGGTATTGCAGGGAGTACAGTTGCAAAAATAATAGATGAACGCCTATCACCCGCTATTCCACCCTTGGATTCTTCACCCTCTATACTACTTCCGTTAGGATTGGACATAGAAATAGACCGAGGGGCCGCAGGAGTAGGAACAGTCTCATCAGAACACATAACATCACGTTCTGTCGAGGTCGCAACTTTCTTACCCTTGGTCTTAATAACGCCCGGTGTTGCCTTCGGTTCATTCGGGGCCTTGGCCGGAGCCTTGGCCGGGGCTGCCTTGGTTAGAAACTGAGAAAACTTGGCGTCCAGTTGACGCAACTCTGCATCCTCAAGTTTCTTTATCGACTTGCCCGGAACGGCATCATACTCGTCAATCCAGTTGACCTCAAGTTTTGTCTTCTCATTGTACACACGTGATTCGACACGGAACTGAACCTTGACCGCAGAAAAATCTATACCGTCAAGCTCACGGAACGAAGTCCCGCTCCAGCCGAATACCTTCTTTATCTGTGCAGCGTGGAAGGTCTCACCCTTGCTTCCGTAAAGAGTAAGGTAACTGGTCTGTTCTCTAAATTCGGTGTCTGACCAATCTACCCACACGTCCTCATCTGCGTCGTAAATTTCATCGGCACAGAGTTGAAGTATCAGTTGTGGAAATCCGTTCTTGGTAAGCGACACGCCGCCGCTCACCACGTTTCCACGAAATGTTGCTGCTCTATCTACCTGACCCATTACTGTCCACCACCTTTCTTGGAACATGTTTCATTTATAACTCGCCAACTTTCCTCAACTATGTTGTGTTCTACTCTTGTCAATTTCGCTTGGTCGGTAAGTTGCCTAAGATTCTGTATGGCAATCTCGACCGCCATTATCTGTTTTTCTGGTTCACCCATTGTTTACTACCTCACTTTCTTTTTTACTGACTTCCTCAGCAATAAGTTCCTGCATTAACTTGAATGCAGCCTGTTGACACAACTGAATCTTTACAATGTCACCATGACACTTCTTATATTTCAAGCCAGAACCGCATGGGCACAAGTCGTTACGTCCGGGTTCTCTACTCATTCTCATCTCCAAATACAAACTTCCATATTGATGGGTCAGCCGAGGTCTCAAATGATACCACCGCTTCTTTGATAGTCCGGGACTTGGCCCTGAAATATACTTCCGGCTGAACGTACACGGCACGTTGTGTATCGCCGGTTATCTTCTTGTCCTTGGCCACAAACGAATTGAAGTAGTTCACCCGAAGGATGTGGTCACACCATTCACAATAAAGTGATTCGATACTCCATGTTTTATCGACGTGGAGTCGTGGCCCTTCACGCAGGAAATCTTCACCACCCGGATTAGCAATACGGCTTGGGAACGATTGGGCCACAAAGATAATGTTCTTGCCCACCCTTACGAGTCCATCACACGCCACAAGAATAAGTTTCATAGTATCATAAAGATGTTTGTAGCCCTTGTTGTAACCATAACTTTCGAGGTTTGTTATCCTTATGTCCTTTGGCCCCGGAATAGTCTGAAACACATAAGGTTCAGCCCAATCTTGAAGGATGGTAACTGTATCGACCACCACAGTTTTGAACCCCTCGAATACATCACGTTGACCGAGTACCGACAAGACATCGGCGAACGTCTCTACCCCGGCGATGCACTTCACAGGTTCACCGGTCGCCGGATGTCTCAGTTTTCTGGCTCCATCATCGAGACCTATGAAAACCGGGTCTGGCGACAGGATAGCAAGGGACGACTTTCCTATGCCCGTGTCACCATAGAGCATAATCTTCTCGCCCTCACCCTGCCCGCTCCAGCTCTTAACGCTGAATTTCTTGGCCGGTAACGCTACCGGTTGAACCGCAAGTGATGGTCCCGGCGGTGGAGCAGGTGGTAGTTTAGTACCCATAGTTTTAGGTTTGCTTATCGCCATTATTCACCCCTTTCTATCAAATCTCCTATGTCAACACCATTTTCACGCTCTTCATCAGTTAGTTTACAGTCGTCTATGTTACCCATCAGTCCGGTTGCGTTTCCTTCGATACCAGTTGTGTTACCACGCAAACCAGATATACAACCTCTTAATCCAGATATATCACCCGACAAACCGTTTAGACGACCGCACAGACCAAATACATTACCCCGTAAATTGGTTGTGTTACCCCATAGACTTGTTGTGTTGTTCGACAGTACGGGTATTCCAACCGCCAATGGACCAGATAAATTATATCTTATCAACCTGTGCTCCACCCTATTCACCCCCTTTTTTCAATATGACATCACACAAATCAGATAACAAACTGATATAATCTTCTGTAGTTAAATCAGGACAATCATAACAGTATGTTGTCGTGTAGTAAATATCCCCAAATTTATAACATATTGTTTTGTCCAATCTATTTAACCCTTTCTACTAAATTCTTTATGTTTCATTCTTGCATTAAACATACCAATAGTTTCACGTATGGCGAACGTCCCTTCCTTAGCCCCCGGTGTAACTTCGGCACGAACACCATCAATCAGTAATACCAACAGATTAGTACCCTGCCAATGTTCAGCTACATAAAAACGCTTACCCATATACACAGTGGGGCTGTTTCCTATTTCATCTACTGTCTCGTTTTCGGGCATGAGAAATTTCTTTGATTCGGCCTGGGTTAATTTTTTGGGTCGTCCAGATTTCATATTCTATTCACCCCTTTCTGTCTCAAGGACATACGTTCTTCTAAATCCCGGCGGTACTTCGTCGGGCTTTAACTTCACATTGTTGTAGCATATACTGATGTACGGGCACTTGAATGTGGCCTCGCACTGTGTTTCATCACACCACCAGCAGTTGTTTTTTTCAAGGAATCTTACCGTATGATATATGTTCACTATCTCTGTCTGGATATTACGAATGTCCTCATCCGTGCGTCCCACCGTTCGGCGGGCGAAGTAAAAAGTCGGTCGTTCGACAATGTCAGCGAGTAATCTCGCTCCGAACATACCGGCAGTCTCACGTATAGCGAATGTTCCTTCCTTGGCTCCAGGTGTAACTTCGGCACGAACACCATTAACGAACACACCATCACTGGACACGGAGACCTCAAACTTCTGGCCTTTATACTCACCAGTCGCTACAAATTCCTTGGTCTCACCCTGTGTCAACTTGGCTGGCCTAATACCCGGTTTATGCCAGACATCATATACCACGCTGGAGATAAGCGGGTCGCCCGGTTTTATACCATAGATTTCAAGTTTACCCATTAGTTGCAATTCTCTGGCAGAATAAGGGTAGACCCTACCCTGAGTATCGAGCGTCAGATGTTTCCAGAAATCCGAATCTTCGTCGATACTGCTTCCTGTCGATTTATGTTCATATATCACAACTGCACAATCTGGTGCGGCAGCAAGTTTATCAATCTTACCGTCGAGTTGTACACCGATGAGGCGTCTGTCACTTCCGGGATTTCTTATCGGCAGACTAAACGGTATTTCTCTGGCAACTGTTGTGTACTTCTCTTTGTCCTGATAATACCAGATATAGCCACACAGAGAATATAGAATAATAGTTCGTTCAGTCTCCCAATCATCAGCGGTTTTACCCGTCGGCATCTTCTCATAAGATTTGTTAAGATACCTGATAACGGCATCCATCATGTTATCAGGAAGTAAGTCGGTTCCCTGACACAGAATACAGTCGGCATTTTTCTTACCCTCGTTGGCACACTCCGGGCACACACTTCCCGGTTTCATACTCACTATCTCAAGGCACTTGTGCCAGTGTGTTCCGATACGTTGTGAATCAGTATCTCCTTCCGGCGATATATTGTGGATGTACTTGTAGTAACATCGCATGGCACACGCCTTGAACGTCTTTATAAACGACACACTAATTCGTAAATCTGCTCTTTTCATAGCCTTTATCCTATAACAATTCTTAGACCTTCATAAGTTGTTTCAATCCTCACCGAAAAAATCTCACAGTACCCACAATCATCATAATATACACAATGTAGGTCTCCATGTTCCTCGATAAGTGTCTGTAACCATTCTATGATTTCACTCGCTTTCAGACCGTCTTGCATACTAAGTCTCCTACAAATTTTCACCTCTTGGAGTCAAATACTCGGTGTAATACTGTGTCATGCTATAGATACTATCTCTTGTACGAATCCTTACGAGCTGGGCCAATTCAACTTCTGATTTCACAAAGTTAAGTTCATCTATCGCTATATCTATACTAAGTTCACTTGTGAAATTTACAACTATTACCATCTTATCTGCCGCCCATTTTCGGGGCACTAATCTATAGGTAACTTCGTCAACAATAAGTTTTAATTTTGCGGCCATTTCTTTACACAACTTATCGAGACACCACAATCCTTCTAACGTATCCATCTTGTTTCTCCTATAAATAGACTTTCATTAACATTTCAAGTTCCTCAACGGAGTGTACTACTACGTACAGACCATTACTGTTTACTATCTTTTCTCTGCGTTTCTGTTGAGCATCGCTCCAGACACCACCCTTACCGGACTTGCACTCTATCTCAAAGTGTCTGCCATTGTGCAGCAGGCCTATTATGTCACCAGCACCTTTAATGCCGTACGTTCTGTATCCACTTTCACCTAACGCACCCGCACCCACGTTCATACGGTCGGCTACGAGTCTGTTATGTTTGCACCATGCTATACAGTCTTTCAGGACTTCGGCTTCCGATTTCGGCTCGGTAATAGTGAACATCGGTTTAGTTCGGTACGCTTTCTGGGGCACAGGAACACCGCCAGCGTTAATAACCTTGACACCCCTCGCTATCCCGTCGTATATTTCGGACCTTGATTTCTTTTTCATTGTTTTACTTCTTATATTCTTTAGCTATGCACACCTCGGTTGCCAGTGGTAAGTCCTGTCCCCACATCGGGCTGGTTGTCATAATTTCTTTTATCGTCTTGCTGCAAGATTCTACCTTTTCATCCGACACACAACCAACAATTTCATCGTGACAGTGAAGAACCACAGGAATATGGTTGACTTCCGTCTCCAGAATCCACGTACCTAACAGGTCACGTGAAATCGACTGCACTACGTTCTCGATAATCGAACCACCCCATAGGTCGAACTTCTGATTACCGCCTCGATAGCGTATGCTCCCGTCTTTGTTCAAATGTGCATCGTGATATAATAATCTACGACCGCTCGGTAGTGTTATAGCTACTGTGCCGTTACCACTATCGCTAAAGTTAAGACAGTCATTGTGTCCGGCAGTACATTCATCTGAGTATTTTATGACGTGTTTGAAAGCACGTTCGACACTACCCCACAGTTCAGGTATCTTTGTGTACTTGGCCCGGTATGTATCAATCAATCGTTTAATGAACGGTTTATCGTACTGGCCTGAATTGAATAATGGTCTTAGGTCATCGTTCTGCATACACCGCTCGAAGAACGTGTCCTTACCCATACCGTAACCTGCACCGAGTATTGCGTCCTTTCCGAATCCTCTTTGTATAGAAACTATCTTCGCTTCTGGACTATTATCATCCGATTTAGGTTTATAAACTTTTGAACCGAATAATACCGATGCAAATTCAGAATATATATCTTCACCATTAGCGAAACCTTGGGTCAGGTCGTTTTGTTCTGCGAGCCATGCCAGCACTCTGGCCTCTATCTGTGCGGAGTCCGCTATCAGGAACGAATAGTTCACCGGAGCCGTCAGACACTCACGCACCTGTCCAATGAGTTTGTTGATAGCCTTGCCCCTGCCCTTCCCGCCGAAGTTCTGCGGGTTAATTTTTTCCTCTCCGCCCCATCGTCCGGTGTGTCCGGCATAATACTTCAAGGGCACTCGGAGCTTACCGTTGCACACAGACGATTGGGCGACCAATCTTCGCACTCTGTTAATATGAAGCGGCCACGATTTCACACCCAATCTGGCCTGAATCAGATTAACGACCGCCTCGACCGGGTGATTAAGTAACTCTTTGCAGGCGTCATCATTCTTGGCAAGGGCCAGAATCATTTTTTTCTTGCCCTTCTTAAACGGTATGTCCTCACCGTCAGGAAGTGCTGCCCTAAGTAGCCTAATAAATGATTGTTCTCCTCGCAATTCTTTAGGGGTGCAACCTACCGCCTTTAATATGTTGGCTACTTCGGTGTCCATTTTATCGGCAAGGTCATTTGCTTTCTTGGCGTCCAGAACCACTATCGGGTTGAGGTACATCTTTAGTGTGTGTCTCGCTAACTTTAATTCAAACATGGGGTTGTCTATCTCAGGGAGTAGAATCCTAAACAGGTCAACTTCGATGTCGGCATCACGGTTAGCATACTCTTTCAGTTCTTTACGCATAGGAT
>Ga0307377_10006578_pt1 | contig 12153 bp, 16 predicted proteins | sample TR3MG_FD_202535 | JGI IMG/M metagenome (GOLD analysis project Ga0307377, IMG submission 202535) | Soil microbial communities from Risofladan, Vaasa, Finland - TR-3 | ecosystem: Environmental > Terrestrial > Soil > Coastal area > Acid sulfate soil | place: Finland: Risofladan, Vaasa | collected...
AACAACTAAAAATTTATTTTAATGCATTTGATAAACGAAAAATTTGATAAAGTAGTTTGTATTAGCCTTGTTAATAGGGTTGATAAAAGAACTAAAACTGAACTCAAATTTAGAGAACTGGGAATTGATGTAGAATGGTTTGGAGCAGTTGAATATGGATTTGCAAGTCAAATAGTTGAAGCGCTTCGTCCAACTCAAAATGATTTTCCACGATTTAATACAAAACACCCAAATGAATTTGGGGCAGCTATGTCTCATTATACAGTAATAAAGGGAGCTTTTCAAACTGGTGTTGAAAAACTTTTTGTTTTTGAGGATGATGTAATGTTTAGGAAGGATTTTAATACACAATTTGAAAAATATTACAAAGCATTACCAGAAAATTGGGACATGTTCATGTTATATTCATTTATGTATAAACTTCAGCCTCAAAATATTAGAGTAAATGCAAGATGGATAAAATCTTATGATGCATGGTCTTTAATGGCTTATGGAATGAATATGAAAGCTATGGAACGTTATATTAAAGATCAAGATAACATGTTTCAAATTGCAGACAGAGCTTCATTTAAAATGCAAGGAAAAAACTTAAATATATATTCAGCAGTACCAACTCTATGTATTCCTAACCAAAAATTAGGGAGTAATATTAGAGGGGATAATATGAATTATGTAAATACGAACACCATTTTAAATATGGGTTTTCCTAATGAAAATTTTGAATAACCACTCCCGAAAAATAAAATAAATGAACACAATTAAAGTTGCGTATGCAGACTTTTGGCCTGAATGGAATCTTGAGAATTTCATTGAGCCAATACTCAAAAAACAATATAATGTAGTTGTAGATCAGAATAATCCAGATGTATTATTTCATTCCATTTTTAATAGGATGCAAGATACTCCTAAATATAAGTGTAAAAAAGTTCTTATACTTGCAGAAAATTGGAGACCATCTAAATTTGGTTCAGATTATTCAATTTCCTTTGATCCTAAGACACCCACTAATTTCAGGCTTCCTTTATGGCAAATTTATTTATTATTATGGCCAAAAATAAAAGATAAGTTATATAATAGAGTAAATCATGAATCATTTGATAGATTTTGTTCATTTACTGTTTCAAATGGTGGAAATTTTATGAGAAATGGAATGTATCAACAATTATCTCAATATAAATTTGTACATTCGTACGGAAGATATTTAACAAATGATTTTGGATTACAACAAGCATCTCAAGGAAAATATTGGAGAGACGCAAAAGATGCATTCTTTTTAAAATATAAACATAAGTTTTCTATAACTTATGAGAATTCCCCTTATCCAGGATATACTACAGAAAAATTAATGGATTCATTTTTGGCAGGTTCAATACCCATATATTGGGGAGATCCTAAAGTGAAAGAAGATTGGAATCAAGAAGCATTTATAGATGTAAATTATTTTGGAAATATAATTGAAGTAATTAAAAAAATGGATTCGGATAAAGAAGCATTTAATTCAAAATATCACCAACCAGTATTTACAGATTCTCAAAAGGATAAATTAGAAAACAATTTAGGAGAATTTGAAAATTGGCTAATTAAAATAGTAAAATAATGAAAATATTATTATTGGGACACAAAGGATTTCTTGGGTCATATTTATATGAAAACTTATCATCCCCATTTGATATGTTAGATAAAAGAGATGTGTACGATAATGGAAATAAATATGATTATGTAATAAATTGTATAGGAAGAGCAAGTGTAGAACTTTGTGAAAAATCAATACACTCTGCTAATTATAGTAATTGGCTTATAATAGAAGATATAAATGCTATTTATCCAGAAGCTAAGATAATTAATTTTTCTAGTTGTTATGTATATGATAATGAAGGATTGTGTAATGAAGAATCAAATACTACAGATATATATGCGTATACTAAACAAAAATTAAATGGAGAAAAAGCAGTTAAAAATGGAGTTTCTTTTAGACTAGGGACATGTTTAATTGGCCACAGCCATTTACAGCCAGGGAAACTTCCTTATCATATTTACCATAATTATGATTTACAATTAGATACAGTAATGTTTAACCCAACAAGTTTATTGCAGGTATTAAGAACTGTAGAGTTTGAATTAAAACATAATGTTTTTAATGGTATTTATAATTTAGCTAATTGGGGAATAATTAATCATTATAATTATGGATTAGAAATAGTTAAAATATTAAATCTTGAAAAAAATATAACAAGAATTGATGGAAAAATAAAAAGAAGTTTTCATAACTACGGAAGATTCTTAATGGATCTAAATAAATTAAAAAGCGTCATGCCTATTAAGCATTGGAGAGAAGACACAAAAATAAAGTTTTGAAAATATGTTAAGCATTGGAGATTTAGTAGATAAACTAGTAATAGAAAATATGAAAATATTTACTCTTAGAGAAAAGCTTCATGAAAAACATTTAAGTGATGAAGAATATACCAAGATAAATGATAAAATGATGATAATGAATGAAAATAGAGGTATCATCTGTAATCATTTAGATGAAAAAATAAACAAAGTTGTATCAGGTGAAGAAAAAAATGTTGTTTTAAAAAAGATTAAAACTTATGCCGAACAAAAATAAAGATATTAATAAACTGAAATTCAGTGAATTAATTACTGAGTTAATGGAAATGTGGTTAGATTGGATGAAGCAAGATAAAATTTCTCATGATACAAATCTCTCTTATAAAGTAAGAAGAAAAGCAGCCGAAGAATGTGAGATATTAATAAATAGAGAATATACAATAACTTCTCAAATGGATAAATTTTTTGAATAATGTTAATAGTAGCTTCATCACAATATTCTTTTTGGTTTGATAAACAAGTTTATTTTCCATATTCTATTGCTATTCTTGTTTCTTATTTAAAAACTAATAAACATCTTACTGATAATTTAGTATTTTTAAAAACAGCAATTCACAGAGATAAAGTTGAAGAATACGTAGAAGAAAATGATCCAGATGTTTTGTTGTGTTCATGCTATTCATGGAATTGGGAAATTACTAATTATTTAGCAAAGAAAGTAAAAGAAAAAAATCCAAATTGTATTGTTATTTTCGGCGGGCCCCAGACTCCAAGAAATTGTACACAATTTTTTAAAGATCATAATTATGTAGATGCAGTTGTTCATAATGAAGGAGAAGTAGCACTACAAAATATAATGTTAAATATTGTTAATAATAAATCTATAAATGGTTTAAAATCTGTTTCTACTCCTAATCATCCCAAATGGAAACCAGAGAAATTAATAGAAAATTTAGATGATATACCAAGTCCATATATTAATAATTTAGTTTTTGATTTAGTAGATACTACGGAAGATGTCACTTGGATAACAATGTGGGAAACGTCAAGAGGCTGCCCTTATAAATGTTCTTATTGTGCGTATGGAGTGGCTGCTTATAATACTACTAGAAAATTTAGTATTGATAGATTATATAAAGAGATAGATTGGATATCTTCTCAACACATAGATTATGTTGATTGTGTAGATGCAAACTTTGGGATATATCAAAGAGATGCTGATATAGTAGATTACTTAGTTAAAACTAAATCAGAAACTGGATCTCCTGATACATTTAGAACGTGTTGGGCTAAAAAAATTACTCCAAGGGTAATGTATATTGCAAGAGAGTTGAAAGAATCTGGCTTATTGACTGCTATGGGATGTTCACTACAATCATTAAATAATGAAACATTGGATATCAACAATAGAAAAAGCGTATCATTTGAACAATTTAATGAAATCATAAATGAGTTTAAATCTAATGGAGCACAAACTTATACAGAAATAATAAGAGGATTACCTGGAGAAACTCTAGAATCCTTTAAATATGGATTAAACAAAGTAGTATTCGAGAGCGATGTAGATACAGTGTATATTTATAATTGTCTTTCTATTAAGAACACTATATTGAATTCAGAAAAGTTTATAAATGATCATAAAATAGTTTTGCAAAAGATACCTATGTATTTTCCACATATAATACCATTTTCAGATCCCTTTACAGAATATGATGAGATTATAGTACAATCTGATACATACACCAAAGAAGATTTAATTGAAATGCACACATATTCTTGGTATATAATGACATTTCAAGTGCTCGGAATTGTGTCTTGGATAACAAGATATCTAAATAAGGAATATGATATATCACACGATTTATTTTTTAATAACTTTATGAAATATTGTAAAACTAATGAAAAAACTTTATTAGGAAGGGAATATAAAAAAGCTAGAGAATACATTGAAAATGCTTATAATGGAGAAAGTTGGTTTCATATAGATAATAAGCTAGGAAATATAAATTGGCCAATCGATGAAGCTACTTGGATAAGAATTTCTGATGGACATATTGAATTAGGATCTGAATTAGAAAAAATGATAAATATATTTATTGATTTAGATGATAAAATAATAGATCTGATAAAATTTCAATTATTCACTATCTCAAATAAGAATAATAAGCTAGAAAATATAAGAGTATCTTGTAAATATGATTGGTTAAGTTATTTTAATAATGAAAAATTAGAAAATAGTAACATAACTTATTCTTGGAAAAATAAAATAATGAAATGGAAAAATAATTTGGATTGGAATACTCAAGCTATTTGGTATGGTAGAAGAAAAGTTAATTATAAAGCTAATTTAAATGATTTACAAATCTTAAATAAAAAGTAATGAATTATGTAGAATTTTTTGAAGATAACATTAATTTCTTTAAAGATAAGATCGATGAATTTTTTAAGAGAAATGAAAAAGATTATGAATTTTTTCATCCCCACAAATTTTCATATTTTAGTTTATTAAACGAAGTACTTCAACATGATAAAGATTATTATGTTTTTTTAATGGATAATGATAATGTTGTTGGATATGGACTATTAAGGGGCTGGCAAGAAGGATACGAAATTCCAAGCCTGGGAATTATGATAGATGTTGATTTTAGAGGTAAAGGATTTTCTTCTCAAATGATGCAGCATTTACACGAAATAGCTAAAACCAAAGGATCCGATAAAATTAGATTAACTGTGTATAAAGAAAACAAAACAGCAATTTGTTTATATAATAAATTAGGATACGAATTTTCAGATAAAAATGAAAACGAATTAGTGGGAATAAAAAATTTATAAAATGTTAAAATACAATCAAATATATTTAGGACAAGATGGTAATCTTTTGTTGAAAGGACTACCTGATAATTTCTCAAAGCATTTTGACTGGGCAGTTACCATGTTTAATCAGCATTTACCTAATGTAATAAAAAGAAATGTTATGCCAAAGACTATTTATGTGAAAATAGATTTTTTGCCGACATTTGTGAATTCAGTTCTCCCAAATATTCAAACGAAATTCGTATTGATAACAGGTGCTGGAGATTATTCTCCAGAAGTTAACTTTAAAAGAGAATATAACATGCTTATAAAAGATGCCAGGTTGAAGCATTGGTTTATGAATAATATGAGAAATTTTCATGAAAAATGTTCGAGCTTACCAGCAGGGTTTGCAGCAGGTACTTTTTGGGATAATAGTTCTACAAGAAATCATAAAAAAACAGATGAATATTTTCTAAAAATCAGAGAAAAATATTCGCAACAAGAAAAAATAGATAAAGTATTCTGTTCATTTCGAGATCGAACTCAAAATGACTGTGGATCTGATATGGTAATCAGATCTAAAGTATTGGAAGTTATCAAAAATGACAAATCTGGTATTTTCGATATATACGAACCAGATTCTTTAGGATTTGAAGAATTTGTTGATATGATATCAAAATATAAATATGCTTTAATTCCCCATGGGAATGGAATGGATCCCAATCCATCAATGTGGATAGCATTAAATTCATCAGTAACTCCAGTCATTTGGAAAACACCGAATGTAATTGATATGTTTAGAGAAACAGATTCAGTTATCTTTTTTGATAAACCAACTGATCTTACAAATAAAGAATTATACCAAGATAAAGGGGATATAGGATTTGAATTTTTAACAGGAGAATATTGGGCTAATAAAATTAAAAATAAAATATAATGAATTTACAGCAATTATGGCAAAGCCGAGGTTATAACTATTATCCAACGGATAAAGGTTTACAGCATTCATATTTAGAAGTTTATGGAGAGTTATTTAATAAATTCCAACATGAAAAAATTAATTTAATAGAAATAGGAATATACTTAGGTGGAAGCGTAAGACTTTTTTCTGATTGGTTTACAAATGCTAATATAATAGGTTATGATATAACAGATGATGAAATAAAAGTTCCTTTAGGGAGGTGTAAGAAAATTTTAAAAGATTGTAATGATTTTACACTGGATGAATTTAAAGATTTTCCTCCTCATATAATAATAGATGATGCTTCTCATTTAATAGAAGATCAATTAAAAATGGTAGAAATTTGTTATCCACAAATACAACCTGGCGGATATCTTATTATAGAAGATATACAGGAAATTCAGTATAACAAATCAAAGTTTGATAAGTTAGGTATTCCTTATAAATTGTATGATCTTAGACTTCAAAAAAATAGATGGGATGATATTCTAATAGTTTATCAAAAACCTGAATAATAATCAAAAATAATAAAAAAATGGCAGATACATTCGGTGGATTAATAGATAAATTAATCACAGCAGACTTAAAAATGTGGAATAATCAAGAGCATTTTTATGAAATAAGAAAGATGTCTTTTGAAGAATATAAAGATAAATATTTCAAAGATGAAGAAGGTGCGGAAAAATTATGGAAAACTCTGGGAAAATTAGCAGATTTAAACGTTCAAAGAAATCAAGTAATTGATGAATTAGATGAAAAACTTGTTAGTTTATTAAAATCCGCCGTAAACGGAGAAGAATTAGATGATGGTAAAAATATACAGAGAAAACATAAAACTTATTAAAATGAAAAATTTCGAATTCGTTCAAATAGCAACAGGAGATATAGTTATAAATATTTCTTATCTAAATGACTTTTTTAGTTCAGATGGAGAGATAACAGTAAATTTGAATAAGAAAACGTTGAATGATTATATGTCTTACCCTAATGAGTATTTGGATTTTGCAGAAAAATTAGTGGAGTTTTTAAGCCCCAAAAATATTAAATTCGATAGAAATGTTAATGGTCAATTATTAGATATATCAACATTTCCCTCAATTTATAATTTTAATAAGAAGAAATTTAAAGTTATAGACCTAAGAGAAAAAATTGGAAGTAAAGAAGATAATTCTACTATAATAATTAATACAAAAGTTCAATTATTAAATAGGACCCTATTTAATAATATTAAAAATTCATTCTTTAAACTTTTAAATGATAGTAATAAAAAATTCATTATAATAGGAGAAAGAGAAGTAGAATATGGAAAACTATACAACCCTACATGGTCCAAAGATATTACCTATTCAATATATCAAGATCTTAAAGATAATCTTGATACCAATAGAATCACCGATTTGAGTTTTCCTAAATACGGTGTAATTACTCCAAAATGGGAGAATTTATTAAATGATTTGCATATTATAAAAAACCATAATGTAATTCAATTTGGATGTGGAGGATCAACTTTTTTATATGAATGTGTTACAAATGTAATTTCATATAATAATCCACAGTCAGCTACTCCCAAATTTGTTGATCCTGATTGTAGAATATATTTTGAAAATCCACAAGTGTTTTTACAAAAGGTTGGAGAATGCTTAAATAAAGTATAAAATGATACCAATTTATAAACCATACTTTACAAAGGAAAGTCTAAAATACGCCCATGATGCTATTGATTCTACTTGGATTTCTAGTCATGGAAAATATCTTTCTATGGCTGAAGAAAAATTAAAAGAAGTAACAGATTCTAAATATGTTATTTTAACAAATAATGGGACTTCTGCTACTCATCTCCTGGCTTATGCTCTTAAATATAAGCATCTAAATATTCAAAAACTAATAGTTCCTTCCAATGTTTATATTGCTGCATGGAATATGTTTCAAACAAAGCCAGATTATACTTTATATCCAATAGATTCTAATCTACAAACTTGGAATTTTGATTGGCAGAGTCCTGAATTTTCTTCTTTAGTTAAAACTAATAATGTAGCTATTCTTATAGTTCATAATCTAGGTAATATTATAAATGTTCCAGAATTAAAGAAAAAATTCAAAAATATTCCTGTTATTGAAGATAATTGTGAAGGATTTTTAGGATCTTATAATAATATACCAACCGGAAAATCTTCTTTAGCATATTCAATTTCTTTTTTCGGAAACAAAACCATAACTTCTGGGGAAGGTGGAGCATTTTGCACTGATGATGAAGATGTTTATAATGAAATGAATAGAGTTCGAGCTCACGGAATTACTTCTACTAAATTTGTTTTTGATGGAATAGGATATAATTATAGAATGACCAATGTTCAAGCAGCTATTTTATACGGGCAATTAGAATTAATTAACGAGATAAAAGAGAAAAAACAAGCTATATTTGATCTTTATAGAAGAGAATTACAACATGAATTAACTCATTTTGTTAAAAAGGAACAAGGAATAGAAAACCCTAATTGGATGATAGGAGTTAGATTTGATCTATCAAAAGAAAAGATGGATAAATTACAGCTCCATTTGCACTATAATGATATTGAAACTCGCCCAATGTTTCCTCCTATAAATTATCATAAACATTATAATGAATATGGTAATTACCCAATTTCTGAGAAATTATATGAAACGGTTTTGATTTTGCCTTCATATCCTGATCTCATGGAAAGCCAAGTAAAACATATTTGCAAAACCATTAAAAACTTTTTATAATGAACGATACTCTTTATATTTGGCATCATTTGGGAATGGGAGATCATATTATAGCAAATGGTATGGTCAGATATTACGCTAGCAAATGGAAAAATGTTGTTCTTTTTTACAAAGACCCTTACAAGAAAAATGTAGAAAGAATGTACAGGGACTTAAAAAACATATCATTCATTGATGGTGGAACTAAGGAAGATGATTTAGCAAAGGGGTGGGTTCTTCTAAATCAAACAAAACCATTATTAAAAATAAGATTAGAACATAATTTAACTGATGGAAGAACAATTGATAAATATTTTTATGATCAAGCTAAAATTCCATTATCTTATAAATGGGATAATTTTTACATTGAAAGAGATCAAAAAAGAGAAAAAGAAGTTTATTATGATATTTTAGGATTAAAAGATAATGAATCATATATATTTCTTCATGATTATCCTGGTGTTAAAACTAAATACATTGACAATAATATAAAAATTATACGGCCAGATAATATAGAAATAAGTTTATTTGATTATTTGTATGTGATAGAGCAGGCTGAAGAAATTCATTTAATGAATAGTTCATTTTTATGTTTAAGCGATTGTATACAAATCCTTCATGAAAAATTATTTTTTCATAAATATATCCGCGATGGTGGAGATGAAATGTCCGGAAAATTAAAACTTAATTGGAATATTTTAAATTAAAATATATGATATACGATATAGCAATAGTAATTTCTTTAGAAAGAAGAAAAGACAGATCACAAAGAGTATTTAAACACTTAGAGGAACGAGGTATACAAAACATTTATTCTTTACCTGCCTTTGATGGAGCTAAGATAACTCCGGGTATAGTAAAAATAACTCCCCCTTCAAGGCCGTATTTTAGCTTTAAGGATGAATTATCTAGGATGCCAACAAATTATTTTAATAGATTTCAAGTAGGCTGTACCCTTTCCCATATTTCTGCTCTTAAATTTGCAAAAATGATTAATGCTGAAAGCGCTCTTATAGTAGAAGATGATGTAGAATTTATAGATAATATATCTGATGTATTAGAGGATTTAGAAAAAGAAACAGCAAATTTAGATTGGGAACATATTTATCTAGGTGGAGCCGTCAGAAATATATCACAACAAAGATCTATTAAAGTAAGCAATCATTTAGTTAAACCTGGATTTACTGACGGATTACAAGCATATTTAGTAAAAGGAACTGGTTTTGATAAGATAGCTGACGCTATGCTATCATTTAAAACTACTAATGATGACGCTATTAATGATATTATGTTTAGAGAAAAAGATCCATTAAAAGCTTATATGAGAGTTCCGAAGGTTGCCTTTCAGATAAAAGATTTTTCTGAATTAGACAGAAGAGTTATAGATAGACAAGATTTAAGAAATGAATAATCAAAATTTTAAAAGTCAAGCCGGACAGGATAAATGGGTTTGTAAATTCTTTAACTATAAAAGAGATGGCTATTTTATTGAATTAGGAGGATATGATGGTGTAACTTTTAGTAATACATACTTTTTAGAAAAGGAGCTTAATTGGCAAGGAATAATAGTTGAAGCTTCTCAATCGTTATTTCCTTTAGTAGAAAATTCTAGAGATTGTATATGTGTAAATAAAGCTATATACAAAGAAAACACAACAGTTAAATTCCACACTAGTAAATGGGATGGAAATATTAATGAAAATGGAAAAGAAACGATAGAAGCAATAACGCCAAAAACTTTATTAGAACAAAATAATTCTCCGAAAATAATAGATTATATTAGTTTAGATATAGAAGGTGGAGAATTAGATGTATTGAATTCTTTTCCGTTTAATGAATACGAAGTTATATTATGGACTATTGAACACAACATAAAGGACATAGGCCCTGAATATAAAAATAAATTATTTAGCGTGATGAATGCTAATGGTTTTGTAAGAATCAGAGAAGATGTCCCGTGTGGACCCAACGGCCAGCCATTCGAGGATTGGTACGTACACCCAAAATATATGAAATGAAAACAACGTCCATAATACTAACAATTTATAATCAAGAAAGTATAATTAAATCAGTTATACAATCTATACTTGACAGTAAATCTGAAAATGTTAAAGAAATCATTGTTATATTTGATGGGTGTGTAGATAAATCAGAAGAATATTCTAAAGAATTATTAGATAGAGTTAATGATGTTAATGTAATATATGAATATGCTGATGATATTTACGAACTTAAATGTAATAATATAGGATTAAAAAAATCAACATGTGATTATAGTATGATAATTCAAGATGACCAGATAATCCAAGAAAAAGATTTTGATTTAAGAATGCTTGAACCATTTAGATTTAATGACACGTTTGCTGTAACATCTCGTTTATCACATAATTGTGTCATGGTGAATAATAGAATGTCATGGGGCGATCATGCAGGCTTTGACCCGTATAATGTAAAAATAATTCCATCTCCTAGAAATATTTTTTCTATAAGAGATGTTTGTAATAGAGGTCCTCTTGTATTAGATAATCAAAAAGCTGAAAAATTAAATTATTTAGATGAAGCGTATTGGCCTCAAGGAACTGATGATCATGATATATGTCTAAGAGCGTGGACCAAATTTGGATGGGTTTCAGGATCATACTGGATTAAATGGACTGCCGAATACTGGGATGGATCTACTAGAAAGGATATAAAGAAAGCCGAATTTTTTAATGAAAGAGACAAAATTAATTCTAACTTATTAAAGATGCGTCACTATTTATACTTAGTATCTAATCAAAAACACAACGAAAACAGAATTATAAATTAAAATGAAAAAAGTAATTTCATTTTCTCTTTGGGGTAGTAATCCAAAATATATTACAGGAGCATTAGAAAATATTAAAGCACGAGATATTTTTTATAAAGGATGGGTATGTAGATTTTATATTCATACGTCAGTTCCTCAAGAATCAATTGATTTAATTTCATTAATGCCTGATTGTGAAGTAATTATTAAAGATGGAGATGTCGGAAAGAAAAGAGAAGAGAATGGAATGTTCTGGAGATTTGAAGTTATAAAAGATCCAGAAGTAGAAAGATTTATTATTAGAGATTCAGATAGTCGTTTATCATTAAGAGAAAAAGTTTGTATAAAAGATTGGGAAATTTCCCAACTTCCATTTCATATCATAAGAGACCATAAATATCACACTACTAAAATTATGGGTGGTATGTGGGGAGCAACAAGAGAATTTTGTGAAACCTTTGATTATGATAAATCTTTAGACGAATTCCAGAAAATGCAATATACTAACACTTTTGCAGCCGACCAAGAATTTCTTGCCAGAATGATTTAT
>Ga0307377_10006579_pt1 | contig 12152 bp, 11 predicted proteins | sample TR3MG_FD_202535 | JGI IMG/M metagenome (GOLD analysis project Ga0307377, IMG submission 202535) | Soil microbial communities from Risofladan, Vaasa, Finland - TR-3 | ecosystem: Environmental > Terrestrial > Soil > Coastal area > Acid sulfate soil | place: Finland: Risofladan, Vaasa | collected...
GCTTTCTGCTCATAATGTACCAACTGACTGGTCGTCTTAGCAAGCTTTTCCACAATGTCAAGCTCATCGACTCCAATGGTAATCAGATTCGACACCTGGTACATGTCACCGAGAGAACGGCGAGCCTGGGTGTTCTCGTCGGACACCCAGAAGCCCTTCACCATGAAGCCGGAGCGGGCCATGGTCTCAAAAACCTCGGGCGCGCGATCGGTCTCCATGAGAGCCGGCAGATGGAGCAGCACCGAAGCGCGCATACCGGTCCCGATATTCGTGATCTCCGAATTGAGATAACCCCACTCCAGCGACACCGAATAGGGAATCACCTCTTCGATGAGCCGGTCCACACGGTCAATCTCCTCATATGCATCCCGAATCTGATTTCCACCGCGCAGAACCGACAACCTGAGATGGTCCACCATGTTTACCGATGCGGCAAATCGCTCATCGGAACGCAGTATGAGCACGGTGTGGACCGTATCAGAAAAATCGTCGGCAGCGAGATTGCGCTCGAGCAGCAGAGTTCGTGACCAGGGGTGCAGCCGCGAGGGATCAATCACCAGATACTCTCGTGAACTGAACTTGTCCTGGAAGATCTGCGCAATACCGGTCGCCACGGCCTGCTCCTCGGTTGAGCTCATGAATCCCGGGAAGGGTAATCCGGCAATGTTCCGTGCAAGCCGCACTCGCGTGGAGACGACAACATCGTAGTCCGGGCCGACTTCCGTGAACCAGCTCTTGTGTTCACCGAGCCCCATTGATTCGGGCCATCCGCCGGCGCGTGCACTATTTCGGATCATCTGCAAGTCCTTCCTGTCCATCCAGTCGATGGATTTCACGCTTTATGCGCCCCGCCTCCTCATAGTCTTCCCGCTCAACGGCTTCCTGCAAATCGCGGGTGAGTCGCTCGCGGTCCATGAAGATGTACCGGTACCGCCGGTATCGTTCCGGAAGCCTCCCGATATGCCGCGCGGCAAACGATTGCTCCTTCAACACTGTTTCTATGATCGGCCGAAAAACCGTGTAGCAATGCACACAACCGACACGACCTGTTTTTTTTAGCTGCGAGAGGGTGAGGCCACAGGAGGGACACTCTCGACCGTTCGCCGGCACATCGTCTCCGGGAAACGAGTGGTCGCGCCTGACCGAGGGGCGCTCAGCGGGTCCCCGGGAAGCCGGTGACCGTTCCCCGATCTTGTTTGCATCTGCTGCGGCCGGCGATGAGTTATCGGACCGGTTGGACATTCCTTCTGCCGGTCTATCGGCAGACGCGTCGGCAGTGCGCGCATCGGCACTGTCGGCAGCGGGCGCGCCGGGTTTCTTCCGCCGCTTCGAGACGCGCTGGCGCAGGAGACCGGACAGCAGGTCGGCAATCCGCGGTTCGATGGCCGGTTCCTTATCATCGATACCGTGCTTGTCGGCACAGGACCGGCAAAGCCAGATATCCTCAGTCACCGGGCCCATTATCGTCTGAATGCGAATGACAGCATCGTCATTTCCGCATGATATACATGTCTGTGCCATGTTCCTTCGCTTCGCCGGCAGGGCGCATGATCGCCCTTCTGCACCGTCCTAATTATTGTACCCCAGATCCGGCATTAATGCTTACGCATAATCGAAAGCGGCCGGATGTTTCCCGCCCGGAGAGCCGGAAGGTAGGAAGCTGCAGTCGAAAGCATGATTGAAAGAAATGCGGCAAGGAAGACTTCCGACGCGCGAATCCGTATGGGAATTGTCTGAAGATAGAACTCCGGGTTGAAGATGTCAACTCGAACCGTCGGAACACGCAAAAATGGTGAGATGAGGAGGTGAAAGAGCTCGAGGAAGATGTTCAGAACCCATTGCAGCGCAGAGATCGCCTCATTCACGTTCACGGCGACGAACAGTCCGATTCCGATGCCGATGATCGTGCCGAGAGTCCCCGCGCTGAATCCTGCAAGGATAAAGATGCGCCGTATACCGGCAGGACTCGCGCCAATGCTCTTCAGAATTGCGATTTCGCCCTGCTTCTCAAGGACAAGCATGATAACCGATGACGAAATGTTGATCGCGGCTACCGCTACGATAAGGATCATGATGAGGACGAGCAGATTCTTCGTCGTTGCGAAGGACATGTACTGCGCCCTCTGCAGGTCATACCAGGAGTAGAGCCTCCACTGATCGCCGAGCAACTGCTGCAGCGAACCGATCATGTGCAGCACGTTGAGAGACTCAGCCCTGCTCTGCGGCTTGAAAAGCGGATTCGGGATGGCAAACGGATCAGCGACCTTTATGCCGATGATCTGCCGGGCCGTGTCCGAAGGCAGGATGCGCGCTCCCCGATCAAACGGGATGAAAACCCACAGTTTGTCGAGCTCCTGATAGCCTGAGGTGAATATGCCGCTCACCGTAAAGGTGGAAACGCGCGGCAGGAACGCATCCTGACCGAAACTGCGCACCGTGATTACGCGCACCGTGTCTCCCGGTGCCAGGTCGAGCGAGTGAGCGATGCCGGTCCCGATCACCATCGAGCTGCCGGTCGAGAGGTCGAACCGTCCTGCAACCATGTGTATGTATTCCCGGAAGGTCGGATCCTTCTCATACATCGAAGGATCGATTGCGCGAATAGTGCCGCCGGTCTTCCCGCCGCGTGAAGTTATCAGCCCGAGCCCCTGCCGTTCGGGATAGGCTGCGGTCACCCCGGGCAGCGTGCGGATCACGCGCACGAGACGGGAAACCGACTGCACGTCCGGATCGCCGGTCGCAATCGCCTGAAGATGGTAGGTGCCGACCTCGATAAATCGCGCAGTGATGCCCTGAATCATGCCGTCGGCTACTTCGAGCACGACGATGAGCGGAACGAGGCTCACCGCGATACCGATCACGGCGCCTCGTATTCGGCTGCGCCGGCGCGGCTGGACCGGTATCGCGTTCGGGGCGGCCGCATCGTCACCGGCCGAAGGGTTTCTACCTTCCTGCGCGCGGAGCCGCCTCTGTCGGGTCGATCCGAAGAGGTAACGTACTGCAATGAGGAGCGACGCGCGCCAGGTCAATGCGTGAACTCTCCATCGTCGAAAAGCCGACCCTCGTGCAACTTGAGGTGCCTGTCGCCAAGCGGGGCAAGCGAGGCGTCGTGCGTAACCAGCACCAGCGTCTTCCCATGGTTCCGGACCAGCGAGAAGAGTATCTCTTTCACGATCCGGGAATTGCCCGCATCGAGATTGCCGGTCGGCTCATCCGCGAGGATAATCTGCGGATCGTTCACGAGCGCCCGGGCGACTGCTGCCCGCTGTCGTTCGCCGCCGGATAGCTGAGTCGGATAGTGGTTAGCCCGATCCGACAACCCGACCTCCCCGAGAAGTTCTTCCGCCCGGGAAACTGCCCTGTTTCGCGGAAGTCCGGCCATGAAGGCCGGCAGCATGACATTTTCCACAGTAGTGAAATCCTTCAACAGATAGTGGAACTGGAACACAAGACCGATTACGGAGCTCCGATACTCAGTGAGCTCATCTTCTCGAAGCGTCTGCACCTGATACCCTGCGGCCAGGATCTCCCCGGAGCTCGGAACATCAAGCCCGGCCATGAGGTTCAGCATCGTGCTCTTGCCCGAGCCGCTCTGGCCGGTGACGATAGCTATCGTGCCCGCCTCTATCTGCAGCGACACATTCTCGAGCACGACCAGCCGTTCCGCGCCACTCACGAATTCCTTCGTCACCTGCGATAGTTCGAGTATTGCCATCTATTCGTACCTCAGCACTGCAGCGGGCTTTATGCGTGCAACTCGAAGTGCGGCGAGCAGACTTGCCACCACGGACGAGAGCATAGCAAACAGGAAAATGCCGAATACCTCTCCGTACACCACCTGAGTCGGCACCGACGAGAGATAGAAGTACTCGGGTGAGAAGATCGAAAACTCACCGGCCCGGATACCAACTGCCTGCTGAAGTGCGGGCCCGCCCGCAGCGAGGAGGGCGTTGACGGCGATCTCGATTGCTGAGAAGACGCCGTTGATATTCACCGACAGAAAGAGCCCGAGAAGCGTTCCAATCAACGCACCGAGGATTCCAATAAAGAAACCGTCAAATATGAAGATGAGCTGTATTGCGAGCGGCGGGGCGCCGACTGCTTTCAGCACACCGATATCCTCGGTCCGTTCATAGACGGTCCTCCTGAGAGACTGATAGATGTTCACGCCGACAACGATGAATATCAAGCCGACGAGCAGCATCATCGCGGTCTTCTCGACGCTGAGAGCGCCGAAGATTGCGCGATTGTAGACCCGCCACGACTCGACGCTGACGTTTCGCGCGGCGGTTGACGGAAGCAACGCGGTGATTCGCGCTGCGGCCTCCTGGTCGGCAAAACGGTTGTCGAGCTTGATGCCGTAGACCAGATCGCCTGAGACGCCGAAGCGGCTTTCCGCCTCAGTTAGCGAGATGAAACCCCAGCTCATATCGTAATCGTAGAATCCGGTCTTGAAGAGACCTTCGACGACGAAATCGGGTTTCCGTCCCGCGACGGCGCCGTCGAGCACGCTGAGTATCGAGACAGTATCGCCGACGCGCACCCCGAGGCTTCGGGCAAGCTCCGTGCCGAGCACCACCCCGCCGGGGTGCGTGAGATCGAACACCCCCGCCACGATGTGCAGGCTCGACTTGAGACTCGGATCCAGGGAAAGTACGTCGGTCGGCACCCCGCGCAGCGTAACCGCCTGAATGCCGGAGAAGTAGCCCTGAGCCACCGTCTGAACATCGACAAAGGGTACCACGGACTGCACGCCGGGAACGTCCCGCAGCAACCGCTCGATCCGCGGATCGGGAGTGTGGTCACCGTGAACTGTCACGCGCAGGTGATAGGAGTTGACCCGCAGAATCGAGCGGATGGTGTTGAGCTGAAAACCGTTCATGACGGCAAGCACGACGATAAGCGTCATTACGCCGGCGGCAATTCCCGCCACGGAAAGCACCGAGGCCGTATGTCCCTTCTCCCTCCGGCGGGTCCGAAAGTACCGCCGGGAAACAAAAAGAATCCAGCTGACCCTAAAACGCGAGTTCACGGACAACCTTGCCGTCACGGATAAGTTCCTCCCTGGTCCTTCGTTCGCCTTCATAGTACGTGCGAAGCACCAGCTTTCCGTTTCGATAGCGTTCAGTATATGAACCGCCGGTCGTGTAGTGGATTACCTCGACGAGCTCTCCGTCGAGGTAATGCGACTCGGTTTCCTTCTTGCCCGACGCGTCGTAGGTGTAGGTGTATCGATCGACCTTGCGGCCCTCGTGCATCGTGCTTGAAATCAGTCTGCCCTGCTCGTACTGAAACGTCGAAGTGGATGCGAGCACCCCCTTCTGCAGCAACTTCTCTTCGGTCACCTTCCCCGCTTCATATTGCCGGTCAGTCACCTCTCCACTCGACATGTTCTCAAGGTGCGAAGAGACGAGCTGATCATGTGAATTGTAGACAAATTGCTCTCGTGAAAGGAGTTTTCCCGCTGACCAGTTCTCCCGAGCCGACGTGCGGCCGCGGGAGTCGTACCGATTGAGGATTCCTGTACTCTCGCCGCCCTGCCACTCTTCGGTAACCCGCGTGCCGGAGTAGTCATATCGCGAAACGCGTATCCTGCCGTCGGTATAGGTACGCGTGACTTCCCGCAGCGCGCCCGCAGCGGTATGTCCGGTGACCGACGGCCCCGCCAACTTGCCATCTGCACCTGAGCTACCCGGATAGTAGGAGTAGCTATCCTTCCACGCCGGAGTCGCCACTTCGGCGCCGTCCGCCGATCGGGTGAACGTATATGTCGTCGCCGAGAGCGGAAGACCGCCCGCATATTCGAAGGTCGTGCGCGTCGCCGGTAAGCCGTCCGCATAATAGGTCTCAGAGATCACATCGCCGGACTTCGAGTACCGCGTTTCGTGAAACAGGTCGGTACCTCGATAGACAGTTGTCGCTTCGCGAGTTCCATCGGTTCCGAACTTCGTGACAGTCCGTTGATCCAGAACCCGGTCGCTGTAGAGGGCAAGCGTCTGTTCACCTGCGGATTTCTGTACTCCGGCAACGTAGCCGTCGGGAAGGGCTGATGCGTCCTCAGGTTGTGGCACCAGTGGTTTGAACAGGAATCCGAGTGAGTCCGAGTGATACCAGGTGATTCCCGTCTGTGCAACGGCCGTTCCCGGGATGAGGACGGCCGCGAACAGTGCAAGAAGTGACGCGGCATAATTCATTCCGACTCCACGCAGGATCCGGTAGCGCATCAATCAATGTCCAGAAGACCGTCCAGAAATGCATCTGAATCGAACGGCGCTATGTCGGTATACTTCTCTCCGGTACCTGTGTACGCAAAGGGTAAGCCGAGTGCCCGGCAAATCGACACGACCATTCCACCTTTCGCCGACGAGTCATACTTGGTGAGTACCACAGCGTCCACACCCACCGCCTCGTGGAATATCTCCGCCTGCCTCAGTCCGTTCTGACCGGTAGTTGCGTCGATTACGAGAAGTTTCTGGTAGTTCCCGTCGTCGATCCTGCCCTTCACCACCTTATCGATCTTCTGCAGTTCATTGACCAGATCTGTCCGATTGTGCATGCGTCCGGCAGTATCGGCAAGCAGGAGCCGGTCACCCCGTGCGCGTGCGCTGCTGATGCCGTCGTAGATTACCGCGGCCGGATCGGCGCCGGCGCCCTGGCTGACGACGCGGACACCGAGCCTGTCGCCATGAAGCTTCAACTGGTCAACAGCCGCTGCACGAAACGTATCGCCTGCAGCAAGCACAATTCCGGTTGCGCCTTTTGTTCGGCGATAATAGTCGGCAAGCTTTGCCACCGAGGTGGTTTTCCCCGTACCGTTCACGCCGAGGACGAGGAACACGTTGAGCCGGTTCGGATCGAACACCGGTTCTCCTGATCGGATGTGCTTGCCCAGGATCTCTTTCATCCCTTCGGCCAGATCATCCTTCGAAGAGATTCTCTGATCGCGCGCGAAGACCCTCAATTGGGCAATTGCCTGCTGCGTCACCTCGGGGCCCATATCGCCTTCGATGAGAAGGTCTTCGAGTTCCTCGTAGAACTCTTCGCTCTCCACGCCAATGCGAAACAGCTCCTTCAGGCGTGCCCCGAAACTCTTCCTGGTCATGAAACGCTCCTTGTTGCAATCATGGAACTACCTGACATGATATGCCTCACCGGCCTGTATATATTCGACAAGGCTGATCATCGCGTTGACAAACAGACCGGCCGCAAGGAACGCCGTGCCCCAGGCGGACCAGTAGAATACATTTCCGCTCGTAATCACCTGATTCTGTGCCGCAGGAGTGAGACTCGCCCACTCATTCGCGTTCTGCCTCACCGCCATCTCGTTGGAGAACAGACCGTTGAGGATGATCGGGACAGGCACGGCGAGCAAGAACCAGCCAATGTGCGTGTAGAACGCGTCGCGTCGAGCCTGGATTATCTTTGGAAAATCGAGAGCAGACGTCACCAGAGTACGCTCGATACTGTCCGGCCCGGCAGGCGACAGCAGGAAATGCGAATCAAGATATCCCTTCAGGCTGAGTCTGACCTCTTCAGGTTCATCAGGAAGCGGCACGGTCAACGGTGTGACCCCGCTCCATAATGAGCCGATATAGACGTCGGCGCCACCTGGAACCGATTGGATAAGTGCGCGGCCGCGGTTCTGCACCGGGAGCACTACCTCCACCTGTTCAGTCTTCGACGGTGCGAGATCGACGCTGCGAGTAACCTCACGGTACCCGCTTTCCCGTACCGTGACGATGTGAGTCCCCGGCGCGAGATAGCGGGCGGTCGCCGTGCCGAACCCCACGAGATTGCCGTCGACGCGGATTGCAGCGCTGTTCGGATTCACAGAGACCGCTACGCTGCCCCATGAACGCCCCAGAAGCTCCCCGGCAAGCTCGTCGGCTGCAAATGGTATCCAGTCATACAAACGTTCGGGCGACTGCGGATACTCGCGGTGGTACACGACGCGGTCAAGCGCCCTGTCATAGACGTAGACGTCGACATATGCGACTCCCGCCTGATAGCTGATCGAGCCAAAGACCAGCGCGTCGAGCTTTTGAGTATCTGCAAGGACTCCCGGGCGTTCGTCAGGTGACGGGTAAAGGCGGCCGGTACTGGTATCGACTGAGAGCACAATCGGTTTCGTTTCTGCGACATCAACCGAATCCGGTTTGAGCGACGAGAGATACGCGAGGCGCATGCGTGCATCCGCAATCTGCGCGTCCGAGCTTGCGTACTGCTTTTCGAGCGCGGAACCGGTGGCCTGCGAGAATACTATCTGATCCCGCGACTTTACCAGCGTGTCCAGCGCTCCCCGGGCCTTGGCCAGAGCGGTCTGCAGAATCGCGCCCCGATAGGCGGTTCGCTCGTCGGACGAAAAAGTGTGTGCGGGCAATTCGTGAAGGTCCGAAAGGAGAAGCTGAGGTACGCTTGCCCCGAGATATTCAAACTCGGCGGGCAGATCCGACGTGCTGAATACGCTGAATCCAACTGTCCACGTCTTGCGGTCGTCTACCGGCTGCTGCTGCGGTGCATCCACGGCGAGGAGCCGTTCTGCTGAACCCATCGCCCCCAGGAGCATACTGAGCAACAGTATTCGCCTATACTGCATCGAGGCCGAGCACTTTCTTGACCGCCGAGGTGACCCGTTCGGGCTTGAACGGCTTAACGATAAAGTCCCTCGCGCCAAGCTGGATCGAACGAATAATCATCTGCTCCTCACCGAGCGCACTGCACATGACCACGCGAGCCATGGGATGAGTCCGCATGAGTCGGGAGAGAACTGTGATCCCGTCCATTTCCGGCATCGCAATATCGAGCAGGACAAGATCGGGTCGGATATGCTCGTATTTCATGAGAGCTTCGCGTCCATTTACCGCCTCGTCGAGCTTCAAGAAACCTGCGGCGCGCAGAATATCGCGAATCGCAGTCCGCATGAAATCGAGGTCGTCAACGATAAGTAGCCGCACGTCCTTGGCCTGCATGAGTTCCGTCCCGATCCCCTACTTTCTGCTCGCCCATTGCAGGCGCAGATACTCTTCGATAAAGTTGTCGATATCCCCATCCATGACTGCCTGAACATTGCCGACTTCCGCTTTTGTACGGTGATCCTTCACCATGCTATACGGATGAAACACGTAGGATCGGATCTGATTTCCCCACGAAATGTCATGCTTTTCAAGTGCGGTCTTTGCCTGCTCCTGCTCACGCTCTTCACGATAGTACTCGTAGAGTTTGGAGGCAAGCACTTTCATCGCCAGGGCGCGGTTCTTGTGCTGGCTGCGCTCATTCTGACATTGCACAACAATGCCGGTCGCGTAGTGTGTTATGCGAACCGCGGAATCCGTCTTGTTGATGTGCTGTCCGCCGGCGCCTGAGGCGCGGTAGGTATCGACCCGGATATCCTCCGGTCGAATATCCACTTCGATATCATCTTCGATTACCGGTGATGCATAGACTGACGCAAACGATGTATGTCGACGACCGGCCGAATCGAATGGCGATATTCGCACCAGTCGGTGGATGCCGGTTTCGGCCTTCATATAGCCATAGGAGTAGTCGCCGTCCACTTCGAGAGTAACCGACTTGATGCCGCCTTCGGCCTCCTGGAGGTCGAGAATTTGCGTCTTCAGGCCGCGACGTTCGGTCCATCGCAGATACATGCGCAACAGCATGCTTACCCAGTCACACGCCTCAGTCCCTCCGGCGCCTGAATGGATGGTGAGAAATGCAGAGTTGAGGTCATGCTTCTCACTCAGCAATTCGAGAATCCGCAGCTTGCGGTATCGCTCACCGTGCCGTCCAAGGCCTTCTCGGATCTCGGTTTCAAGCACGGGATCTTTCTCCGACAATGCCAGAGAAAGCAATTCCTGCAGATCAAGAACATCCTGCCGTAACGCTTGCCAGGGTTCGATCTTGTCCCGCAGACGCTTAATGCCGGTTAGTATGGATTCGGCGCGCTCGCGATTATTCCAGAACTCAGGATCGGATGTCTGCGCTTCCAGTTCCGTGATTTCTTGCCGGGTAGTATCCGGGTCAAAGATGCCTCCATGTTTCCATGACTAGCTCACGCAATTCTTCCACGGGCGCTACAAGATCTTCCAGCATGTTGTTCCTCCGAATTTTTGATACACAGCATACCGGAAAACAGGGATTGTTACCACCAATTGTCTCGTCACCCTCGATACACTACGGATGTATAGTTATATTTACGAAAGTCCACATTTGTCCGTTCTTGTCTAATTCCATCCGCCATAAAGAATTCATGAGAAATATGGCCGAACAAGGGTTTCGCTGTCCTGCCAAATCTTGTGATATTATATGTACATGTTCATGAGACACATGAACGAAGTTGATCCTTTGAGGAGGACATCATGGCTAATGTGAGAGAACCGGCAAAGTCGCCGAAGGGCGGCAGCGCACCCGCAGGGAAACCAGCACCGAAGAAGCCGGATCCCAAACCGGCGCCGAAAAAGAAATAGTACGATTGCATGATTACCGGGCCGTTTGCGGAACTATCCAGTTCGCCGCGAACGGCCCTTTTTTTTCCCCGATTGCCATGGAACCGACAAGCGGAAGATGCGGAAAAAAGGGTGTGGACTTCACTTTCAATGGCCGATTACTATAGACAGAGGTGGGGTACGCACGTGTCTTTTAATTTGCGGATTGATCGCCCGATTGCACGCTTTTCGCTCATTGTGTGCGTATTGATGGCTGTCGGAGTTCCCGGTCCGAATGGAGCATTTTCGCTGCAGCGGGCCTTCGCGGATAATGCGGCGTCCACCACGACCCTGGCGCCCTACGTCTCGGCATTGCGGATAGCAATCCGTGATCCGCTGGTCCAGCTTACCTGGCAGAATCCGCCGGGAGTCAACGGCCCGGTGCGCGTGTATCGGTCAAAAGTCGAAATCGACAACTCCACGATTGCTCAGGCCTCGCTTGCCGGTATTACCGATCCCGGGGCGGAGTCGTTTCTCGATATTCCTCCCGAACCCGGTGAATACTACTACGCGGTGCTGATACAGAAACCGGACAATAGTGTGTACGACGTGTTTGTGCCTTTTCGCAATATCACAACGCGCCCAATCCGCATTTCGGAGGCACCGACCCAGGCCGAGCTTGCCGCAACAGTCTCCGGTATGACGACGACGCGAATCAACGACGAGGTGGTGCTGCGGTTTCAGTCGTCGCGAAGCGGCCGGACACTTGTGATCTTCCGGAGCACATCACCCATCGATTCAAGCGATGCACTTTCCCGGGCGGTACGTATTCGGGAGGTCCCGTCGGATACATCGAGTGTTACTGATTTTCCGGTACCCGGAATCGGCTACTATTACGCGGTACTCGACACCGCGCTTCTCACATCGGGAACTGTCGTATTGAAGGCAGGAGAAAACTTTACCGGCAGTGCAATTGAAGTGCCGCTTGGCGCAGAAGCGACCGGAATTCCTACCGCATCGCTTATACCTCGTCAGACAACGCCACTTCCCTTTCTCATACTGCAGGAGGGAATACAGTCTGGCTCCAATCTCGTTCCATCCCTGATACTTCCGACCCCGAACGCCACACTTGATCCAAAAACTGCAACAGCCGCCGAATGGCTCCTGTCGCACGTCCGAATCGAAGCACCCGCGCCACTGAAACCTGTTGTTCTCAACGAAGACAAAGTCTCCTCAGACAAAGGTGCGGAATATACTCTCAAAGGAATCGTACTTACCCAGCTGGCCCACCATCAATGGAGCGATGCGGTCACTCTGCTTTCCAATTTGCTGACGCTACCGCTCCCTGCCGATATTCGTGCGCGCGCTCAGTTCTACCTCGGGCAATCCTATTATTTCGCGGGGAAGTATAAACAGGCATTTCTCGCGTTTCTGCTCTCGAAGGATGTCTACTACACCGCGGCCGAGCCGTGGATGAATGCCATTCTGGACGGACGAACCGACTGATTCAGGACGAGAGCTTCTCGAGCGCGATCGATATGCTGGTCCTGTACTCGGCCCCCTGCGCGAGCTCGATGCGGCGGCGAAAAACAATACACGATGACTGGTAGTGAGTATCGAATCCGCTTTCCGTCCGCGCAACCGTTTTCACCGGCAGGCTCCAGACTTCCGTGGGTTCAGGAAAGGAGACCACAATTGCTACCCGGTTTATGCGGTCATCAAATCCTA
>Ga0307377_10006581_pt1 | contig 12150 bp, 13 predicted proteins | sample TR3MG_FD_202535 | JGI IMG/M metagenome (GOLD analysis project Ga0307377, IMG submission 202535) | Soil microbial communities from Risofladan, Vaasa, Finland - TR-3 | ecosystem: Environmental > Terrestrial > Soil > Coastal area > Acid sulfate soil | place: Finland: Risofladan, Vaasa | collected...
AGCATAAATAGACGGACTTGTTTGTAGTCTCAGAAATGTATTTCCCGAATCACGGTCAATTGTAACCTGACCATTAAAAGTACCTCCTGCAAAGGTGGGGCTGTTAGTTGTGCCTAAACCCAAACTTGTTCTTGCGGTATCTCCGCTTTCGGCCACAGGGTCGGTTGTGCCGTCCCCAACTATAAATTCACCATCCGCCAGAACAGCCATAGGAGTTATCGCCCCTGTTCCAGAACCCAGGAGAACACCGCCATCAGTTAATGTGGCCGCCCCAGTGCCGCCATAAACAACATCCACAAGAGTAGCCTGCCACACGCCCGTTCCTATCGTACCAAGAGTAGTGATACTTGTGGTTGCCGACCAAGCAGGTAAAGTGCCGGTACTCCTTAAAATATAACCAGACAAACCAACGGCTAAATCGTCCCATTCGGCAGTGGCGTTACCAAAGATTATATCTCCGGCAGTTACCTCCGATGTAGTAGTATCTCCGTGGGCCACGCCGAGCAAGTCGTGTCCAGCCGCCGCAGCCGTATTATCGACATAATGCTTAGTGGCCGCATCCTGAGCATCACAGGGGTCGGCTACGTTCTTTATGCGGTTCCCGCGTTCATCACCGGCGAAAACAATCCCTGCAAAAAGCAGTATGATTATGCTGTACTCTCGAATAATCTCTCCGTTCCTGTTGTCTTGTGCTTCACCATTAAATCACCAACCGCGTTGGCGTCACCAGCCGTTACGTCAGCCGCCTTTGCTTCCTTGATGTCCCAGTTCGGCGTACCGGCCCCGCCGTTCTCGATTTGGTCGTAAATGTCGTCCCAAAGCAAATCCAAATCCCTGACAAACCGTGCAAGCCACGCCTGGAGTTCGTTGACTGTTGTCACACGGCTGAGTGTCATCTTGTCTATCGGCAATGTCTTTGGTAGTTTAGAACTCATCTATCATCTTCTAACTCAAAATCCCTGAACGTCATTCCCAAAAATTCCATATCATCCGAACTCTGGAGTCTGAACTGCGCCGTCCTGAATCTGACATCAAACGGCAGGTGCACTATCACAACCTCTGGATTGGTTTCGTCCGCAATGCTTACGTCCCCTAACGACTGCCAGCTATATTCCGTGTCCCTCTTGACAGAAATAGAAACAGTGCCGGACGACTTCCGATTGAAAAAGAAGTAAGCTCCGTTGTTCACTCTTTTATACAGGTTGAGGCTCTTCTCGGTTGTCAATGTTGTGCTGAAAATCAACGTACTCGTATAGGTGTCGCCTGCGTCCAAAATCGCACCGTTCAATTCGTACAGGTATCCACTGTAATCCGATACCATATCCAGGGGATAACCCTGTATGCTCCGGTTGACATCGTAAAGCTGCCATGCCGCACCCCACTCGGCGTAGGTGGCGTAATTTGAAAAGAACGGCTCGCTGTCGTAAGTGAAAGAGCTTTGTCGTGTAAAATTGCCGAAAGACCTTACCGGAATGTTGTGCCTAAACCCACTGCCGGTATCTATGAAGTATTCCAGAATGATATTATTTGTTTCCGAGGAGTTCACCGGCAGGGCGAAACAGATTGAGTTGTGCTCCGTTATATAAGCGGCCTGAGAATACTCTGCAACCGAGGCATTGATGGCTTCCATAGTCTTTTTAACGGTTTCGGACACATCAAACGATGTCCGTATCTCCCTGATACTAAGGTCAGAAGCAAGCCAGAATAACCTGCCTGCCTTGTCATTTGTAATACAATCAGCCGAGAGCGCCCCGACCTTGAGTTCCTCCTCTTTCCATGCAAAAACATCATCGGCGGTAACAAGATTGCCCCTGTAGTGCCTGTCGGTCGAAAAAACGATAAGGGAATCGCTCCACCTGCCATAACCTCTTAGAAAGGCAGAAGTATTCGTAAAATCTTTTGCTCCTGCATCACCAGCGCCTGTAGTATCCCAATCGGTTGTATCGCCTCGACTGCACCAGTGGTCTCTTTGGGGATAAACTGCCGAATCGCTGTAAGTTACATAGCCCAAATGCAGGTAAGACTCGTAGCTCGCCATGTGCTTGGCTTTGGTGATGTAAAGAACACCATCGACATTAAGGCCGCTTGCGCTTCCTAAGTCCGCAAATGAATTGGATGGCGAATCGTTTATATCGTAAATCTGGACCAAATCGACATTATTGGTAGCGTATATGTTGTCGAGATGAGTAACTATCTCCCACCTCAAAACCGAGGCCGGAGTGCCACAGGTGAACTTAACGGTAAGGGTCTTGGCGCTGTAGGACCATAAAAAGATATGATAAGCCGTGGCGATAAGAAAGTATTCCACATCCGTTGCCTGCCTGACGTGCCTGTGCTGCCTCAATATAGGGGTTGCACCCAAAAAAAGATTGCCGTCAGCCGTATCATCGGACAATGCCTCCACAACTGTAATTTCGGTATTCGCCCCGGAATCCGCTATAGTGTCAACTGTGTAAAGACCGTCATTGCCGGTCGATGCGTTCGCCCTTACGGTCGTATATGAACCCAAGGTATCTGTATGATTGCCCGAAATAGTGAACTTTTTGCCGCCCTGGTCAACCGCAGTAACCGCGTGAATGTAAATCGGGCAGGCTATCGGATCTCCGTTATTATCAACTAAATCAAAGAGCCTGCCCTTGTTCTTGCGGTATTCGCCAAACCGTTCGTAAATATCAGCCGAACCGTCTGCGACAAAAGACTCCGGCAAAAGTATTGTCGGTACGCCTTCCTGCTTGCCTAATTTCTCCGATATTATTGCAAAATCAGTCAATTTAATTACCTATCGATACAATGTCGTAAGTATCGCGTATATGGGCGTTAAGGCCCTGGTCAACTTGCCTGACTAACAATTGTCCCATTTAATACCCTATTGCTATCCATTTATAAGTGGTTCCGGCACCATTGGTAGCTGATGTATATCCGGTTTTACTTACCGAAGATGCTCGCATATAAACATTAGCAGTTGGTGTCAGTACTATGGCAATACAATCATTTGGAAACGCAGTTCCAAAGGTTTTTGCTCCAACAGTATCTTCGTCTCCCATCTTTATAATCAAGCCGCCAATCAAGGTATGGCTTTCACCGCCCGAATAAGTGGGGTCGGTAATGGCCGTTACCTGGTCATCGACATATTTCTTGTTAACTACCGCTTCATCTTCTACTGGTGCTGCGCTGGAAGCCATCTCTGTGCCATTGGGAAGCGTTGCCAAATCGTTTATACCGGCCTTAATCAGATTAACTGTGCCGCTCCCAGCAGAATTGACGGCTGTAAAGTACGTGTCATTTGCTAAAATTCCCAAAAGCTCCGCACCTGCGACATTTAGCGCGCCCGCATTCGTAAGTTGCTTTGTAGTATTTGTATCATCCTGATAAAACAGCTCATCATCTTTCATATACAAATGAGACTTTCCTGCCACCTGAGTCGGGTCTGAGATGGTTACGTTGAAAGTAATCTTGGTATGCTCACCCGAATCGGTCGCCGATACCTCTGTCCCAGTCAAAGAAAACTTGTGGTCAACGGCCAGTCGCTCCTGAATTGCTGCCTTGGTTTCCCTTATTCTGTCATCGGCCTCGGAAGGGTCATCAGTTCCTGCCGGGCTGGCTGTGTCATAGGTTTGACTCCAACTCATGGTCAATCTCCTTCAAGCGGCAGAGAATCCTCTATCTCCATAGCGTTGACCTTAGTCGCCACCATTGCCGCCCTTAATTTGTCCATATTATCGTTTATGTACTTCACCTTGTTGTAAATCTTGCTGGTGTCCACAACAGCGCCCGCCTTGTACCTGTGTGGGGTATGGTCCTTGCCCGCTATTCCGGTAATCTTGTCCATCTCTACTTCAGTAAGACGGCATATAAGGTTCTGATTACCGTTCTGCTGCGGTGTTGCTATTCCCAAAATCTCCATATCAGACTCCTGCAATACTTGGTTGTGGAATATTCAGCATTATCATCAATTGGCGCTCCTCGAAATAGATGGGCCGCCAGACTTTTATGTAACTGGTTTTGTTTCTGAACAAGGCCGTAAAGTAAGCCGTTCCGAAATTGAGCGCGTTCGTAAAAGATGAACCAAACTCGATAGTCGCCGTGCTCTGGGCGTGATGCTTGTAGTATTCAATTTCAAAATCATAAGAAGCGTCAAGGTTGGGATATAGATAAAAATATCCGCCGTACTTCACATAATACTCAGGCGTTCCCCTCAGCCCCGCATTGAAATTTGTCATCCATTCCCTGTATTCCTTGAAGCCGCCGGGGATGGGCCTTAACGGTCTTTTTTGGACACTTGCCGCGTTGGTGGGTGTAATTGAGATTTCTTTCTTGAAATCAGAAGGTAAATCCAAGGTGCTGTCACCGGACACCCCCGATTGACTGTCCGGGGTCGAAGCCGTCAAAAGGTTGAACTTGGTCAAGTCGTTCATGCAGGCGATTATCTCCGCGTCTATCTGGTTTGCGGTAAAAAACTCCTGCAAGACGCTATTTACGAATGTTCGGATAGTCGTTTCTGTCATGTCAAACCCCAAAAAAAAGGGGCCGAGCCGAACCCGGCCCCTTAATTACCGATAAAACTAAACCGAAGCTGCAAAAGCAGGTGTAGTGTCAGAATACACTGTACCCACTATATACCAGTTCGTACCATCACAGGTAATCTTTATGCGAGTTCCAGCTTGCATGTTGTGCAGAGTAATTTTTGAATTGGTACTGCCATCACTGTAAACTTCGGTCATAGTATTATCATCAGAGTCGAACCATTGGACGCCGCCAATAAAGAAGTTCGCATTAGCCTCAGCGTCTATAATATGGTCATGCGTTTCAACAGCAGAACCGACGTACCAAAATTCAAAATTCAAACCATCAACCTCGGCGGGCAAATCTATGGTTGTGTCCTGCCCTAAATTCGCAATAACCAGAACCTTGCCGGACATAGCCGCAGTCAATGTAACCGAAGCTGTGTCGGTTACTACCTGGTCCACAATAATAAACGCGCCAGTGGTAGTTGCTCCAGCGATTGTAGCCGCACCAGAGACTGTCATAGCTTCCGTATTGGTGATAGTCAACTTGCCAGTAGTAGTTAGCTGAATGTCGTCCTCAGCATCAATAAGAATATCACCTGCCGAGGCTCCATCAGCCGTCAAAGTAATACCGCCAGCGTCCGCCAAAATCTGAATAGCATCAGCAGCAGAACCTTGGTCATTGTGGATGAGAATCTCAGAAGTTGTACCACCGTCGGCTCTTATCTGAATACAATCATCGAGGTCGGCGTCAGACTGGATTATAACAGCTCCAGCAGTAGCAGTAATCTGGATAGCTCCTGAATCCTCAGTGACAGACGTTCCGGCTGTATTGAGAAGTTGTATCATGTCCCCTGCCGCAGTAGCGTTCGTGAGGACAATATCATCGGTACTGGTCAAGACTATATCTCCAGTTCCAGACGTGATGTCAACTCCACCGGCGGTGCCGGATGCGTGAATGTAAATTGCATCTCCAGTTTCTTCAGAAGATGTAATATGGGTACTTAAAGCGGAGTCTAAGTCAATACCACCAACTGTCGCTGTTCCAACTATCGCACTGGTTGAAGTACCCTTTGTGTTAATAATAGAGATTACATCACCCGTGCCGGTATTGGCCTCAAGGAAGATGTCGTCGCCACTGTCAAGGGTAATATCACCAGTACCGCTGTCAATGTGAACACCACCGGCAGTACCATCAGCAGTAATTAGAACGGCGTCAGACGCTTCTTCGGTTCCTCGAATAATCACAGACTTGTCGGTTGCATCAATAGTAATATCGCCGCCTGTTGCAGCAATACCAACCGTACCAGCAGTAACGCCAAGGGTGTAAGAATCATCAGCAGTAACGCCTATCGTCGAGGTAGTGTCAATAACTAATGCTCCAGACGTAGAACTTCCAATGGTAACCGCACCAGTTGACGTGCCGGTATTGATATTAGTATCGTAGTTCGAGGATGCGTTAATGCTTGTCGTTAGGCCCGTAATGCCTAAAGTATTAGCGCCCTCATCAATCAATAACCCAACGCCCGAAGCGGTATAAACCTGAAAGTCGGCACTCTTAGTACCCGCAGATAAGCCTATCCTGAAAACAGCGCCGTCAGTAGCCGGAGTAAAAGTCAGTAAATCATCAGTAGTACCGGCATTTATTACCCAATCGGAGCTTGTTCCCATCGTTATCGACTCCGCATCAAGATACTGCGAAGTTGTGATGGAAGTCAGGTAAGAAGGAAATACAAGCGTGCCTTCCGAGGACGACCTTGTTCTGTGGTTGGCGTTGGTCGAGATATTCGTACCATCGGTAATGGAGAAATCCCAACCGTCGGCACCCCACCAGCAAAAGTAACCGTTCGACAAAGTTGTGTTTGTCGAACTGGTCGTCATAGGCAGCGTGATGGCGTTTTGCAGCGCTGCATCCATATAAATGGTAGCGTCAGTAGTTGTGTCGGGTGCGTAGATTTCGACAGACGAAATATCCGTCACCTTCTTGCCAACTTCGTCAACTACCTGTACCTCATGGTACACAAGACCTGTGTTACTTGCCGATGCCATACCAAGCATCAGCAGGGTAAGTATTAAAATGTATGCGGTTAATCGCTTCATTTTAACTCCTTTCTGTGCTTTTTTAAGCATCAACTATAACCTCGGTGTCGAGACAATAAATAGCCTCGTCCGACCCCGCGGTACTGGTTCCATGAGTATTAAATATCGTGCGCTTGACACCGTATAGCATATCGACCTTGATCTTCGGCTTGTTATTGTCAACATAGTCCTCGGACCAATCGGGCTTCTGCGCCCAGCCGAACGATATAGCCAGAGCGCCCATAAAGAGCGCCCTTGCCACACTGCGGCCAGTCGCACAGGCGTCACTCGTGGCCGTCCTGCCTGCATCCAAAAGGAAACCTTCGGCAAGCGTTTCACCGCCCGCCCCGGTCCTTATGGGAATACGGTCATACTCAAAGACTAACATACCGTCCCAGTAGAACTCGGCACCCGTAAATATCGGGTTAAGATTCCCTCTTACCTGGGCAGCCGATACCATCGCACGAAAACCGTTATTGCCGGTCTCAGCCTTGATTGCCTTGATTTGCAGAGAGTGCATCAGGACAATCATTATCTTGGCCAAGACAGGCCCTCTAAACTTGCCCGACCTGATATCATCGGGATTTGCACCGGACAGATTACGGACAATCACCGGCCTGAACTTCGGCTTGGCGGCCATGCAGCGCCTCTTGATGGACTCCATAATAAGAGTACCGGCAAGATTACTTGCCTGGGTCCCTGCCGTTAGAAGTGCATCGGTGCCGTAACTTACCCCGCTATTGCCGAGCGCTCCGGCTGCGGTTTGGCCACCGTAATAAATCCGGTCGGAAGTAGGATAAGATTCATTGATGGTCTCAATAGCCGAGCTTGAAGAGTTTTCATTGTACAAACCGGCAGCCGCCGTAACAATGTCATTCTCCAAAGCCTCAGAAAGCCATTCGCCCAAATCCTCTTTGCCATCTTCCCTGACATCCGTTGAGGTTAATTGTTCACTCATTTTACCGGCTGAAACGTAGGAATGTGCCCTCTCGTGGACAACAAGCGACATATTCCGCCTCTTTAACGCTTCCTCACTGCCGGTCGTATTGCCGTCATCACCGACACCTGAACCGCTTAAAGGGTTGCGGGACTCGAATATAATCGTCCCGCCCTTCTTTGTGGTCAAATCGGTGTTCACGTGAATCAGACTGTTCTTGTCTTTACCCATCATTCCGGTAAAGAACATATTCTGCAAGCCGTAAACATATACGGCCGTTGACCAGATAGTCCGAGCACGTGGATCAGCAAACGCAAAACTTGTTGCTGGCATATTTGCTCCTTTCGATTAGGAGCGAACCTGTTAAAGCAGTGCCGCCGCAAGAACCATCGGGTCGATATTATCGATACCCGCCAGTATTTCTTCTTGCGTAGGTACTTTTTCCTTTTCCTTTTCCGGTCCGCTCGGTTTCTTGGGAGCAACGGGTTTAACAGACTCAGTAACGGCCTGAGGCTTGCTGCGGGCAATAGCCCTCTGGCACATCTCGTAAGATGCCTCGCCTGCATTTTCAGATTTTTCAATGTAAGCGAGCTCGGCCTTCGTCAGAAAATTCTGCCCTGCGTCAATGACGTTCTGCCAATCCTCATGTGCGATTCTCGCCTGATTTATCGAGGCGTTCTGGACCGCACGGAATTGCGCATCAGTCTGCTCCTGTACCATCTTGGCGGCTAATTGCCTTTGATATGCGTTTTCGTCCCTGATAACCTTGGGGGAAATAGTCATATCTTCTTCATCGATACCCTGAGCGGATTGACGCTCCATTTCCAACTCTAACGGCGACTTGGTGGACGGTGCGGACGAAGCCTGTATTCTTCTTGTGGCCTCTAATTCGCCCGCCAACCGTGCCGCCGCAAGTTCGGCCTGCTGTGCCCTGGCACGCAAAGCTGTATGCTCGTGCAAGGGTACTTTAGGCTCATCCGGCTTGTCATTAGACTCAGCCGGTGTGGAGACATCTTCTTCGTCAGATTCAGTAGCCTCTAAAGTCTCTTGCACTGAGTCTGCTTCTTCGTTGCTCTCTGTTTCTTTTAGTTCTTCCGACATTTTAATTTAATCTCCTTTTTTACCGGCTGAGTAAGCCGTACAAGTCCTTCAAACCTTGAAGTAAGGGGTGGTTTATTCCGTTCCACCAAAACGTGTGTCCCGACAATCAGGACTCCGGCAAACGCCCCTGCCGTTGGGTACTACGTCCGACATTGCCGCTGTGCCGTACAGCTAAGATGTTACGTTTTTTCTCTTGACCAAACTGGAGTACCGAAATACTTCCGCAGGGATGGGCTGCTCTATCTGCCTTCCGCGTCTCATCATCGGCTCTATTCTCGCTATAAAAGCCAATTCCTCGTCCGTCAGCGGCTTGTTCGCCTCTGCTTCATCAATGGCTTTCTGCTCCTCCGCCTTTTTGATATTTGCCCTGTCAACGGCTTCCTTCCGAAGGCTCTCAGCCTTCTCCTCAATTTGCTTCTTTGATTTAGCCATTTGCTATGTCTCCTGCAATTCTTCTTTTAGGAACGAAAATGCTCGATTTCTTTATCCTCAAACCATCTAAGCTGAGGGTAACCACGCCGTCATCGTACTCCAGTTTGGTCGAATTATCAGAGTTAATCGAGCTATACCTATCCAACTGCTCTGCCGACAAAGAAACACTGCCGCCAACCTTGGCTAAAAGGAAAACCAAAAAGGCTTCAGCCCATTCCGGCTTCGGTTTCGGAGTGCCGTCCGGCAAGCTATTCGCTTTCTTTCGCCTTCTGAGCTTTTTTTTCCTGTCTTTTGCGGGTCTAATCATTTTCTTCCAACTTCCTCACGCGTTCAGCCAGTTCGGTTACATTCTCCTCCTCTAAAGACCGAACCCTTTTGGCAAGCTCATCTATAACCTGCTTGTGCTGGTTAATTGTCTGGGTCTGAACGTAATTCAACCGGGCCATCAGGCCATCCCCGAACAATTCCTGCCATTCGGCGGGCAATTCACCTTCAACCTTCTGCTGTTCCTGACAGCCAACCAACGCAACCAAAAGAATTAACAAAATCATCCACACTTTCATTTCTGGCACCTTTCATTCTCTGGTAACTTACAGTGATTCCCTACACCTTTGTATTTCCCTTTGTACTTGTCGCAAGTTGCACATTTGCCTGTCATTAACTGCCAGTTCTTTCCGTATCGAGGGCTATTCGTCTTTATCCCGGAACCCTCAAACTTCTTTTCACTGCCCGGCGCCCAGCCTAAGCCGCCGCCCTCATCCCACGTCCGCTCGCACTTCGTAGGGCTGAAATTTCGGCTCTTAATCAACATTTATGCCGCCCCCTTAGCCATCTGTAACCTCTTTTCGCGGCCTAACTTCAACTGCTCTTTGTTGCTTACATCAGTAGCGTCTATCAAATCTTCACCGTCAAGGCCAACGTCCCCGGAATCGATCAACAACTTCTGTAAATCTCTCACCTCCGCCGCCTTCAGGGTCCTCATAGTCTCGGCCATTGGCGAAGTAGTAACCGTTGTACTGTATTTACCAGACCGGATAGACCGGATAGTATCCATTAACATACCCTCAGCCAATGGCCGAGCTATCTGGTTCACAAGCCCTTGAGCCTTCGAGTGTAAGGCCAAACCCTGCTGGTAATTGCTTATCATTGTCTGCTGGACTATCGGCTCGGCGCCCTGTAACACATCAAGTGCGGGCTGGTTCGGGGCGTCCGGTATCTTTATCCCGCCCCGCGATAATTCCTGTACCGTCATCTGAACCGCCTGATCCATCAAATCAGCGTCTATTAAGTCCTCATCGTCAACAATTTCCCTGATTTCGTCCTCACTAAAAATGTCGCTCTTGCGGATAATATCTACTATCAAATCACCCAAAATAGATAATGTGTAATTCCAATTACTGAACAGCGACATCGAACCCTGCATTGAACTCTGCTGCTTCAAAGCTATGGCCTTGCCCGAAATCTCCTTACTATCTTTCTCAGGGACCTCCGACCGGATATTCGTGATAATCCGGGCATTCTCCATCGCCCGCTGGGTAAATAACTCAAACTGGTGCGGAAATGGTGCCGGCTCAATCCGCTCGATGCTGCCGCCGGCCTTGGATTCGTCCAGAACAATACCATCCTCAGAGCCATGAGCCTTTAGCCACTCGGAATACTCTCCGGTCGGATCAGACTTTACCTTGTAACCCGTGTTTGCAATAGCCTTGACAAGATTAAGGGCCATTGAATGAGACCAGTTTATCTCCTCTTGCGTGCCAATCAAATCCTCAGCTATGCCGGACTTGTGGCCATTTACCCAGTACGGCCAGAAAAAGGACAGGGGGAACATCTCGACACCACTCAACTCATCTACTCTGTCCTCCAGAAAAGTGTCCTTCACCCGAATCGTATGGTGCATGACGTAGCCGGTAGTTTCCTCAACCGAATATGTTTCAGGGTTCGCCTCCGCCGATTTCCGAGCCGCCGTCATCTCTTTCGGCTTAAATAACTTCTTAGCCTCAAGCTCCGACTTCCTCTTGTCGTACCAGAAAACACACTGTTTCGGCTCCCGCCACCAGGTATGACTTACCAAGTAACGGCTTTTCTGCATGACCTCCAAATCCGTTCTCTCGCGCGAACTGAAAGAACCCGTCCCCTTCGTATTCCTCCTGCCTGTCAGCCAATCGATGATGCCATTGATGTTGCCAGCCTGAACCTCTAAAAACGAATGAGAACCCCTGCCCTCAAGGTCTGCTTTCTTATCGGGATATTCGACCTCAACCTCGTCTTTATCAACCCACTCCTCATAAATCACATACTTTGCGCCGGTTTCCGCTTTGTTAATGTTGTAAGACTTGCAGTTCGGATCAGCAAGGCAGCTATGCTCTTCCAGCCTCTCAATCCTCAAATTGCCGTGCCGAGGGTCATCCCTTTTGTCAATGAATACCCCCAAACAACCCTGCCCGGTGTTCAATCCGCTCTCAAAAGCCTGCGATTCCTCATACCTCACCCGCTCCGAATCCGTTGCCTGCTTCACAAGAGCCGTGAGTATCTTGGCTACTGTGGCCGTGCCTTCCCTTGTGTTCTTGATTATAAAGTCTTTCGGATTCTGTATCTCCGAGCCGGTAATCTGCTTTATCTGTGACTTGATAATTGGGATAGTCAAGGAGAATTTGCCCTTTAGCCGGTTCGCTTCTTTCACCGCCGGGTCCCACTGCTCGCCGAGCACAAAGTCTTCGGCCTTCCTCATCCGGTCGAAGAAATTGGCCGAACCACTCACACCGTCTGCCCGGAACTGTATTACCTTCTCAAGTATTTCCTGGTCAGTCATAATATGCCCTCAAAAGGCCATCGGACTTAGTACTTTCCGCCTGCTCTCCCGCTTGTCCCGGTCGAGTACGGGCTTTGTATTGATTTTGTCCCATGCCCATAATCCTATTACGTAAGTGTCTGCTCTGTCAGGACTGCAACCGAGCCGGTCCTTTACTTGCTTCTTTGACTCAATCAGGATTTTACCGCCCCGATAATCATAGTTCGGCACACATAGCTGGCCCCTCGTCTTGGTGTCCATGTTCTTGCAGACTACAGGGATATTGCGCATCCTGTCGAATACTC
>Ga0307377_10006584_pt1 | contig 12147 bp, 17 predicted proteins | sample TR3MG_FD_202535 | JGI IMG/M metagenome (GOLD analysis project Ga0307377, IMG submission 202535) | Soil microbial communities from Risofladan, Vaasa, Finland - TR-3 | ecosystem: Environmental > Terrestrial > Soil > Coastal area > Acid sulfate soil | place: Finland: Risofladan, Vaasa | collected...
CAAACCGGATTATTCGTTATAACCGGACCGTATCCGTTTTCTATCTGACATAGAGTTGACAGTAACTTTACGTTCGTGACCATATTTTATACAAGTCGAGCGTAAATCAAAACTTATAATTGGTCACGAACGCCAGAGAACATGACCATATGCCCGATTCAGGCCAGAACGCAACCACAAATTGCTTAAATCTGTCTCGATTTATATAAGTCCTGCTAGAATCAGAGTCCAATATGGCCTAGTTATGTCCCGATAAACAAAGGGCTTACAGCGTTTGCCATAAGCCCTTGTGCGGAGAGAGGATAACGTGACCGGCTAGAATCCGCAAGCCTCACGGAACCGTTGCCGGTCGAACCGTGGATTGTCGGCGGCCATATAATCTTCTAGTTCACCAACAAACGCTCGAATCGGCCAGTCTGCGGCTTTCCGCCATTTTTCATCGACGCCGAATCGACGCCGGATCATCTCTGCAATTGCTTTGTAGTGCTTTTTGCTCATAGTCTGATTCTCCCTATGCGACCTTGGCGATGCGGCCGTCTGCCATTGTGACTTCGGCAAACCAGTTACGCTTGTACATGGTCGGGCCGACAACGGAAAACGTACCGTCTGCCTTGTACTCCGGCCCGAACATGCTAGTTTCTTGAAAGCGTAGAGACTCACCGACCGATGCCTTTAGTGCTTTTTTCGTCTTGTACGTTGCTACCAACATTCTCATTCCTCCAATTCAGCGTCCGGAATTACCACGTCGTCCGCGAATGCTTGCATATCCAGCACGCCGTCGTTGTCGCGGTACGCTGCTGCACATTCCGTTGAGTAGCGATACACTTTAGGTTCTGTCCAGCGTTCGTGTGATACCTCCACAACCGTGTCGAGCGTTCCATCATCGATCAACGTAACCTCGTAGGCGTCATTTGCCGATATGACCATGTGCTTTCCTCCAGTATTCACTTGTTAATGGTCTAACGGTAATGGACACGACCACAGTTAAGCGGTCGTGTCCGGTTGTCACAGGCTACAAGAGGCATAGAAGGATGAACAAACCATATGCTAGGGCCGTGCAGAGTACGAACAGCAAACCATTAACCATATCGTTCATTTGATTTTCTCCTGTTTACTTGTCAAATGCTTGCATAGGTAGCCTACGCCATGTTCGGCCAGAAAGCAAATCGTTTTTCAGTTTTTCTCTGGCAAGGTCTGTATAAGAGGTGTTGAGGTTTAGCGTGGTGGTGATAAGATAGGTAAAATGTAGCGTGTGTATGGGATATGAGGGTTGTATCGTCTGTATCGGTTGTGTGGGTGGCCGGGGTGTGACCCTTTGTTTTTGGGTTGGAACCTTCTTTTCATATAATCGTCGCCAGAAAGTTTTGAATATTTCGACTCTGTAGTTTAAACACTGATGCAACATTTTGGATTTTCTACTTGACTTCTATACAGGATATGGTATAATAGAGTAAGCTCAGGGAGATGGTGGATGGACTTTATCCTGGCAAACCTCGACTGGCTGGCTGCGTCGTGTGAGCTTTTAGCTAGTTGGTTAATCGGCAATAAACATCGAATCGGATTTATTCTCAATATCATAGGGAATGTAACATGGATTTACGTTGCGTTGACCCGTGGCATACCTGGATTGCTACTTGTCGTTGTTCCGGCAATCGGTATAAACGCTTGGAATTGGTATAAATGGAGAAAATCGGCACGAGAGAGTGCTTTTCTGAAAGTGCGTGATGGATTACGACGAGCAATTGAATACACACAGAAGGAAAATACATGAATAAACTCTGGTGGTTTTGGTGGCCCATTCGTTTTTGTTTAGTTATGCTAGGAATGGTCATTTTGTCTGTGGGTATTTCATTTATGGTAGCCTCACGAGTAGAAGATTGGCGGGATACGGTCAATACTGTGCGTGGGATTATTAAAATCATACGGATTAAGAGAAAGACCCGATGAACAAGACCCGGAAGGCTCGTGAATTGAGGATGCTTGAAGGTGGCGATCCGTTGTGGAACCTCCAAGAGTTTCATATAGATGTTCCGCATCGAGAACTATGGTTAGTCGGAGAAAATGATGCCAGGGATGAGAGCGATTGCCTTGAGGAACCCGGTGTTGAATATCTGATGGCTAGTCGCATCATTAAGAACCTGCGATTGATGGCCCATATCTCCGATGAACCAGTTTTGATTCATATGAAAACCTGTGGAGGCGACGTAGCCGAGGGATTGGCGATCTATGATGCAATCAAGCTCAGTCCTCTTCGCGTGACAATTCTTTCGTACACTCACGCCCGGTCGATGAGTTCGATTATCTTGCAAGCGGCCGATAAGCGGGTGTTGATGCCACACTCGTACTTCATGTTCCACCGTGGCGATGCTCAGTTTAGCGGCGAGAGCCGGGCCGTGGAGTCGAGCGTCGAGTTCTACAAGCGATGGGATAAGGTGATGCTCGATATTTATATCGCTGCCATACAGAAAAGTAAATCAGAGGAACCTTTTCATCGTTCCTATAAAAGTAAAGATTTGAGAACGAAACTTGAACGTCATATGGGACAACGAGTAGATGTATTCCTGTCGGCAGAGGAAACTGTTAATTGGGGTCTTGCCGACGAGATATTCGATGGGGATTGGAAGGGCTTGCTGAAATGAGACTATTCGACTATCTTCAAGGTCGATGGATGAGAAATTTTCTCTATAGATATATGAAATATCTTGAATTATTTGTTTGGGCTGTTTGTGGCAGATGTATGAAATGTGGCGGAACAATGGAAATATTCTATAATGATGATGGAACAGTAAATTGCAGGGTGTGCCGAGACAGTCTTTCGCATGGGGATTGGAAAAGTCTGCTGCGATGAAGATGATGAGTGTTAAATCCCTTGCATTTTGGGCCGTTGTCCTGCCGACTCTAATCGCATTCGCCATTATGTTCTGTGCCCTGTGGAGGCCATAGAATGAAAACCGCTATAGTATCTATTGGATTAGTAGTCATTATGATGGCTACCGGAGCATGTGTAATATTCTCACCCACATCCCCTATTCCATCGAGTTACCAGGGCGTAGTCGTTCTTCGAGATGAGGGAAGCGGTGCGGGTTCCGGGTTTGTCTTTGCCGAGGATAAGTCATACTACTATATTGGCACGGCCGAGCATGTCGTAGCGGGTCTTACTGAGATTGAAGTAGACGGGATTATCTCTGAGGTAGTCGCACGAGATATTATTAATGATGTAGCAATCGTGCGAGTGAGAAAGAATAAGATCGTATATCCCGTGTATTCACTCGGTAGGGTGCGTCTTGAAGATCACGTCTATGCAGCCGGATATACCTGGGGTAATGGCTGGGCAGCCGATCCGACATTCATGGTTTATCATGGTCGTATTACCTGTATAAATTGGGATCAGTGTCTATCAAGTAACAGCGGTGTCTTTCCTGGTATGTCCGGAGGACCGCTATTTAATAGGAAACATGAAGTGGTTGGTATCACGTCGCGGGCTGCAACGGCCTGGGGCGGGTATCCGATTACTACACTTTCGATCTTTGTGCCCGTGGACCGACTGATGGAACTGTGGAACGAGTATCAGGGAGAATAAAGAATGGGTTCATTTAATATACATGGTGAGCGAGTTGTAGACGGGGATGCCAGCGTGTTAACGGCATTGACGTTGTATGAAGCAGGATCAGTTACAGAACGGACTTTGGGTGCGACCGAGATTTTGCATATTACCGATGTGCTAATTGGTGACGAGGAAAATGCTGACGTACAGTTGGTCGCAGATTCGGCTGCTGGTGGACGATACATTGTATCTACCAAGATAGCGGCCGGTGGGGTGTTTAATCACTCTTTTGCTAATCCCTATATCTGTCCAAAAGGTGTCGTGCCTAAGTTTGCCGGTGGTAGCGGACAAGGTGCCCGAAGTATGTGTGTTATTCAGGGATTTATCCGAGAGGCATGATATGGAACCTTATGAACGAGTGGAAATAAAGCAGTATGAGATAACGGTTAATAATCTTTCTTATACGGTTAATGCTCAATCTATAGGTGAGGCTTTGAGAAAAGCCGGTGATCTTCGTTTAGAGGACAGAGATATTGTTACTGTTAGAGTAGAATGAAAAAACTCTCTAAATATCTTGAGCAAATCGGTCACGAAATCTACGATACAGGTTTCTTAGACGACAAAGGTACGATTCGGGCTATAACGCGGGATGAGGCGTTAGCTCGTGAAATTTGGAGACGAGCATTAGGTTATGTAACGGAAACAACAAATTCAGACGGGTCTAAATCGAATCGTTATTTTCCTCCCGATCCAAAGGCTCAGGCTTTTATCTTTGAGCGGCGAGAGGGTAAGGTTATTCCGCCGACAGAGGAAAAATCGATCACTTTGTTAGAGAAAATTTCAGAGTTGGCAAAAAGTCAGTTAAACAGAGTGGCTGAAAAAGTCGTGGAAGATGATCGAGACGATCCCCAATCTGAATCTGCATGAACCGTTCCCGGATATTCCCGATCTTTGGGTGTGTCCCAAGACAGGGCTTCAGGTTCCTAAAAATCCCCTGAAGAATATTTTATGGAGAATGGAGCTTTTAAAGCAGGCAGAGAAGGATCAAGGATTTCGGGCAGAACTTTATACGGCAGCTAGTCAGTCGCTTTTGTTCTTTGTTAATACTTTTGTCTGGACATATTGTTTATTTCGGGTCGATTCGAAGGGTAATAGATATCAAGTTCCTTCAAGTGAAGCCCACTTACCTTTTGTTACTTGGACTATCCAGGATGAACATTTGTTAGAGATCGAAAAAGCGATTGATACGGGTTACGATCTGTTAACTGACAAGAGTAGGGACATGGGAGCTACTTGGGGGCATGTTGTGGCGATTTATCATAAGTGGTTGTTTGAAACGGATCGAAGTTTCTTGTTGCTTTCAAGAAAAGAGGAATGTGTCGATTCAACAGGAAAAAAGGGGTTTGGTAAACCGGCCGACCCTGGTACTCTATTCGGTAAGGTTGATTATATAACTGAATGGTTGCCTGATTGGATGCGGCCCGTTTACACGCGAACAACAATGCACTTAGTAAATTCAAATACTCATTCACGAATTGATGGCGAATCGGCTAATGCAAGTGCAGGCTCGTCTGACCGTCGAACAGCTATTTTACTTGATGAAATGGCTAAAATGGATGAGGGCGAGGCTATTAAACGGTCAACTCGTGATGTAACGGCGTGTCGATTGGCGAATAGTACGCCTAATGGGGCGGGAACCGCTTTTTCAATTTGGCGATTAAGCGGAACTGTAAAGATCTTTATTCTTGACTGGAGCGATCATCCCGAAAAGGGAGTCGGCCGTCATGTCGTCATTGATGAAATCACAGGAAAATCTGAAATTCGCTCTCCCTGGTTCGATATTGAAGAAACAATACGAACCCCGAAAGAAATGGCTATTGAAGTTAAAAGAGATCATATTGGATCGGGAGAAACTTTCTTTGAGTTGACTACAATTGCGAAACACAAGAAATTATTTGCGTCAAAACCGCCTGTTTCGACCGGATATCATATAGTGTTTAAACGGGATATTGCGGTCAAGCAAATGCCGAGCATTATTCACAGAAATTTACTTGATACTATTGAAGCACGATTTATGCAAAATGGTCCCTGGACGTTTTTTGAACATCTAGTGGATGGTAGACCAGATCAAACTTTAGATTTTGTGTTTGGTATAGATATCGGTAAGGGGATGGGAGCAAGTAATTCTATTATTTCTGTAGGTTGTATACAAACTCGTAGAAAGATTGCAGAATGGGCGAGTGCTAATTTTGCTCCACATGATTTTGCTTTAATTGCTGCTGCTTCGGCAATTTGGTTTGGTGGTTCGCAGCGTGGACACAGACCATTTATAATTTGGGAGGCTAATGGCGATCCGGGTATTTATTTTGGGAAGATGCTTGTTCGAGAATTGCAATATCCAAATTATTACCTGGACCGACATGCTGTTAATAAAATTGGTGTTAGAAGGCCAAAACAATATGGTTGGCATAGTTCATCTGATAAGAAAGATGAATTACTTAGTGAGTATCGTCGAGCATTAGATCATGGTACATTCATTAATCCGTCATTAATAGCTCTTAACGAGACTGAGACTTATGTGTATTTTTCTGGTGGGCGAATTGGACCGGCTTCATTGCAGAAAGAAAACGAATCCGCTAGAAAAACTCATGGCGACCGAGTAATCGCTGATGCTCTTTGCCATTTTGGGATGCAGCAATCGGGGATAAAGATGTGTAGAATGTTGGAAGCCCCACAAAACTCGTTTGGGGAACGATATCGAAAACATATGGATCGACGAGAAGCTGTTAAAGCAGGTAAGACCTGGGATTTTCGTGGATTTAGAGGATAAAGTTAAATGAATTTGGCCGCCCAAACATTACAGGAAGCAGCTAAAGCGGGTTTTAAGAGACTTCGAAATTTTAGGGCTGCACGGTTAATGTTCATAAAGGCGTATTGTGGGCAATACTATAATAGGGATTTCGGTACTCTTGGGCAGGAACCGCTTAATCTTGCTTTTACGGCTATACGGGCTCTCGTGCCTAACCTCGTTACACGGAACCCCAAAAATATAGTTGGTTCTGATTATTTGATGTATCGTTCTTACGGGAAATTAATGGCCTTAGCTTTAGATTATCTGTCTAAGAAGCAAAACCTACCTGAAATTTTACAACAGGGTTTGGTAGACGCTATTTTTACAATGGGTATATTTAAAGTCGGGTTAATGACTTCTGATTCGCTCGTTTATTTTGGTGATGAGGGAGTCGATCCAGGTCAGTTGCTTATTGATACGGTTGATTTTGATAACTTCACTTTTGATCCTGACGCTAAGAAAATAGAAAAGGCATCGTTTATTGGTGAAGAGATACGGGTTGATCGGGATGAAATATTAGAATCCGGGTTATATGATAATGGTGTGATTGAGAAATTGCCATCTTCAACTGATGGGGAATTGGATCAATCAAAAGGGGTACATAGTTTATCGGATAGTCGATCAAATCTGCGAACGACTAATAAATTACATGATTATATTGATTTATTAGAGTTATGGTTGCCTGGCCCTGATGTAATAGTTACTCTACCATTTAAAAGTTCTACAAATGGAAAATTTATACGAGAAGAAACATTTAATGGGCCGGACGATGGGCCATATGTTAAATTGTCGTTGACCCCGCCTGTACCCGATAATCCAATACCCGTTCAATTGGCTGGGGTTTGGCATGACCTTCATACAATTGGTAATCGAATCGCAAAAAAGGCATTGGATCAAGCCGAGGCACAGAAAGATATTTTAGGGTATCAGGGACAAAATGCTGATGATGCTCAAGAGATCGTTGATGCTAAAAATCTTGCAGCGATTAGAATGGACGATCCTAATAGTGCTAGAATGTTTTCGGTTGGGGGGCAGAATCCGCAAAATGTGCAAATGACTGCTCAAATATTAGCGTGGTTCGATCAGTTTAGTGGCAATACAAGTATGCTTGCCGGTACTCGTATGGAAACGAACGTAGCAACTGTGGCTAATATTCTGAGTCAGGGTGCCGCAACGGGTATAACGTATATGAAGGATCAAGTTTATGCGGCAACACAAAAAATAATGCGGAAATGTGCATGGTATTTGCATACTGATCCGCTTATTAAGATGCCTTTGATTCAACGGAGAACTATTCCTGCTGAATACGATATCTCGCCCGAAGAAATACGTATGATTAGTCCTGCACAGGTTGAGGAAACCCAAGTATTTTTGACGCCTGAAATGCGTAGCGGCGATTTTCTTGATTTTGCCTTCGATATTGAACATGATTCAATGTCTCCGATTAACTGGCAACTTAGATTACAGCAATTGGATATCTTAGCTATTAAAGTTATTCCGGCAGCCGTTCAAGCTGCTCAAATAAGTGCTCAAATGGGAACACCATTTAGTTTTTCGCGGTTTATTATACGATACGCGAAAATAATGAATATAGATTGGATTGATGAAATTTTCCAAGACCCTGAGCTAATTAACCAGATGGCAATTGTAGCCCGAATGGGACCGCAGCCTCAAAATACAGGTATGCAACAAGGTGGAGGGGCCGTAACTGCGGAAACATCACCGCCAACTCAGACGCGGCAGAGACAAGAGGCTCAGGTTGGGGCCAATCAATCACAGCGGGAATTGCCGGTGAGGGAGAGATAACGTGCCGAGATATTGCTTTAAATGTACAACTTGTGGTAAACAAAGCGAAGTAATCCGTTCCATAAAGGATTATAAATTACCGGAGACGTGTGAATGCGGCAAACAAATGTTTCGTGATTTAAAAGCCGAACATGGATCGGTTCGTGGCGATTATAACAAACCAATTATATCAACTTCTATGGCTTTTAATACGCAGGATTTGGCTGAGCATCGGCGACGGTTTCCCGGTGTTGAACTTCAAGTAGATGGACCTGGACGAACTGCGTATCCTATATTTCATAGTCTGAATCAGAAACGAGCTTATTTAAAGGCTCGAAAATGGCGAGATTGTAATTCTTTTACTTAATGGTCCCTACCTCACTGGAAAGTGACAGCGACCGGGAGAAAGAAAATGTCTGATGAGTTGAAAAATGCCGATGGATCAGATCAAGCTGCGGACGATTCCTCAACCCTTGAGACTGAACTTGCGGCGAAGATGGAAGCCCTTCGGGGCGGCGGTGTTCAAGATGATGGTGATGCTTCCGGTGTGACGAAAGATGAGGATGCCGGAACAGAAAAGGACGAGTCTAATACAGAGGATGAAGCTGGTGGAAAGAAAGATGATTCTCCGTTACTTCCCTCTGGTCATAGACGAGCAGCTTTGGCTAGGGGCTACACATCAGAGGAAGTAGACCATTATCTTGAAACTAAGCCCGATGAGGCTGTTGCACGGTTTGAAGAAATTTTTGACGAGTGGCAAAAAGAAAATTCACGTTGGTCAGATCGTGGTAGGCAGTTACACGCTGCCGGGCAGACAGCGGCTAAGAAAGATGAAGATAAGAGCGGCAAATCGTCTGAAGCCCTTCCTCACTTTGATGCCGAAGGGTTAATCAGAGAACATGGTAACGAGGATTTAATTAATGCTTTAGTTACTCCGCTTAATGCAACAATTGACCGTGTGAATGCTGCTACTGAGCGAATTTCTCATTCTGAGGACTTTTTGCGGGATACAGAGCAGAATGCTTTGACAATCGCCACGCAGGATTTTCTCACAAGTAAAGAGATGGAATCCTTTAAAGATACATATGGAACTGAAATTAAGGATTTAACGGATGAGCAAGTAAAGAATCGTATGGAATTATTCGGAGAGGCTGATATTCTTGTAGCTGGTGCAAAGGATCATGGTAAAGATATTACAGTTCAGGATGCTCTGGAACGTGCCCATATAATTGTTTCACAGGGTACACGAGATGAAGGCATTCGGCAATCTATTCGTGCAAGTCTGAAAAAACGAACAAAGACTACACGAACTACGCATCAGCAAATATCTTCAACGGATGAAGATCAGCTAATTTCGGATGAGGAATTGGAAAAACGAACTAACGAAAGATTACGAGCATTAAGAAATAAGTAACATAAAGGAGTTTCAATATGGGCGTTGCAATGGAAGATCATTTGGACCTACTGCGAACTACTCTGCGGGACCTTCCGAAAAATCGGTTTGAGGTCATGTGGACGTATCAGCGGTATGAGTTCAATAGAATTTTTGCTGAGAAGAAATTGACGGTTGACGGCGGCACGTCCGTCAAGCGTAATGTTGTGCTGGATCATACGGGGCAGGCTAAGTTCCGTCAGATGTTTGATGTGGATGCGGTTAATGTCGCCCATGTCCACAAGGAAATTGATGTGCCGTGGACGCAGTTGAGTACTCAGTATGCTTGGGATGAGGTCGAACTGCTGACGCAAATGAACTCGACAAAGGGTTATATCAGCCTCATTAAGACCCGCGTTAATGATTCTCTGTGGGCTTGGGCTGATCTGATCGAGGAACGCGGTTGGCAGACTCCAACAAGTGCTACTGATAGCCTCTATCCTTACGGTGTGCCTTATTACTTGAATAAGTTGACGGCCGCACAGTCAACCGCCGGGACATCTGGATTCGCCGGTCAGACAATTGTTTACGGCGATGCAAGTACAGGTACGACCTGTGCGGGTATCAATGCGGCTACTGAGTCGAAGTGGCGTAACTATGCCGATACCTATACCGTCGTTGATAATTCGCTGTTGAAGAAGTTCCGCAAGGCTTTCCGGCTGACGCGATTCTTCCCGCCTCGATTTATTAACAATCCCGGTCAGGATGCAGAGGTTGATCGTTTGGTTTATGCTCCTGGCGATGAGTATGATGCATTGTGCGATCTGCTCGATAAGCGGGATGATCGTAATACGCCTGTCGATCTGATGGGTGGAGTGCGAGTGCGAATTAACGAGAATGGTGTCCCGTTTGTTAATGGGCATCCAATAGTTTACATTCCTTATCTGGATGATGATAGCGATGGCCCGATCTATGCTGTTGATTGGGCGAAAATGCGTACTGTTGTTCAGGATGGTTATTGGATGAAGGAAAAGGAAGCGATGCAGAGCCCAACTCAGCACACCGTCGCCGTTGTTTATGTTGATGGTAGATGCTGCATTCTCTGTCTGAATCGTCGGACGGCTGGCTTTGTTCTTCATGTCGCTCAGGAATAAAATTAATAAAGAAATAGAAGGAGTTATAAAGTGAGTAAAGGAAAAGCAAGAACAAAATTACTCGACCATTCGGCTGGTTTGGTCGAGGGATCAGCAGCGGGTGTGAGTTGGGAATTTCTATATCAGGCTTCCACTGTAAAGCATCCCGATTATAATATCGGTGATCGGGTGGTTTTGCCCGATGGTCGGGTGTGCCGTTATGGTAAATCATCCGACGGATCATTGAATACTGATCTTTTATGCAGTTTTGCAGAAGATGAGTGTCAGGGTTATGAAGTTCTTAAGAATGCACAGGTTGTTGGCGATAGGGAAGTTACATTTACTGGTGCGGCTCATGCTATAGTCGCCGAGAACGCCCTTCGTGGTGGGTATGTAATTATTTATCATAGTGGTGGTGGTGGTTTTACTCAGTTCAGGGGTATTGTTGGCAATACCGCTTCCGGGTTAAACGCTAATATTACTGTCTATCTGGACGCAGCCCTTGACCACGAAGTTATCGCACTTACTACAGCAGCGGAATTGTGGTATAATCCGTATGCCGCATTGCAGGGGGCACAGGATATAGCCCAATCAAGAGCGGGTCGGCCAATGGTAAACGTGGCTGCTGCGAATACATATTTTTGGATTCAAACTTGGGGGCCGTGTTGGTTAGCTCCCCAGCAGGCAGGTTTTCAGGCGGCATCGAAGCAACGATCAGCCCTTGCTCGTCACGACGGTTCCCTTCAGGCTGTAGGTGCGGAGACTGGTTTTGATACGACTCAGGTTGTCGGTTTTCTCATCAACGAAGGCTTCAGTTCTGGTCCACTGTTTATGTTGCAGATCAGTCCGTAATCAAGTTGGTAAGACATAAAATTGGGAGCCGGGCAATCGGGTTCGGCTCCCTAGATGAAGAAAAAAAAATGCCCCTAAGTAAGAAAGGTAAATCAATTCTCGCGGCCATGAAGAAAACCTACGGGAAAATACGAGGTAAAAAGGTCTTTTATGCATCAGCCAAAAAGAAAACAATAAAGGGAGTGCATTAACGTGGCTGAGGACGCCTTGACATATACTGAATTAGTAGCCCACGTTGCCTCGCAACTTGGAGTCGCCTACTACGGTGCGGCCGGTGATGAAGTCGCCCAGGCCCCAACTGATACCTATACTTTGCAGGCGGTTAAAGATTATGTTAACGGCGGTATTCGAATGCTATTGAATGACGCCCCACCTGAAGGTTGGCGGTGTCAGCAACCAACGGCGTCTATAGATTTGTGGGCGACCGCTTCAGGTACTTGCAATGGGGCACCCGCTTTTGGTGATCCGGAAAGTACCGTAACAGTACATGCGAGAACATTCCATGACTCCATGCTCGGACATAAACTTAAATTTACAGTAACGAGTACGGCTGATGGGGCACCGTCTTATGATTCCGATACAGAAGTATCGACAATAGATGTGGACGATG
>Ga0307377_10006585_pt1 | contig 12146 bp, 22 predicted proteins | sample TR3MG_FD_202535 | JGI IMG/M metagenome (GOLD analysis project Ga0307377, IMG submission 202535) | Soil microbial communities from Risofladan, Vaasa, Finland - TR-3 | ecosystem: Environmental > Terrestrial > Soil > Coastal area > Acid sulfate soil | place: Finland: Risofladan, Vaasa | collected...
AGAACATGGCTTACGTGATGGGCCCCGACGGACTGCGCGGCCGCCGTTTCAACAACGCTAACGTCCGCCTCGAGGTATGCGAGCAGTACGGCATCAAGTACCTCGGGGAGATCCCCGAGGTCGTGTCCTGGGACGGCTCGATGCCCGATGCGAACAGGATCTACGAGCTCCCCATCTTCGCCGCGATCGCGGAGGTCCTCTGATGCTCGAGGAAGCGAGGAAGAAGTTCCACTTCGCGGGACGGCTCATGGAGCTCATCACGCTCAAGGTCAACAAGCGCGGACTGACCCGTGAGCAGCAGAGGTACGAGCTCAACAAGCAGCGCATCATCGCCATACGCCTCACGGACCGCGACATCCTCGAGGCCGAGCGGTACCGGCTGATACCCCCGAAACTCTACAAGTTCTACCTGGACGGCTCGGGCCAGATAGTGCGCGTCTCGGACGTCGGCTCGGACCCTGACGTCCTGATGTACCTCTCGTTCGGCACGTTCTACTCGCTGATCAGCAAGCGCATGACCGTGACCGAGGCCTACCGCGCCGGCAAGGTGCAGGTGAGGTACATGAGGAACGTCGACCAGCAGCAGGAGACGTTCCTGCAGGACGCCGGCGTCGTGCTGCGGCTCATGACGGAGATAATGCGAGAGATGGCTATCTGAGCCTGCGCACCCGCTTGTCGACCGAGTCACCGACCCGCGACCTCACGGTGTCCCCGATGCCCATCATCGTGGCGTCTATCGTGCCGTCGATGACCTTCTCGCGCAGCTTGCGCTTCTTCACCCTCTTCATGACGTTCTTCAGTATCGGGAAGTCAGTTCTCGCCATCCATCATCCACCCCTTGTTGCCGATGACCTTGTAGTGCTCGATGTTCGGCACCATTATATCCGCAAGCTCGGGATACTCGGAGTTGAAGGTGTAGTTGTGCCCCATCTCCAGCGCGCGGCACTTGTAGTCCTCGACGGCCTGGTCCAGGCTCGCACCCTCCGCCAGATGCCGCGGCCCGAGCGTAAGCAGCTCCGTCATGTCGGGCACGTCGTCCGCGTCGAAGTCCAGGTTCTGCACGATCCACATGGGCTGCGTGGAGCCGACGAACGAGTCGACCCCGCTGTTCACGAGGTGCACCCCGAGGTCATCGGCGCTGTCGCACGCGATGGTGTACAGCAGGCCCCCCTCGAGTCTCCGCACTATCGCCCTGTTGACCGGGTCGCTGCGCTTGGTGATGAGCCTCATCGGACTGCGCCTCCTGCTAATTATCTCCGAGCCGATGAGGCTGTTCTTCGTGCCGTGCCCATAGTAGAACATCGCGATGCGCCCCCCCTTGATGGCGTTGAGCTTCGCCAGCATCGGCAGCCTCCGCGCTCCTATGCCAACGAGGATGTGGGGATGCCAACCGTTCGCCCTGAGGTACCTGTAGAGGTGGACGGCGGCCGTGGACAGCAGGCGCGTCTCCTTCGAGTGCGTCGGCGCCACGACGATGGGGATTGCTTGCATCGCCCTCAGTCATTGTGCGGCGCGTTATTAATACGCTCGCCTCGTGGCGTCAGTCGCCTTCTCCCACGAGAATGGACAGGTCGAGCGTGTCCCTCTTTGGTCTCCTCACCGGCTGCTGCGCCTGCGGCGGCTCCACCTGCATGCCCTCCTGCTGCTCCATGCTGTCGAGCTCCCTCCCGACCTGGTCGAGCGGGACCTCCATCACGGACGTGGTCGTGGCCTGGCGCTGCTGCCTCGCGCCGTCCACGATGGTCTGCTGCCGCATCTGCTCGGTGAAGATGGACCGCATCTCCTTGCGGCCCTCCCGGAACTCCTGGGTCGCGCCCTTGATGGTCTCGGTGAGCACGTCGCCGGTCTTGCGCTGTATGTCCGTCTGCACCGAGAGCGCGTCGCCGGCCTTCGAGTCGGCCATCTTCTCGACCTCGCGCCTCTTCTTCTCGAGCTCTTCCGAGACCCTCTTCATCTCGACTCCCCATTGCCGGTCCCGCTCCTCGAGTCTCTTGTCCGTCTCGACCTGCGCCTTGAGCGTCGTGATCTCCGACTGCCTCGCCGCGTTGAGTTCCTGCATCTTCGCCTCGTTCTGTGCGGCGAGCTTCTCCGCGACGAGCTTCATCTGCTCCGCAGGATCACCCCGGTTCCCGCCCAGGGCCGCGAAGAACTTCGTCTGACTGTCGAGCTGCATCTGCTGGAATTGCATGAACTCCTGGAGGGTCGACGGCCGCTCGGAGTGTTGCCGCGACTTGTATGCCATGAAGATGCTCACCGGCACCTTCACCACCTCGCCCGTCGTCGTGTCGATGGTCGGGTTCCCGTTCTCGTCGGGGAGGGGCACCATCATCTCCGGCGGGCGCTGCGGCGTCTGGGGGGGCGCGCCCTCGCCCCGCGGCTGGTTGCCACCACCCATCATGTCCTTCATCATGCTCATCATCCACATCTGGCGCATGGTGCCGAACATCTCCTTCATGCCGGACGCGAAGTCGTCCGTGTCGCCGCCCTTCTGACTCGGCTCCTTGTCGGAGTCCATGTCGTCGGGGAAGAGTATGTCGTGGACGAGAAGGCGCTGCTGGTACGATATGCCGTGGCGGTTGAGGATGCTGTCAAGCCACTTGGGGTTGTCCGTCGGGCCCCTCCCGAGGATCTTCGCGATCGCCGTCGGCTGCTTGACGCCCACGCCGGCGAGGAGGTCCCCTATCATCTTCTCCTGCGCGGTGAGGTCCTCCGCGGCGATGTAGTCGCTCTTCGCGGGGATGGCATTGTACATGGCCATCCCCTTGGCCGTCTTCGTATCCGCCACCTTCGCCTTCTGCTTCTCGGTCTTCGTCGTGACGGGCGGCTCCGGCTCCTCGGCCTCGTCCTCTATCGGGCTGAGGTCGAGGTCGACGTCAGGCCCCGGCGCCACGGTCGGCCCCCCGCCGTCGGTCACTTCCCCGATGCGCGTGGACCCGCACTTGGGGCACTTCCGGTTCGCGTACTTCGGCCTCTTCCAGATGTGGTTGCAGTCGTTGCACCTGGTCATTATGGTCCTCGGCTTCGTCATACAGTCCCTCCTCTTCCGCGGACCCTCATATGTATATTGCGATTAATTAAGCTTGGCCAACCCCGACGCAACCTATAATACGCGCTTGCGCCATTGATGAGCGATGACGGACGACCACCTGCAGAGGGCCAGGGAGGAGCTCCGCGCCTACGCGGAGACGTCCAAGTGCGGCTGGTGCAAGAAGAAGGCCGAGCAGCTCGCGACGGCCGCCGACGACCTCGAGGGCGCCATGCCGGACGCGGAGAGGCTCAAGGCCGCGGTCTCGAAGACCAAGGGGCTGTCCAAGCTGGACGAGCTCTCCTCCGAGCTCCGCGGCCAGAAGGAGCGCTCCGGCCGGCTGCTGAGCCACCTCGAGCGGTTCAACCAGGACGTCGCGGAGGCTCCGCGGCCGCCACCGCCCGAGCCGGCGCCGCTCGGACCCCCGATCGTCACCCCGGACGACATCGCGAGGAGGGAGGCCGAACTCTACAGCAGGTACAAGGAGACGGCGAGGCACCGCGGCCCCATCAGGGACCGCTTCGCGTTCCGGGTCTTCAAGCGCATAGAGCGGAAGTGAGGTGGACACATGAGCGGAGATGCACCATGCCTGGTGGATTGGGAGAAGGAACGCCTCGAGCGCTCGCTCAAGGCCGAGATAGAGTTCTTCGAGGGCAGGCTGAAGACCATGATAGACAACCCGACGGACCCGCGTGCCGCCGACTTCGAGCGGAGGCTCGAGACCGCAAGGCATCACCTCGAGGAGGTCCAGAGCCAACCCAAGTGCTCGGAAGAGGACGCGCAGGTCGCGGAGGACTCTACTCCTGTTTCGCCTCTGCCCGCGCTGCCTCGATCTCCTGATCAATGAGGCCGTCGAGCTTGCTGAACAGCCGCGAAGCGAGAGGGAACGCACCCCGTGCCTCGTTCTGCAGCTTCTGGACCTGACCCTCGAGCCGGAGCTTGAGGTTCTCCATCTCGAGCTCGTGCATCTTCTTGAGGGTCTCTATCTCCTTCTCGAGCTCGGCGACCCGCGCACGCAGCTGCTCCACCTCTCGCTCCTCGGTCGTCTGTCGGAACGCCTTCCCGACCGTGCCCGGCGGCACGTACGGGTGCTTCTCCACGATTCTGCCCTTTCCCATGAAAATGCCCTCCTGGCCGCTCACGGAATCCATTTTATGCATTGAAATCCTAGACTTATTAGATGAAATCACCTATCTTTCGATGTCTTTGGTTTTTCCATCCATTGCGGTAATGCTTGTTGGTGATAAAAAGATTACGATTAATTAATATCCAGGCATGTCCCTCCCTCCCCCATGCGCGTCGACGTCAAGGAGTTCCTCGACAGCCTCCGCCTCCAACCTCAGACGGTGAAGACGTACAGCAGGCTCCTCACGAGCTTCTTCGCCCACATCGACACCGACCGCCCCCTGCAAGAGGTCAACATGAAGATAATCAACACCTTCATCAAGAGGCTCGAGTCTGAGGGTCGCAAGTCCCAGACCATCGCGAGCTACACCATCGTTCTCCGGAAGTTCTTCTACTTCCACAACATGGTGGATCTCGCAGAGCGCATCGAGACCCCCACCGTCAGGCACAAGAAGCGCATCCACATGAGCCACATATACTGGGTGGACTTCCTCGAGGCGGCCGGCAAGGACGAGTTCGACGGGCCGCGCGCGCAGGCGCTATGCGTGACGCTCCTAGGTACCGCCATGAGGATCTCGGAGGCCCTGAATCTGAAGGTTGGCGACGTGGACTGGAGGAAAACGAGGATACGCGTGACGCTCAAGGGTGGCGAGGAGGCCTATTACAGCATGGTCCTTCTCGATGACATGATAGAGTACCTCAAATCCTTCATCGGCTCCCGCACCAGCGGATACGTCTTCAAGGGTGGCTCGGAGGGTCACATGTCAATGAAGGGCGCCGAGTTGATCGTCCGCCGCGCGGCCGTCAGGGCCAAGGTGCCCTTGGCGAAGCTCATCAGCCCGCACACGCTGCGCCATTCGCTCGCTCACTGGATGCTCTGGGAGCAGAAGTGGCCATCGTTGGTGGTGATGAACCTACTCCATCACAAGCGTGTCGAGACCACGGGCATCTACACTGACGGGCAGCAGGATGAGATGGACGACTTCATCGCCAAGAACAGGCCGTGAAAAAGAGGGTTGCCCCCGCGGGGAGAAGCAACCCGCGGGGGCCGGGGAGAGCGGTTTCAGGTTCCTTGCGGAGGAGGGACCCCGAATACCGACGCGTTCGTTAGGTAGGGTAGGGTCCGGAGAAGGCTTGCGCCTACTCCTTCGGCCTGGAGCGCGTTCCGCGGCAGCTCTGGACGGCCGCGGTGAACGTGCGCTGCCAGCCCGTGTCGTACCGGCCGCCGTTCTTCGGGCCGGCGCCGCCCTTCAGCTTCGAGCCGACGCAGCGGTTGAACTGGCTTGGCCTCTTCTTGAACCGGATTGGCGACGGCGCTGTGAAGTACATGCCGCCGATCTTCTTGTGGGATACCATTTGAAAACCTCTGCAGCATGATTGCGACGGCCGGTATTTATAGTTCCTTCAAAATCATTTTGAAAGCTTCCGGACCTCGAGGCAGAACAGCTTGAGACTCTGCGCGATGCACGCCCTCACCACGGACGGGGCGTCCGTGGCCGCCTGGTCGAACTTGAAGAACTCCTCCGAGCGCTCCACGCAGCCGGTGTAGAGTCCGCCGAGCTCCTCTTGGATCCAATCGCAGAGCAGGATGGGCTGCGGCTGGTACCTGACGGCGCCGTCGTCGACGACCTTGAGCAGGGTGCCCTTCTCCACCATGCGCGGCAACCAGTACGACACGACCTGGACAGAGAGTTCCGTCTTCCTGGCGATCTCCGACATCGTCATCGGTTCGTCCTCGAGGACGATGGCCAGGATTATCCGGTCCTCTTTAGAGCGCACGACCTACCAAGGATTGTCTCGATAGAAAAGTCTTACTAGACGGGGCGCGCCTATACGATGGCGAGGATGAACATGCCCGAAGAGTGCCCCTCCGACTTTGACAACCTCAAGTGCGTCCCCGACCACCTCACCGTCTACGACCGTGCCAAGGCGCAGAATCTCATCATCAACCGCGTCAAGGAGGGGCAGTTCGAGGACGCCCGGGTTTGGCTCGAGAAGGTCATGCGCGCCGACCGCACGAGCGGCATGCTCATCGTCAACGAGCTCGTGAAGGACCTCACCGTCATCGAATACGCTCAGCTGATGGCGGTGCCGAAGGCCAAGTACGAGCACGTCGTGGCCGAGTGGGCCGGCGCGGAGACGCAGAGGATAGACTTCGACCAGTGGATGAAGGACCTCGACAACCTGGTCGAGCGCAAGTTCGGGATGTCCATCCACGACCTGCCCGACATGAACTTCCGCGACGCGTACGACGATGGGGAGTCCCCGGCCGACTTCCTCGAGGAGGACTTCCGCGAAGCACTCGAGAACGAGGGCTTCGACGTCGAGGAACTCCTCGGTGGGGGATGAGGCTTTGAAGCAACCCCTGTCCGAGACTACGTACGCGGCAATGACTCCTGAGCAGCGCGAGCAGTACGCCACTGGCTTGGCGGGTACCCAGAAGGGGGGCCCTGAGCGAGAGCCGTGCCCCTGCAACGTGGAACCCAAGTCCAAGGAGATCTGGTATGCGGGGGAGAAGCTGGTCTGGGACGGGGATATCTACGCCGACAAGGACCTGGACGAGCTCCAAGCGCACCTCGACTGCCACAAGCACTGGGGTCGCAAGGCGGCCGTCATCCACTCGGGATGCTGCCACTGGCTGTACCTACCGGAGCGGTACCTACGGGACGTTGGGGGTGGCCCGTCGGCTGAGGGGTTCCCGTCCACCAGGGAATTTGATGCTTGCCTTCGGCGCGGCGCAGATATGTTGAGACGCTAGGCCCCCTCGAGGTCGTCGGGCGTCACCCCGTCCGCGGGAAGCTTCGCGTCCAGGTTCGGCGCGTTTGGCACCTTCTGCTCCCTCATCTCCTCGAGGTCGTTCATCATGTTGTCCAGCTGCTCCTGTATATTCTCGGGCAGCATCTCGCGCACCTCGGTGGCGAGGTCCCGCAGCGAGATCTCCCCGGTCGAGAACTTCTCGTTGAGCTCTTCGCACCTGTCCTTGTGGGGGGACTCATTCTGGCACATCAGGATGACGCCACCCCCCAGGACGGCGATGTTGCACGACTCGCAATCGCTGAAGACGCTCTCCTCCTCGCTTTCCTCATCGTCGGTTGTCATAATTCCTTCCACTCCGGATGCTCGTGCTCCTCTGATTCGAAGTCTATACCGCCAATCCCCATTTCCGTGGGGAGGTCGAGCGCCTCGGCCCACTGAAGCATCTCGCGAATTTTCTCGCCGATCTTGGGAGGGACGAGCTCGGCGGTCGCCTTCGCCAGGTCGCGGTACGAGATGTGACCCTCCCCGAACAGCAGCCCGAGCTCTTCTACCTTCTCGATGTTCCCGGTCTTCCCGTCCTTGGCCTTGCTGAGCGCGGTCAGGATGGTCATGGATGCCAGCATGTTGATGACGCAGGGCTCGCAACCCCCGAGGTACTCCTTCCGGATCTCGCGACGCTGCTTGGGGGTAAACCGGTGCTCGACCACGCACCGCATATTGGGGGGTAATGGATTTAAGGCTTCCCGCACCGCGGTGGCATTTATATGGCGGCAACACGTTGACACGATTATCAGGGGCTGATATTCTGGCCGGGAGACCTCCGTCGGAGATCGGGGTGCTGCTCAGGGAAGCCCTCTATCACGGGGGGCCGCGCACGATCACGCAGCTGCGCGCCGAGGTGAACCTCATTCGCAAGGGGCGCGGCGTCTCGCCCGTGACGCGCAAGTACATATGGAACCTGGTCCACGAGGCCGAGAAGCAGGGACTGGTGGAGCGCGCGAAAGAGGTCAGGAAGGCGCCGTCGCAGCGGTTGAAGGGGCACCCCGAGCTCGACAGATCCTACCAGTACAAGCTCGTCGCGAAGAGGTACTCGTCGCCCAAATGGGTCCGGCTTCCGGAGATCGTCGCCCGGCACATCTAGCCTAATCTTACCCTGTATTCATTACAAATTTAAGGCTAGGCTAGGCTAGACGGGGAATGTTTCCGCGCCGCAACATTAGACAGGACGCTCTGGACAAGTGCCGGCGTGAGGGGGGCGCGGCGGCCCGCTCGAAACGTTAATAAGGGGCCTCGGCAATGACTTGAGCGCGGCTCGGGGCCGTCCCTCGGGACGCCCTGACTCCGCCCCTGGCGGCGCTCCGCGTGGGGGGCGCCTGGCTCATGCCAGCGCTCCAGGCGGGCCGAAAATTTTGGAAATTTTCCCGAACCGAGGCTCCTATTGTTGTGGCGCCACAACAATCACTCGTATTATCAGGAATGGGGCATTCCTCGTAATGTATATTATCTCCCTGGTCCATGGGGGTACTGGAGGTGAAGACATAGGCACTAAGAACGGGACACTGGCCATAGGTGACGGTGGAGCGCGTGGGACGCGCGTCCAGGACGTTACCGTTGTGCATGTCCAGGGACCCGCGCACGAGGCTCTCCGCATCAGGTTGACGTTCCGGCGCGCGGTCGTGTCGGGCTCGTACCTGACGGTCGCTGGCCACCGCGCCCCGGGCTCGGTCCATGAGCGCGACGTGGCCCTGCGTTGGGACGCGACCGTGGCAAGTCCGGCGCTCAAGCGCTGGCGGCGCCGCGTGACCGCGCGCCGCAACGCTCACGGGCGCGTGGGCGAAAAGGCGTTCGCCGTGCGCGCAGCGGCCGAGGAGCTACACACCTGGCACGCGCCAGTCAACCGCTGGACCCTCAACGCGGTACTGGACCTCAACGGGCTGCGGGTAACGCCCTTTTACGCGCGCGACCTGCTGCACCAGGCGGGCTGGCGACGGCTGAAGGAGTACGAGTACCCGCACGACGCCCCAGGCTACGGCATCAGTAACTGGGTGCCCGGGGACAAGTAGACCCCGGGCCCCCCCTCTTTTTCCCCCGCTGGCTATGCGGATTTGCGTTCATAGACCCCCTAGTATGGAGGTGATATCCTGGCGATATGCCCACAGTGCGGCGCAGCGGCCACGCCCCGTAAGGGGCGATGCCCAGTATGCGACGCCCCCCATCGCGTGAGCGGTCCCCCCGGCCGCAAGCCCCGTCCCCACGAGCGCCTAGAGTGACTCGGGGGGGCCAGCGGTCCCCCCACCCTTCTTTTTATCCTTCATAGACCAATAGTATTGATGCCACCGCGCGCGCGCCCCGCCCGTTCATCGGTCCCGTGTCCCGCGTGCGGCGCGCGCCGGGGGCGCGAGCGGGGGCGGACCTTCAACCTGCGCATGGACACCGGGCTAGAGGCTCGGGCGTTTATCGAGGTGCGGTTAACGTGCGCTGGGTGCGGCCACCGTTGGACCGTCCAAGTACGGCGGGATTGGGAGCACGAGCGCGGCGTGGCCGCGCCCCATCCCGGGGCGATGGTCGCGCGTCAGGAACGGTACGCGCGCAAGCTCTACCGCGCGGTCTTCGATTTCCCCCCTGGGGCCTTCCGCAGCGATGCCGAGGGGTTCGCCGCGCTTGCCGAGCGGTACCGGTCCCGGCTCGTGGACCGCTTCCCCCGCACGCTCACGCCCGGACTCTCGGACAAGTACATCGCCCGCGCGGCCAGCAAGCTTTTAGCACGCTGGGAGCCTCCCGTCAACTTCTTATATGATTGCCGTCCACGCCGCAAATCCGGCCGCGCGGGGCGTCCCGATGCGAAGGGACCCTAGACGGGCCCCCGTGCGTTATCGTGCGAATATGAGGGCCGGGCGCGGGGGCGCCGGGGGACGGACGAATCGTCCCCGCGCGCGTGGGGGGCGTCGCTCCCGATTTGCGTTCATAGACACGTTGTACTGGAGGTGATACCACGAAGCTAGTTTTTGATTTCGAGCGGGAGACCAAGCGGATGTACCGCTACAAGGAGCGCGGCGACAACCCCACCGTGGGGAGCCTGTACATCGTGAAGACCGCGTACCCGAAGGGTCGTCCCGAAGAGGTCATAGTGAGCATTGAGCCAGGTAAGGCCCAGTAAGGGGCCGCGCCGGGTTCATCAGAACGCCCAGGGGGGCCACCCGGCCCCCCGCCTTTTTCTCTCAACCTTCATCGCGCGCAGCGAGCGCTGGAGGTGATAACGACGAATCCGCTGAAGGTTAAGACTGACGACACGCGCCCCATGTGTACCGGGTGCGAGAAGACCATCGAGCCCGGCGTTCCGTTCATGGCCATAGAGATATTTGGGTTCAGGGGCAAGTACTGTCCCGAGTGCGTCATGGGCGCGTACAGCGCGCTCTACGAGGCGTACCGGCGGGCCTTCCCTATCCCGAACGTCCCCATCCCGGGCATCAACGACAACGACGACGACGACGCCCCGCGCGTCACACAGTGCCCGCATTGCCAGGGGGGTGCCTTCGAGGTGACGCTCCTAGACGTAGAGCCATGGGAGGATACGCTGGTCGTGGACCAGGCCACCCGGGAGGGTGAGTTTCAGGGGCCGGACCGCATACCCCAGGGCGGGGCTGACCTGACGATGCTGCGCTGTGTCAAGTGCCGTCGCGTACTGTGGTCTAACCCGTACGCATGAACGGGGGGCGCGAGCCTCCCGTTCCCCTCTTTTTTTCATCCGTCGCGCCCAGCGTAAGGGCGCTGGAGGTGATACCATAGGACACACTGCCCACATGGAAATACCAGTCTACTACCTGAGCGCGCTCGCTGAGGGAAGGGCTGCCCCCTACAACGTGCCTTCGGATTTCCTGGAGCGAGTGAGGACCTACGAGGGCGCCGTGGGTCTCGGGAGCGGATGGGAGGCGCTGCACGCCGCGTTCGATGATTGCGCCTGCTACGTCCCTGCCGATGGCTCGGACTACCTGTACCTGGACGACGACAACGAGACCGACGCGCTGGAAAGGTTGGCGTGGCTCGCCCAGAATGGGTCCGACGAAATCCGCCCGGGCGTCCCCGACGCTATCGAGGCCATCCAGTGCATGGCGGCGCAGCGCCAAGGCCTGGGCCTGGACGCCGTACAGTGGATACTCGGCTAGACGCCGGGTATCCACGCCCCCCTTTTTTTCCTTCATCGCGCCCAAGCTGAGGGCGCTGGAGGTGATAACATACCAACGGCAGTAATGAAGGTGCCAGTAATGGCCATCCATGAGGTGCTGAACGGAAAGGGGCCGGAGCGGTCCATATTCCATTTTCAGCGCGATTTCATCCGCAGGGTACGCGAGCATACTGGCACCGTAGACATGGGCGACCAGGTCGCCGCGCTCATCGGGGACCTGAAGATAGGCTCCCGCGTGGATAGCAACGGGATAATCACCGTCAAAATGAACCACGGGCGCGAAGAGGAGCTTTTCCGTGAGGCCAAGCGTGGCGCCGCGTCCACGTGTGACGAAATCTTCATGGACGACTGGGAAGGCCTGATAGCGGCGGTCCAGGAAATGCGCGAAGAGCGCGTTGCGCTGGGTATGGCAAACGTCGAGTGGGACATTGTCTAGCGGCAATGTCCCCTCCCCCTTTTTTTCACTCACCGCGCGCAGAGCGCAGGAGGTGAAACCATATCGGCGTTCATCGTGGGACATAGGCACATAGACTATCTGATGACCGCAGCGCTGGACCTGATGCCTTCAGGGTTAAGGCCCTTCACCTGGTACCTTCCGAGGGAGGCATCCGCTGGAGACTATGAGCGGGGCCAGCCCTGGGGTCCGGGAGCGCTACAATCCACGCAGACTCGGCAGCGCGTACTGACCGTTGACAACGCTACCGAGGTTGGGCAAATGCTGCTGCGTGAGAACCATCGAAGCGTCCAGCATCGGTACGACGAAGGGCCGAAGGCAGTACTGGCCGACCCCTATGCGTTCAAGCGGTACCGTGGCAAGCTTGACCCGATTCAGGTCTTGAAGGCGGTAAGCTGCCTGGAGTACCAATCGTGCGAGGGGCCAGAATGGGGGCGTAGCGAGGCCTTCGCGTTCCTCCGTACTTTAGAGGGATGGGCCATCCATGCGCTGCCCGGCTACGAGGAAGCGGAATGGGAGTTTCGCTAGACCTCCAACGGGGGCCACGCGGCCCCCGTCCCCCCTTTTTTCGTACACCGCGCGCAGCGACGAGTGGAGCCGAG
>Ga0307377_10006586_pt1 | contig 12146 bp, 10 predicted proteins | sample TR3MG_FD_202535 | JGI IMG/M metagenome (GOLD analysis project Ga0307377, IMG submission 202535) | Soil microbial communities from Risofladan, Vaasa, Finland - TR-3 | ecosystem: Environmental > Terrestrial > Soil > Coastal area > Acid sulfate soil | place: Finland: Risofladan, Vaasa | collected...
TCTTCCAGGAGGGCAGCGAGGCCAGTTGGATGCTCAACAAAATGGCCAACACCGAACTGCTCGCCAAGCAGGCCAGCGCCGCCGAAATGGACGCGCTGATCAACCTGCCCGACGCGCAATTCGCCCTCGTGCTCAAGTCCGGCGACGGATCTACGGTGCGCAAGTACGCGATGCCGGACGGTTCCCACGTCAAGCGGGCCGCCGAGTACTTCGACAAGTACGCGATGAAGATGGAGCCAGGCCACCGGCACCAGTTCGCCGCCTCGGTTCAACGCCGCGCCAGCGAGCTCAACGTGGATGTCTCCGGCTTCAACGGCATCCAGAAGTGGGCATCCTCGAGCTGGAACAAGCATGTCGACTACCACCTCGAGCAGCGCAAATCCCTCCTCCCCAACAACCCGGACGCAAAGAGCGTCCTGGCGAAGTTTGCTGAGGAGATGGTGGACTCGGAACCGACGCAAGCGGCTGAAGCGTTGGCGACGTTTGACCGGGCAACTGGGCTGGATCGGTACTATGACCGCGGCCTGCAAGACCCTTATGCCTCAGTAATGGACAAGGTCGCCACGGGCTGGTCCGCCGAGGTAGACGGCGTCACGCTCACCGATGCCGACCTCACCAAGGTCGCCAACGGGGACAAGCTCGGTCGCTACCTCGGTAGCAGCTTCGCTTCCCAGTTCAAAAAGCACGCCGTTGAGATCTTCGAGTCTCTGCCGGACCCGCAAAAGGTCCTGATCAAGCAGATCGCATTCGGCGAGGCATAGCCCGTGGGGTCAGGGCCCCTGAGCAGCGCGGAGCTTGCCTTCGTGCAAGCGCTCCTCATTGACGAAGGGCTTTCGAAGACGGCCGAGGGCCCGGACCAGCCGGACCCGTCGACGCTTGATCCGAATACCCGCCTTCTTCTTGGCATCCCCGAAGTGGACGTCAAGGAGATGGGCTCCCTGGACGAGCGTGCCTCCGGGTACGACGACGAACTTCGAGCCCCCGAGGAAGCCGAGGAGGACGGAGAGCTCGCTGCCAACGAGGAAATCTTCGGCGATGCTCCGCAGCAAGTCGAGGATGCTGGAGCCGTCGACGTAGAGCCGACCGAGGATGAGATCGAGGCCCCGCCGCCACCGCTCGAAGGCGAGGTCGTCGGCGAGTACACGGCGAACGAAGAACTTCCGCCGCCGCCCGACCCGGCGTTGATGCCCAAGCCTGAGCCGGTCCTCACCAAGGCAGACGTCGGGAACATCTTCTCTGACCCACGCGCTCACCCCATCCTGTTGGCCGAGGTGCTGCGTGCTAAGTACGACGAAGACTGGGTGACCTGGGAACCAGAGACGCTTTGGTGGGCCATCCGAAAAGACTTTGGGTCCGTCGGGAAGCTCACCCGGGAAAAGATCATGGCCCTCCGCATCGCCCTACGGACCGACTTCCCCTGGGTGGATTGGGACATCTTCGAGAACTGCTGCGTCGCCTGGAACGATCACATGCCCATCTTCGGTGCCATTCAGTTGGTGCCCCCGATGGAGGCGGCCTTCGGCGTCAGCATCCTCAAGACGCTTCGTCCCGAGTTCGAGTTCGGAGCAGAGGTCAAGGCGTACCTCGGAGCTCTCTGCGAAGAGGCCGGCTTCGTCCATGCGCCGCAGCGATGGTTCCCCGGGGCGCAGCAGTTGATCAACCGGAAGAGTTGGATCGGAACCCTGCGGATGGACGTTAAGTCTGCTTGGGCAAAGGTGAAATCAATCCCTGGCGACCAGATTCAGCAGGTCGATTTTGATCCAAAAAGTGCCCGAGACATTCACATCGGGAAGCTCATCGTCGTTCGCGAATACCTCCTCGCCCGAGAGGCGGAGAGAAAGTCTCATCCGGCCAGGAAGGCAGCCGCAGCGGTGATGTCAGCTGTGGCATGATGGACAGACCAAGCGACGACGAAGATGCGGCTCGGCTGATCGCCAAAGAGATCGCCGACTTCAGGGAAGAATTCTGGGGAAAGATCTGCAGCGACGTCGAAAGCGAAGTCGAAGAGTTAGAAGAGAACGGGTATGATCCGGCCAAGGGTTCCGGTCGGGGGCCTCGATGGGCTGAAGGAGCATAAGATGGGTCACTTTGATTATCTGCTGAAGGACGACGAGCGGACATTCTTCCAGGGAGTGGCCGAGGCACAGGCCATCTCGGAGATGCCCAAGGTGGCTTCGCGTGTCGCACTTCGCACAGTGAAGACCGCGGCGCCGACGCCGCAGAACTCCTTCGAGAAGCTCGCTTCCCGCATCGACCAGGACATCAAGATCATCAAGATGGCCGGTCTGAGGGGGCGAGGTCTTGGCACCTGCGAACGGGCGGAGCGGTATCTATCAAAGCTCGCCTACGACCAGGGGCTCAGTGCACAGCAATATGCCGTCGTTTTCATGAAGGTGGCAGTGGCGGCGCTGGACTCAGACTTCGAGGAGATTCGGGCGCACTCTCGACTCGAGGCACCGCCCGAGCTCTACGCGGAGTTCGATGCGGAGCTTGGCAAGATCGCGTCGGAAACCCTCGAGATGCTGATGGACGAATGCAGTTTCGTTACGGGCATCTCCAAGGAGGCCGGCATTCCTCAGATAGCGGCCAAGCTACTCGGCGGCGGTACTGCCCGTAGGGCTGCGACGAAGGCGCTCGCCCCTACTGTGGGGAAGGGGCTGGTCTCGAAGATTCCGGGGGCAGCAACGGCCAAGGCAATTGGTGGGGAGATTGGAGCCGGCGCACGTTCACTGAAGGGTGCCGCAACCACTGTCAAGAGGCAGGGCCAGGGGGCTCTTTCCGGTTCCCTGGGCGAGGTCCGCCAGTGGCGCCTGGAAGGACCCGACAACCGGCGGCATCGTCGCAACCGGTAAGGCTGCGAAGTATCGGAGTCAGCTCGAGAAGGGCTCCATCAAGCTCAAGAAACAGAAAGCGACACTGCGAGCTCGCGAGGCTGCCCGGCAGGAATCCATCACGCCGAAGAACGTGACACGGGCCGGGAACAAGCCCGCCGCGACAGCGAAGGCCGAGGCGGCGCAGGCTGCGAAGCGGTCCGACGCAGGAGATGTCGTTCGTCGCAAGCAGCCAGGCGACAGCAACGTCGTCGGAGAGACAGGCGATCGGTCGCTCGTTGGAGAGACGAGCAAGAAGCTCCAGCGGAAGCCGGCGTCGGCATCGAGTGGCGGTCCCAATGAAATCAACACCAGCTCCCCGTCGGCTGCGCAGAACACCATGAACACGGCCAAGAACGAAGGATGGTGGAGTTCGCTGTCCGATACAGAGAAGAAGCAGATCTCCATGGCCGCTGCCGGCGGCTTCCTGGCGAGCAAAGCCCTGGACTAGTAACGAATGTCCACCAGTTCAAACGGCGGGTCTGGCACGGACCGACGAAGGGGGCGGATCTACCCGTCACCCTTCTTCGACGTGGCCCAGACGTACATGCCGCCGACCGTCAAAGAACTGTTCCGGTGGTGCAAGTACTTCTTCTACAAGGACCCAATGATCGGGTCGGTGGTCACCAAGATCGCCGAATACCCCGTCACGAACTTCATCTACAACGCAGATTCGAAGCATGTTCGCGACGGCTGGAAAGAGATCATCGAAGGCAGCCTGAACCTCAAGTCGTTCCTGATCGAAATCGGGCTCGACCATTTCACGTATGGCAATGCTTTTGTGTCGATCAACTGGCCCTTCACACGTTGGGTTCAGTGCACGGACTGCAAAGAGCAGTACAAGCTTTCCGACGACCGCTTCGAGTACAAGTTCACCAAGTACCAGGTGATGTTCAAGTGCCAAGGCTGCGGAGCAACCGGCGCCGGCAAGCTCATCGACAAACCCATCAAGGACAAGGACGGCATCAACTTCGTCCGATGGGACCCGAACAACATCGACATCCACTACAACCCGATCACGGGTAAGTCGAAGTACCGCTACAAGATTCCGAACAAGATGAAGCGGGCCATCACCGAGGGCCACCGCGACATCCTGGTAGACATCCCGCAGATCTTCATCGAGGCGATGAAGAAGCGGCGTGACATCCTGCTTTCCCCGCAGAACCTTTTCCACTTCAAGCGGCCGACGCTTGCCGAAATGGATATGGGCTGGGGCAAGCCGCTCATCATTCACTCGATGGGTCGGATGTTCTATCTGTACGTTCTCCGCCGGGCGCAAGAAGCCATCGCGTTGCAACGGATTCTCCCCCTTGAGTTCATTTTCCCGCAAGGGAATCAGAGCTCGGATCCGTACCAGCACGTGAACCTTCGAGCCTGGGCCGGCACTGTGCAGGGCGAGATTCAGAAGTGGCGGCAAGACCCCAACTACATCTCCGTGGTGGCGGTTCCGCTTGGCTTCGAGCGCCTCGGCGGAGATGGTCGAGCATTGCTCCTCGGTCCTGAGATCGAGATTACGAACAAGGAAATCACCGGCGGCATGGGCGTCCCAGTGGAGCTCGTCTTCGGGGGACTTTCCTGGTCCGGCTCGAGTGTGTCGCTGCGAACGCTCGAGAACCACTTCCTGATGTATCGCAACCTGCTTCTGCGGTTCATCTCGTGGGTCAAGGACCGCATCCGTATCTACTTGAACTTGCCGGACGTGGAGATCGGCTTCACCGAGTTCAAGATGGCGGACGACATCCAGCGCAAGCAGCTGGTGATCCAGCTCAACGCTGCGAACAAGATCTCCGACCACACCCTGCTCACCGAGCTTGGCTTCGACTACGACGATGAGATCAAGTCCATCAAGTCCGAGACCGAGCAGCGCAATCAGATCAACTCGATGATGATGAAGGCCCAAGCCGAGGCCCAGGGAGAATCGCAGATCCTCAACGCGAAGTACTCCGCCCGTGCGGAGGAGGCGAGCCTCAAGGCACGCCAGGCCAGCCCGGTCATCCAAGAGAACGAACAGCAGCAAATGGCCATGCAGCAGGGCATGGACCCAAACCAGCCCCAGCAGCCTGGAGCGCCGGCACAGGGCCCAGGAGGGCCTCAGGGGCAGGACGATGGCACCAACATGGCCGTCGACCAGCAGATGGCGGCCAACACGCCCGGCGGTGCTATGGGGGGTGCCGCAGCCGAGGGGCAGCCCGATGCAGGCGGTGGGGCCGTCATTCAGATGGACGCCCGCAAGATCGCCATGCAGTGGGCGAACCGGATCTCAAAGCTGGACCCCCAGCAGCAGCAGCAGGTGTTGGCGGACCTTCAACAGAAGATGCCCAACATGCACCGGCTTGTCGTCCAACTCATTACCCAAATGGGGGCGGGTCAGACCGCTGGCCAGGGTCAGGAAGCCAACAAGCCGCTGCCTGAAAAAGGTCCACCGATGCGGAAAAACAGTCCGGTATGATCAGGTCATCCCGGATGCATCCCAGATAAGGGAGCCCTATGTCTGCAAAAGCCACCGTCGTGCGCATGCCCACACCCGGGAAGAATCTCGGGACGTTCCACTGCAAGTACTTCAACATGTTCGATACCGAAGAGTTGGCGGAGTATTCCGCGCTTCGGCAAGTGGACAGCGATTCGTCCTCGGGGATTGAGATCTCTCACATGAGAGAGTTCATTCGCAAAGTCCGGGATGAGGAGTATTCTGGAGAGGACAAGACTGTGCACGAGGAGGAGTTTCCCTACGTGTACGTTGAGTGGTGGGAGAAGAAGCTCAAACGCAAAAAGGGAGACAACCATGCAGAACGAAAAGAAGCCGGCGCGGGCTGGCGTGACTAAGCGTCTACTGGTCGCCACAGCGTTTGTGGGTGCATTGGGCGGCAGCGCCTTGGCGCAGTCCGATGCAGGCCCGGCACCAGCGCCCGTTGTCGTCGTGGATGCAGGTGTAGTCGACTCTCCTCCTCCGACAGCCCCCGAGGTGGGGTCGAACGAGGACCTGACCGTCCGCCTCAGCGAGGTCAAGAAGGCCTACGACAGCCTTCAAGCGGCCAAGGAGAGGGGAGAGGACCCAACGAAGTACGCCATCGCGTTGCTCATTGCAGCCATCGCGAACCTTCTCCTTTCAGGAACGAAGCGGGCCATGAAGCTCACTGGTAAGGCAAAGAAGATCTTGCCCTGGGTGGCCGTCGGAGCCAGCGCAGTCGCAACCGGAGCCATGCACTTCGGTGCCGGCATGTCGTTGAGCAGCTCGCTGTTCTATGGCGGTGCCGTACTCGGTGCCGTCGTGCTGCAGGAGCTGGGCGTGATTCCGATCAAATCCCAGGATGCCTAGTCCGACCGAAGCGCTCGAGAAGCTTTCAAAGGCGATCGGGCAACACAAGGACGAAGGAGGCCGCGTCACCCATTGGTGGCGTTGGCCTCTAGTCATCTTTCTCGTCCTCATCGCGGCAGCCCTGTTCGCATGGCTCTCTCGGAGAAACTCCAAAGAGCTGGCGATGCTGCGTCACGAGAAGAAGAAGCAGGAAGTTCTCATTGCGCAGGCGGAGTCCGACGCGTTGATCGATGACGCCTGGACCACGGTCAAGGCGTACGGTGCGCGGATCGAGGAAAGCAAAAAAAAGATCGCAACCATCGACGAGCAAATCGCATTCGTGGAGGCCCAGCTTGAAGCGGACAAAGCAGCTATCGGTCGCATTCGCACTTGGGATGATGTTGGCATCACCCCAGGTGAAGGCTGATCCGCAGAAGCCGGAGAACTTCCCCGACTGCACCAAGTACATGCTGGTCAGCGGCGTGGAGATCTGTGGGTACATCAACCTCGACGACTGGAAGAGGGTCCTCGCAGCCGACAAGGAACTGTCCGCAACGAGGAAGCTCCTCAAGTTGGAGCGCACTGCCAAAGACGAGCTTCAATCTCAGCTCGGCTTTTTCAAGGGGCAGATTGCCGCGTACGAAATCATCGTCGCAGAGCAGGACCGTCGCAACGATGTCTTGACAAAGGACTTGCTGGAGACGGACCGAAAGTACCAGCTTGAACGGGTCAAGCCTAAATGGGGAAACCCGGTTGCCTGGACGACTGCCGCGGTGGCGGCAGCCGTCCTCGGCGGTTTTCTATTGAATGATGCTCTCTAGTCTTTGTACCGGTTGAGGAAGTCCTGGGACGCGCTACCTTGCGTGCTGTAGCCGGACCCGCTCGAGCTGGAGGATGACGGCCCCGAAGAGTTCGTGCTCCCTGGGGCTGTGGTGATTACGGGGATTTCGGAACCCCCGCCTTCCCTCCATCGTTGTGTGAAAATCTTGTAGACCTGCGTGGCGACTGCCGCGCAGAACGCATTGACCCCCATGACTGCGATTGTGAACAGGCCCTTTGCGACGGTGGACCAAAATCCGTCCAAGGATCTGTTTGCCACCAGCGGTGAGCCGAGATTGATCGAAGGAGCGATGAAGCTAGATCTCTCCCCATCCTCGTCCACTTGCCTCCTGTAAACGTGTGGCCCCTTCTCTAAGAGCAGTGCAAACATTCTCCGCGTCGTCCTCTTCCCCTGATTCGGTAATGATCCCGAACGCCAGCTCCCTCTGGACGTTCAGTATTGCTACTACGGTGAAACCGGAACCCTCCTCTTGCTTGGCTGGTATATCATTCCGTTTAGTAGGATACGGGGTGGTTTCGTGCATGGTTCTTACGTGACTTATGCCCCTTATTGGTGAGTGCCGTGGAGACGTTCTTTTACGACTCGCAGTTCAATCGGATGAAAAAGGATGTCGCAGAGTCCCTGCGGCAAATGTTGGCGGTCGAGACCGTCCGCCGACGCATCCACGTCAACGATGTGTGGGTCGATGACAACCTCGACTCCTCGGACTTCGAGTCCCAGAAGAAGGCGGTCAAGAGCGACCGAACCTGGGGCGTGCCCGTCTACGCATCCCTTGACCTGTACGACAAGACCACGGGTAAGAAGCTCTCCTCGGCGAAGAAGATCCGGGTTGCCACGCTCCCCAAAGACACCCGCATGGGCAGCTTCATCGTCAATGGGAAGCACTACCAGGTAAGCAACCAGCTTCGACGTAAGCCTGGCGTATATGTCCTAGAGCGAGAAAACAAGGAATTCGAAGCCCAGTTCTCTGTACCGGGGAAGCAGTTCTCTGTCCGGATGGACGACAAGCAGCGGTTCATGGTCCACATCGGGCAATCGGATCAGCCCCTGTATCCGCTGCTGTCCCGGATGGGGGTCAGTGATGGCGCACTGGCAAAGGCCTGGGGCGAAGATGTCCTTCACGCCAACAAGGCGGTCAAGGCAAAGCGGGGTGACTCCTCGATCAAACAGATCGCCAAAAAGCTCACCGGCGAAGACTACGAGTCCGCCGACATTGCAGCGAGCGACCTGCGCGACCACCTCGAGAAGGTAGAGGTCTCTGCTGACGTCACCCAGCAAACTCTAGGGAAGGCGTACAAGAACGTTTCGACAGGACTGTTGGTTCACGCCTCGAAGGACCTGATGCGCGTCCAGCGTGGCGATCGAGAGCCGGACGAGGCGCAGTCCATCGAGTTCAAGACCGTGATGTCTGTCGCCGACTTCGTCAAAGAGCGGCTCGACACCCACAGCCAGAAGTTCCGTAGCCGGATCATCGGCCGCATGTCCGGGCGCTCTGCGTCGCAGGGACCGCCCGATGACATCAGGGAAGTCATCAGCTCAAACGAAGTCACCCCCATCTTCGAGAGCTTCTTCACGCAAACCGACCTGTCGAGCACGCCCGATCAAATCAACCCGATTCACATGCTCAACGGACTGTCGAGCGTGACCATTCGGGGCGAGGGCGGCATCAAGTCCGAGCACGGCATCAAGGAAAGTGAGCGCGCACTCCATCCTTCTCATCTTGGGTTCATCGACCCGATTCACACACCGGACTCCGGCAAGATCGGAACGACGATGCACCTTGCGGCGGGTGCGCAGAAGACCGACGGCAACGAGCTCGCCACGGTCGCCATCGACCCCAGAGGGGGGCCGGGCAAGTACTTGACGCCTGCAACGGTTCGAAAGCACGTCGTCGCACTTCCGGATCAGTGGGATCGAGAGAAGAAGAAGTTCATCGGCAAAAAGGTGCAGGCCATGGTGAATGGCTCCGTGTCCATGGTGAACGCCAAGGACGTGGACTACGTCATCGCCGACCCCAAGCAGGCGTTCTCCTTTGCTGCGAACACAATTCCCTTCCTTCCCTCCACGCAGGGAAACCGTTCGCAGATGTCCGCGAAGATGACCGAGCAAGCGCTCCCACTTGCAGAGCGGGAAGCGCCCTTGGTTCAGACCAAGATCGGCCGGGGCACCTGGGAGGGAATGATCGGGGATGGGTTCTCCCTCAAGTCGAAGGAGGACGGTGTTGTCACCTCGGTGACCAGTAAGGCCATCAAGGTTCAACACGGGGGTGGCGTTTCGACCTACAAGCTGGCGGACAATTATCCGCTGAACCAAAAGTCGTTCATCCACCAGGAGTCATCGGTCAAGGAAGGCGACAAGGTCAAGGCGGGCGAGGTCTTGGCCGACAGCAACTTCACGCGGGATGGCAAGCTGGCGATCGGTACCAACCTTCGGGCGGCGTACATCCCCTACAAGGGATACAACTTCGAAGACGGCATCGTGATCACAGAGAGTGCGGCGAAGAAGCTGACCAGTGAGCACATGTATCAGTACGGCGAGAAGCTCAGTGGAGACGCCGAGTTTTCGCTGAACTCCTACATGGGCTGGAAGGCCGGCGACCTAACCATCGACCAGCAAGGGAAGCTGGACAAGGAAGGTATCGTTCGCAAGGGGCAAATCGTCGAGCGTGGCGACCCGCTGTGGGTGGGGGTTCGCGAGAACATCTTGGATCCCGAGTCCATCGTGATGTCCCGCTACACGAAGATGCAGCCCAAGCGTGCCTTCAAGAAGGAATGGGACCACGACTACAAGGGAAAGGTCATCGACGTCGTTCGCACGGGGAACAACGTCAAGCTGTACATCAAGACGATGGAGCCGGCGCAGATCGGGGATAAGCTTTCGAACAGAGAAGCAGCCAAGGGCATCATCACGAAGGTGATTCCGGACGGGGAAGCGCCGAAGACAGCAGACGGAGAGCCCGTCGAGATCCTGCTCAACCCGCACGGCATTGTCAGCCGCATCAATCCGTCCCAGATGCTGGAGACCGCAGCATCGAAGGTCGCGGAGAAGACCGGGAAGCCGTACGTTGTCGACAACTTCTCAGGAGAGAACTACGTCAAGAGCGTTAGCGCTGCGCTCAAGAAGGCCGGCATCACCGATACAGAGGAACTGTTCGACGCCAACGGAAAGCTTCTTGGCAACGTGATGGTCGGCAAGCAGTACACCCTCAAACTCGCCAAGCAAGCCACGTCCCAGTTCTCGGCGCGAGCCACGGGTCGGTACGATACGGACCGCTCCCCGAGCAAGGGCGGCGATGACGGCGCCAAGGCACTCGACCTGCTGACCATGTACTCGATGCTGGCGCACGGGAGTCGGGCCAACCTGCGAGAGATGGCGACCTACAAGGGAAGCCAGAACCAGGAGTTTTGGCATTGGCTCGAAGCAGGGTCGAAGTTCGGTCGCCTGCAGCCGCCCCCTGAGCCGACGTTCGCCTACAGGAAGTTCGAGGCATACCTGAAGGGGGCGGGCGTGGACGTCAAGCGCAAGGGGTCCGAGATGGTTCTCGCCCCCATGACCACGAAGGAGGTCGAGAAGATCAGCGCCGGTGCTGTCAAGGAGCCGCTGTTCCTTCGCGCCAAAGATCTCCAGAAGATCAAGGGTGGACTGTTTGACCCGATCATTCACGGCGCCGACGAGGACAACTGGTCTCACTACAACCTGTCCGAGCCCGTGCCAAACCCGGTCTTCGAAGACCCCATCAAGAAGCTCACGGGGTTGACGGATCAGCAGTTCACGGACCTCACCTTCGGCAAGTCGTACTACGACCCCAAGACCGGCGAATTCAATACGGACCGCCTGGGTCTGACGGGTGGGCACGCGATCAAGCGGCTACTCAAGGATGTCAATCTCGATGAGATTGAGAAGGAGTGGACGGAGAAGATCTCCAAGACCCGCTCGCCCACGAAGCGCAACGAGGGGAACAAGATCCTTCGCTACACCCGCGCCCTGAAGGAGAACAAGCTCAAGCCTGCGGATGCGTACGTACTCGAGAAGCTCCCCATCCTTCCGCCGAAGTACCGTCCAGTCTACCCACTTCCGAACGGGGACCTTGGTTACTCGCAGGTCAACAACCTCTACCGTGACGTTGGGCTCATCAACAACGAGCTCAAGTGGCAAAATTCGATGGCCTTCATCCCGGACAGCGCCCGTCAGGAGCTGCGCGAGAACCTGTACGAAGGGGTCAAGGCGCTCACTGGGATCAAGGGCTCAAAGCCCATCGCGTTCTACCAGCCGCAGCGTCGCCCGAAGGGGTTCATCAGTGAGATCAAGGGCGACCCAGCCAAGACGGGCTTCTACCAGAACAAGGTTTTGCGTCGGACACAGGAGCTTGTGGGCCGAGGAACGATCATTCCTGAGCCCAAGCTTGGCGTGGACGAGGTAGGTCTTCCCGAGACGATGGCGTGGGAGATCTTCCGCCCCTTCGTCGTTCGCGACCTGGTTGGCAGCGGCATGGATCCCAACGATGCGGTAACGGCCGTGGAGGATAAGTCCCCCACGGCTCGAGCAGCCCTCGATGCGGTGATGCACGAGCGGCCCGTGATGCTGAACCGGGCGCCGTCGCTGCACAAGTTTTCGATCATGGCGTTCAAGCCTAAGATCACAGACGGCAAGGCCATCAAAATTCCGCCGCTCATCGTCAAGGGGTTCAACGCTGACTTCGACGGTGACACCATGACCGTACACGTTCCCATCCTCGATGATGCTGTCGAGGAAGCGAAGAAGATGTTCCCGTCAAAGAACCTGTACAACCCTGGAACGGGTGAGATGGTCATCACCCCAATGAACGAGGCAGCGCTGGGTCTCTACCAGCTCTCGAAGACGCCCGAAGGACGCAAGCAGATCGACGGGGCGCTCCCGAAGGGGATGCAAGACCAGTACGGCGTGCTCGACAAGAAAGGGCTCAAGGGTCTAATCAGCGGGCTGGCCAAGGACACCCCGCAGGGATACGGAAAGGCGGTGGACTCCCTCAAAGCAATGGGAGACAAGCACACGTACGATACCGGCTTCACTGTAGGGCTCAAGGATTTGATGCCTGCGATTCACGGCGAAAAGCGTGTGACGTCCGATCTGACCGCAGCCCTTGGCAAGCTCGACACATCCA
>Ga0307377_10006587_pt1 | contig 12146 bp, 9 predicted proteins | sample TR3MG_FD_202535 | JGI IMG/M metagenome (GOLD analysis project Ga0307377, IMG submission 202535) | Soil microbial communities from Risofladan, Vaasa, Finland - TR-3 | ecosystem: Environmental > Terrestrial > Soil > Coastal area > Acid sulfate soil | place: Finland: Risofladan, Vaasa | collected...
AGATTTATCCCTGGAGATCGAACCAATGGAAGAAATCAAAGAAGTGAAGCTCCCCGACGCACCGAAGGATAAGGCGAAACAGATTTTAGAATCTAATATGTCTGAAGATGAAAAAGAAAAATATCTAAGGCGATTGGGTCTAAAAGCTGACTCTGGTGAGAAACAAGAAGGAAAACTCATTCCTTTTCCGATCTATGCAAAGATTCGGAAAATCAAACCAGAATTACACAAGGCAATGCAAGTTTATCCCAAAGCCAAAGGACTTAAAGGTGCAAGCCTGGCGGAATGGGATGAAATTTTCAAAAGTTTTTAAGGAGATAAACAATGTCGATTAAGAGAACTTTTAATGGCGCGACCATAATTGAGCCAGGTGCATATTCTAAGATCGTTGTTGAGAATCTCACCGGCTTCCCGCTTCAAGAAACTGGCATTGTCGGAATTATCGGCGAAGCTGTGGGCGGTGAGCCAAGGGTGTTAGATATCCTCACAAAATCTCAGATTCAAGACGCAAAGTCCCGATATAAATCGGGTCCAATTGCAGACGCACTTGAGCTTCTTGCCAACCCAAGTAATGACTCTCGCGTTGCAAATGGCGCGAGTAAAATAGTCGTTTACAAAACAAATAACGGAACACAGTCGGCACTCAGTCTTCAAAACACTGAATCCGCACCAGTGGACCAGGTCGATCTTCTTTCGAAGAATTGGGGAGCTGACGAGAACCAGTTGAATATGACTGTTTCGGAAGGTTCCGTGGAAGATTTGGACGCTGAAATTACAGGATCGGTCCCTGCGACTGGTGGAAGTTTTACTTTAGCGGGTGGCGAGACTTTAGTTTTGGACTGTAATGGAACCGTTTACACCTATACCGAATCTTTAGGGGCTGGTGTTCACGCTATTGCGGCTCTCGTTGCAGATATGGATACCGCATTGAATTGGGCACCTGCTAAGCCAGTTATTGCAACGGCTGAAGTTGGCGACCTAGTTAAAATTACTCTCGATCCTTCAGTGGTCCTTCTCGGTGAATTGGATTATGGATATATCTGGGTTGACCCAGCTTCCACAATCGATACAATCCTTGGAATCGTCGGTGAGAATCGCGGTCAAAAGGGTTCTCGAATCCTTCTTTTCAGAAAAGACACTGACGAAGAAGTTACAGCCGAACTTGGCGGAGTCGATCAACTTTCAATTAAGTATGTCGGAGCTGGAAGTTTTTCCAAATTAACCATTCAAGACACTCTCGGTGAGAAAAAACTTGTTATCACCAATACGGGAGCACCGCTTGATGATTTGGATATTATTCTGGAAGATTCGGAAGGAAAGAATAATTACACCCTTTCAAGTCTTGCCGATCTCATTAATTCAAACGCTTCTTATGAGTGTTCGGTCGTCGGTCCTAATGCTTCCATGAATGCAAATCTCTTGGATTATTACGAGGACCTTCAGATTGAAGGGGTCGCCGGAATTCTAAGATCCGATGTTTATCAACTAGTGAATGCACTTAACACGCTAAGTCTTTATGCTGAAGCGATCTGGAAATCAAATGTTTATAGGGCAATTGCGACGTTTTCAACTCCGCAATTTTTTACAAATGGAACTGACGGAACTTCTACTAATAGCGATTGGGCTGACGGTTTTACAGCTTTTGAAGATGAGCGGATTAATATAATCGTTCCACTTATTTCAAAAGACATTGGGTCTTTGACGATTGATTCAATCAATCTTCTTGCCCAGTCTCATGTAATTAAAATGTGGTCCACCTTGGGCAAATCCGAACGGAATGCTTATATATCTTTCAATGGTTCGAAAGATGATTTGAAAGATAAAGCTCAAACTTCCAATAGCGGATATTGTTCAATGCTGGGACACCAGGTCAGAGTTCTCAATAAATTTTCAGAACTCGTTTGGCTTGATCCTTGGGCAGCCGCTTGTATTACCGCTGGTATGCAAGCCGGAAGTCCCGTTGGGGAACCCACGACTTATAAGATTATCAATGTGAACGATATTCGCATTGAGGATGGATCTTGGAGTGCCAAACAGGATGGGGCTGAAATGATTGAAGCCGGTGTAACCGTACTTCAGCCAATCGACACTGGTGGCTTCAGAGTTCAACTCGGAAATACCACTTATGGAGTTGACGCCAACTTCGTATGGAATAGGGTTTCAGTAGTCGAAGCGGCGGGATTTGTGGCCTATGACCTTCGTTATAATCTCGAAGCTGTGTTTACCGGAACTAAAGCACGGACTGGTACAGCGGAAGCGGTCGCAAACTTTGTGAAAAATCGCATGAGCGTTTATCTCGGCGAAGATATCATTGTCGGCGACGATTTGAATGAAGGTCTTGGATATAAAAATCTCGGTGTCGAGATTCAAGGGAATACGGCTTTAATCAATGTCAGTGTCACGCCAGTTCAAGGAATAGATTTTATTCTTCCGACAATTTACCTGGCTGATATCCGACAGTCTGCATAATTTAAAGGGGGAAGCAAATGTCCATAGTAATGACTGGCGCGAAGGCTATATTCAGACTCAATGGCACCCAAATCGCTTATGCTTCGAATGTTTCGTATAACGAAAACGTACAACTTGAAGAAGTAAACGTGCTCGACAAAATGGAAACGGCGGAGCTTGCGGAAGTTGGGTATCGGGTCGATTTATCCTGTCAAACCTTTAGAGTACAAAATCAATCAATTAAACAACTGGGTTTGATGCCAAAACTCGAAAGTCTTTTGACTGGCGGTGATTTAACCGCTGAAGTCGTAGACAGAGTGACTGGCGCAGTCGTTCTTTTGATGCAAGGGGTAAAGCTTGAATCCCGACAGACCACAGTTGATGCTCGTGGCTTAATGACTGAAACCTGGAATTTCCGTGGAATTAAGTCTTCCGACGAAGCTGGTTAATCCCAGTTTTTTTACATAATGTTAGATTGACGAGGTGAACTATGAATAGCCATAAACTGCCTGATATGGAGTACACATTCTCCGTTCAGACAAAAGGCGAAGAATCTGGAATTGTTTGGACCGGCGAATTTATCTATCGAAGACCGACCCTTCAAGAACGTAGCTTAATCGAAACCACTCGCGCCCGTATGAACGGGGATCTTTTTACAATTAACCCTTCCATACAAGATTTAAATACTGCCATTTCTCATTTAAAGTGGACTCTCAAGTCTTATCCTGAATGGTGGAAGGACTGTGACTTTGGCGGTGCGCTTTATGATTCAAACGTCGTGATGGACATTTATAATAAATGCATAAAGTTTGAAGCGGAATGGAATAAAAGAGTTTTGGGTGGCAAACCCGAAGATGTAGAAGAGGGAAGAAAGGATGGCTCAATTAAAAAAGCTGAGCGATCTATTGATCAACCTGAATCCCAGCCAGGATAACCTGCATCTTATTGCCATTTCGAATTTAGCTGATTTTGAACGCCAAGTTATTCGATATTGGTGTAAGAAATATAAGGTTCCAAGGAAGCCGTTGGGAGATCATACGATTGAAGAGCTTTATATTGAAATGCTTGAAGATTATTATGAGAGAAAACCTGGTGAAGCTGAAAGGTTTAAAGAGTCTATAAGACTTCAAGAAGTCGGCGACTGGGATGGGAAGATGTCATTAGAGTATGAAAAGGAAATGCAAGATTATTGGAAAAAGAAAAATCCAGTAAATATTGAGAAGTATCAGTCAGAAGAAGATTTTGACGAAGAAGACGAAAAGCATTTGATGGAAAATTTAGGGATGAGTCTTCCAAAGTCAAAAATGAGTCGTAGTGGCTCGAAAAAGATTGCGCTCTTAGGAGACGAAGAATTCGAAGATGCTTTTTGAGGATATAAATGCCACGCAAGGCTGAAATAAAACTCACCGCGAATATCCAAGAATTTCAACAAAACATTGAAACTGCCAAGAAGCTCCTTTACGGGGTCGGCAAATCGGGATTAGACCCTGCGTTTTCAAAACAATTAAATGATCAAATTGAAAAGGGTTTAGTTGATTCAATTAAAAAGGGTGAGAAGAAACTCATTTCCCTTCAGAGACATTTTAAACGTCTTGGAGAAATGGGATCTTCACCCAATGTCATGCAAGCCTATTTGAAGGCCACTTCCACCGTAGTTGACAATCTAGACAAAGCTAAAAAGATCGCCAAAGAGATAGAGAATATGAAGGGGCCAGGATCGGCCACACGACCTGCCGGTGGAATGGGCGGTATTGGTCGCATGATTACTGGTGGACTCGCAACACTTGGAGTCGGAGTCGGGGTTGGGGCCGCTTATCAAAGAATGCGAGTCATGGCTCAAGAACGTGCTGGGGTCGCAGCATTAACAGGCGGATCGCAAGTTAATGACCAGGGCGGAGAAATGGGTTTCACGCCTCAAGAACGTCGCCAAAGAGCACTCGACGTTGCAAAGGCAATTGGAAGGGATGTTTCTTCTGAAGATTTAGATCGAATAGTTGGGATCGGCGAAAAGGCTGAAAGGGCTTTTGGAGTTACCAGTGGGCAAGGTGCCGGACTTATGGGGGCTGGAAGAAGAGCGGGAGTTGATAATCAGGCGAAATTTATGGCTGACTCTTTGGGAACTGCAATTGCATCAAAACTTGAGGGAAGTCGAATCGGTGAATATTTAGATGCGATGGCTCAAAGTCTTGATTCAATGTCTGAAGGTGTGACCCTAGATACTGCATCAATAAGACAATTTGCCGGTGTTTTAATTTCAACTGGTGGAGTTTTTGCCAGAGATCCAAGAAATGCTTTTCGTGTTATTCAGGGATTAAATCAAGCCTTCACGGGTGGAGATCGTTTTCAACAAGCTCAAGCCGCTCGTGCTGTGATGGGAGCCGCTGGCCCTGGGACCACACCCGCTGGTGTTGAGATACGACGACAATTAGGTCTTTTTGGCAACATAACCAATCCCGACACTCTTGCAATGATTAAAGCCATGCCTGGTGGCGAAGCCGCTGCAAACGTCTTAGGAACTCCCTCAATGGACGTGAGAGATAAAAACGGTAATATCAAACAACGTGGTATTTTAGGTGAAATGTTTGAACAGGCAAGAACCGGAACGAAAGGGCAAAACGCACAAGAGAGAATCGGCGAGATAATGGAACGACTTAATCTTCGTGGTGAATCTGGTGTGCGAGTCGCCGCTGAAGTCGCCACAAAGGGAAGGGGAGCTTTAATTAGTCCTGAAGAAATGGAAAAAGCGACCCTGACCGAAGCTCAATGGGGAAATAAATTACAAGAACGCTTGAATCGAACTTATCAGGGAACTAATAAAAGCATGATGGATTTGGCGACCGATATTGAGAGACTTAAAGACACTTTGGCTGAGAATATCGCTCCTAAATTGGCTGACATTGTTAATGCTCTCATGGGCAGAAAAACCCAGGCTGGGCAAAAAGATCAAAAATCAATTTACGATGAAGACGCGGGATTTCTTGAGCCATTATCTGATCCATTTGGAAAAGCTGCAATAATGATTTCGTCTCTTCGCGATCTCTTTACTGGCAAATTAAGACCTCAAGAAAATAGTCCGACAGGCGGATTTAATATGATTCAAGACGCAGAAGAGAGAACGAGAACACCTGCGGGAAAGAAAAATTTAGCAGATGTTTTAGATTTCGGAAAATGGGCAGGAGCATTGGATAAAAATACCGCTGCATTGGAGAAAAAAGGAAAAAAAGAAGATAAAAAAGTTAAGGGTGAACTAGCAAATACCGGAATGGTCGTACAGTAAATGGCAGGGAAAACAAATTTATCAGATCGAAAAGCATTTGGGACATTCCCAATTACAAGAAGGATTGAGTCCTCTCAAACCACTTATTGCAGATGTGTGTTTTTTCATTATGTAAATCAGAATTTTGAAAAAGCAACGGTTATGAAATCTGAAGAAAACTCTGAATTTGAAATCAGAGAAACTGAAATTATAATAATTGAAGACGAAATTCAAAATTGCACCATTTCAAAATCTATCTCTCAACCAAGCGGAATTTTTAATCTTTCACTTTTCCCGACCCGAAACTGGAAGTCTTTAATTGCACCTGGTGACTGGATTGCTATCTATTTATTCAATAAACCTGAGACACAATTTAATTCCAATGAATTACATAATAAAAACCTAGTTATGCTTGGGAATATTGACCGAGTTTCAAGAAATTTAGAGCGTGAAGAAGACGATACAATCGTATTGAAATTTAATGTCTCTGGTCGAAATTTTGGGAAGATTTTTGAAGATACTGCCATTTGGTTTGATCCCTATGTAAATCAAGAAAATGTGGCTGACCGACTTCTTAGGTCTGCCGGACTTGAAATCATCGGAAATCCCACAGAACAGGTCACACAGATTTTAAATGTATTTCTGGGTCAAGGAGAAAATTTCGCGAAGGGTCGAACAAAAGGACTTAATCAATGGTTAATGCCAAGAGAAGTTCTTAAATTATTTGGCAATGTGACCGGAGTCATAGGGTCTACTTCAGGATACACAGTCGATGCCGAAACCGCTTCTCTTTTGGGATATACAAATCCCAGTGATTTACTTTATGACACCACTTTTAATAGCATTTTAAGAAGAGAGATAGTACAGAATCTTCCAGGGTATCGCACAAGGAATATGATTGGACTCGGCAATAGTGAGAGTCTTTGGGAATATTTAAATCGTTCTTGTAATACTATTGTGAATGAAATTTTTGTGGAAGAAGTGAGAAATGACGAAGGTGAGGCTTTTCCAACACTTGTCGTCAGACCTAGACCACACAACACTCCATTTCTTGAAGAACAATATGGGGACGAAGGTCCGGCTCTCCTTCCAAAATTGAACGGGAAATATACAACTCTTCAGGATTTATCAAGAGAGAGTTATTTAGAAGTTTCTCAAGCTGAAATCTTCTTTGAAGATATAGGAAGAGACGACCATTCACGCTTTAATCTGTTTTGGCTCGATGGACCTCGGAAATACGATCAATACCGAAGTATTTATGCCGATGTGAATGTTGCAAAAGCCATTGGAAATCCATTTTTTTCACGCGAATCCATTCAAAGATATGGACTGAAAAAATTTCAACAAATGATGGATTATCATATGGCTCAAGGTCAGAAAAAAGAAGTGACCTCGGACACTCAGTATTTCAAAGCCATAATGGGTCAACTTTTTGATATGCAGTTTTTCAATCATCTTTATGAAGCTGGGACTATTGAGACAAGCGGAGTATTAGAGGCGGAACTTGGAAAAGTTTTAAAACTATTACCAGATAAATCAAAAGAAGACGAAGGTCAGCCCGATCCTAAGATTTATTATATTGAAGGTTATGAACACAAATGGAAATTTCCAAGCACTTGGAGAACCACTTTTACGGTGACTCACGGTCAGTTCCAAGTCAGTAAAGGGAATAAGATTTTCATTGATGCGTCTGAAGATGATTTCGGTCAAGAAGATACTGGGTTCCAAAACTTGTACGTTGCAAAGACAAAGGCGATTAATAAAATATGAGTAAATATATGCCAGACGGATCGCCGGTCCCTTCGGGAGTTCCACTCGTCAAAAGACGTGGTGCAGCGGCTCATTTTAATAATTTCAAGCTCTATAAGGGCATGATTGTCTCTGTCATTTATCCTGAAAATATAAATAATTCCAATGGTGGGCGGGTTGAATATGAAGTAAAGATTAAAGGCCAGTTATATCCAAATGCCGTCGATATAAGAGATTGTGGCTCAAAATTTAATTTCTCTGAAAGGATAAGAACTCCCAGAAATCATTCTTATCGAGGTCCACTTGACCATTCTAATTACGATGAAAATGTGAATGGTGAGCCGGTCTATTGTCTCATGTTTGAAGGGTCTGAAGACGTTCCAATTATTATTGGTTCTGCCATTCACCCAGAACACGCAAATTACAAAAAGTTTTCCGCTGAAGACGGGGTTTATGATTATAAGGAATTTAATGGAATTGAATTTTTAATAGATAAGGATTCAAATTACACCATAACTCATAGGGGAAGAAAAAAGCCCGATGGAACCATTGAAAACCCAGACGCGGTTGATACTCAGATTAAATTATATGGGAATGGTGACTTTGAAATTACAACTCATGGGAATACTTTTTCAATAATTGATGATGTAATTCTTTTAGAAAATTCTCAGGGCAAGATTTTTAAATTAGATGATAAACAAATTTTAGGCCAAGGAAGCGAGCCAGTTGTCTTAGGGGATACTTTAAAATCAATATTGGATACTTTTTTAACATCGATTGTTTCGGGTGTGATCCCAGGATCACCAGGTCAGAATGCGGCGTCACTATTGGCAATTAGTGCGGCGGCGACGGCTTTGAAATCAGCATTATCGACAATGTTAAGCCCTAATTCGACGACAGACTGAGGTATTTATGCCATTAGATAAAGCAAGTTTAACGGCTTCAATAAAAGTATTATTCGGAGCGAATGAAACAGGATTAGATGCGGCTGCAAAAGCAAACATTGAACAAATGTCCAGCGATTTGGCTGACGCGATTGATACTTTTGTTAAAAGTGGTCTGGTCACTGTGTCTTCAAACGGAGCCACCTTGGTTGGGACACCTGGCGGTCCATTAACAATAACGGCATTACCTGGAACTGGGAGTGTAACCTAATGGCATTATTACCTTCAGGAGATCAAGCACCTGGTTTTGCAGAAAGAAGTATCAGTCAGGTCACAGATAGTCTTAAAGGCGTTGCGGGAAATCTCGTGGACGGTCTTCTTGATATTCTTGGACTTGGTAATGAAGACAAACATATTAAATATCCCACAAGTTATAAGGGACTAGATCGAAGTGTCTTCACAAACGCGCCTGATTATTTTAAAGGGACCTGGAAAGATTCTAAGGGGTATGCCTTTGACGTTGTGAGAGTAAATCCTAAGACTCAAAGAGCCACACCTGCAAGAACTGGTGAAGATAAAGGATGGAAAGAATTTCGACTTCAAATCAACCCACAAGAATTAACTCAGGATGAAATTTTTGCAATTGAAGTTACACCCACGTTTCGTGGCGTAGTCGTCGAGCATCACGGCACTATTTTAAAAGATATTGTAATTTCTGGCACGACCGGTATCTCACCCAATAGAGGTGAAGGCGGAGCTATTAAGAAAACTGGAAGACCCGTTATGAGATCGGGTCATTCAGGGTTCCAAGAATTCCACGAACTCAGATCCTATATCAGAGCTTATGTGGAATATAAAAGGGTCGATCCGCTGACTGAAGATTTGGGTGAACTTAGACTTGTTTTTAAGAACTTAAAAGACAGTGAGTTTTTATTTGTAGAACCCCAAAAGTTCACGATGAAAAGAAGTTCCGCAAAGAGAATGCTTTATGATTATACGCTGACCCTAAAGGGTATCGGTGTGGTCAGTGGCTTTAAAGAAGGAAAAGATAATAGCACTCTCTTAGGACTTATCGGGGACGTTTTGGATACCGCTTCCGAGCTTATTGAATACGCGGCTCAAATTACAAATGCCAGTGTGGGATTAATTCGAAGAGTCGAGAGCGATCTGACAAACACCCTTTTGGGTCCAATGGCATCGGTTGGAAATGCTTTATCAGCCATTAAAAATGGTAGAGGTCAACTATTCGGAGATTTTGGCATCACTCGAAGGTTGGTTGAATCCTATAAGTCAGAGAAAAGAAGGATTGAATCCAACTTTAATGAGGCTATTGGAAGAGACATTTCACAATGGAATACAGCGACCGGAAGAACTCCGACTGTAATAGGAGCTTCAAGAAATTCAACTCACGACGAACTTTTAATCTTAAATGCTTTTAATGCCTGGGAGCGTGGACTTAATTTGATTTTGGGTGAGAAGACATTATTTGAGCCTTCAGCCGCAATCACAACCGCTCAAGTAAAGGGCTTTTATACCACTTGGCGTCCACCCACTCCAAATTCAGTGAGAGAAGAAACGATTGATGGAAATGATACTATTCAATCTCTCGCTGCGAGAGAATTTGGAGATCCCGACCGCTTTAAAGATATCGTGGTTTTAAATAATCTAAAGGCACCTTATATTGATCCCGCAGGTGGCGACGGAGTTTTAAAGCCAGGTCAAAAAATCTTATTGCCTCAAAGAATCAATGTTGAAAGCACTGGCGTCAAAAAGGGTAAAGAATTTAATATCTCAAGGCAGCTTCGTGAGTCAGAAAAGAATTTAGGAATTGATATTCGACTCACAAAGGATAATGACCTGGCAATTTCCAATATTAAAGATTTAGATTTGATTGGCGGAGTCACAAATATGGCTCAGGCAATCTTGGTTCGATTATTTCTTGAAAAACAGTCATTAAAAAGGCATCCGACTATTGGAACGAACTTAATTATCGGTGAAAAGTCTGTTAATTTAGAAGAACTGAAATCTAATATAACGGAGTCCTTTTCTTCGGATATGAGAGTTGAGACAATTCCTTATATTGAACTGTTTCAAGAAGGCAATGCAGTCACAATTAATATGATTATTAAGCTGAAGAACCTGGCACAACCAGTTCCATTGCCGATAACGCTACAAGTAGCATAAGGGGGCATCTAATGGCGATTTTTGAGCCAAGGACATTTCCAGAAATTATGGGAGAAATGGTCGCACGACTTATTGCTGCAACCCCTCTCACGGACGTAAACTATGGGTCCGTCTTCACCACAATGCTCGAAGCCGCCGCTCAGGAAGATGACGAACAATACTTCCAAATGCTTGAAATCATTAGGGGTTATTCTCTCGACACTACAACGGGCGACGATCTTGACGACAGAGCTTTTGAGTATGGGTTGACTAGGGAAGGGGCCGCCGCTGCAACGACTTCGGTTGATATTGGAGATAGCGCGGTTTCAAAAGTTCAAACTGGTATCTATTCAGGCTTGTCAGGGCCAGGATCGGGAACCTTTACGGTAAATGCAAATGATTCGATTGGATTTCCGCCGACCCTTGGGAATATCATTATCGGTCGTGGCACCACAAATGCTGAAAATGCCACCTATTCAAATATCACAGTATTTTCAAACTACGTTCGTTTTAACTTAACCGGTGCTCTTGGATTTGATCATGGAACAGACGAAGTAATAGTTCTCGCCCAGGGCGGAGATCGATTAATTACAGCGGGAACGGTTGTTTATGTCCCAGAGAGTGATATCAACCCACGAGTTGAATTCACTTTAGATAATAATGCGACCATTTTGGACGGAGAAGAAGAAGTCGAAAATGTTTCAGTCACAGCTTCTGACCCTGGAAGTGATGCAAACGTCCCAATTGGATCAATTATAAATTTTGATTCGCCACCATTTTCAACCGTCACGGTTACAAACCCAGCCAGAGTCACAAACGGTCGTGACGAAGAAACAGATCAAGAATTAAGGGATAGAATTAAAGACCATATTCAATCCCTCTCACGCGGAACCCCGACTGCCATCATTAATGGTGTGGTCAATGTAATTTCCGAAGAAGAAAACAAACGTGTGGTTTCAGCCTCATTAGTTGAGCCGACCACACCAGCGGGAGTGTCAAAGCTCTATATTGACGACGGAACGGGATTCATTCCTTCTTATGCCAGTGTCGGTTATGAAGAAGTCGTGCCTTCGGCCACGGGCGGTGAGAAATTTATCGACATTCAAAACCTTCCAGTAATGAAGGCTTTTGTTGAAGCCGAAAACGTCGAACCTTATCCATTATCAGGCGGTGAAACTTTATTTGTCAGAGTTGGAAGTCTTATTGAAACGGTGACTTTTGACTCACTTAATTTCGCAATTCCTGGTGTCGCTTCCGCTCAAGAAGTCCTTCAAAAAATTAATTCCGCAGCGGCGCTTTTTGAAGCTCGTATTTCATCCGGTGGAAATAAACTCAGAATTTTTTCAAGAACAGACGTGGACGAACAGATTCAAGTCACTGGTGGAACTGCAAACTCAGCTCTAGGATTTCCAACTGACAGTAAACACACGACTAAACTTTTCGTCGAAAGAGATAATGAGATTTCTCTTCTTTCAAAAGATGGCACTACGGCAGCGAAAGAGACTTTTAATGCGTCGCCGTATGATATGAGTGGACTTTTCCCAAAGAATTTTTGTTGTGTGATTGATGGAAAAGTTTTAACGCCGATTAATATTTGGCTTCCCACAACTGATTATCTGGTGCCAGGGGCCGCAACGGCTGAAGAA
>Ga0307377_10006588_pt1 | contig 12144 bp, 18 predicted proteins | sample TR3MG_FD_202535 | JGI IMG/M metagenome (GOLD analysis project Ga0307377, IMG submission 202535) | Soil microbial communities from Risofladan, Vaasa, Finland - TR-3 | ecosystem: Environmental > Terrestrial > Soil > Coastal area > Acid sulfate soil | place: Finland: Risofladan, Vaasa | collected...
GTGGGGCTGGGGGTGATCGTGGCAGCGGGGGGGCTGGCGGTGATGGGGGCGTACCGGGTGGATGAGATGGTGCGGCGGATCCGGCAGGGGGGACGGGCGGAGAAGGGCGATGAGGAGCTGCGCAATGGGCTCGAGAAGTAGCGCCTGGCAGCGGGTACGGCGGTTGGAGGATGCGCTGGCGCTGTTGGCCAGCATCGAGGACCGGCGGCGGGTGATCCGGGTGCACGCGTGGCGGGAGGGGGATTGGGGCCAGGTGTACGTGGAGGCGACGGCGATGGCGCAGGAGCTGGCACGGTTGAAGGGGTTGCTGGCGGCGCGGTGGGAGGAGTTGTTCGGGGAGGCGGGGGAGGTGGATGGAGGGTAGGAGCTGTGTGTGGGTGTGTGGGTGTGTGGGGGTGTGGGGGGTGCGGGGGATGGGCACACCTGCAGGTTGAGAATGATGTGAAGGAGGAAGGGTGATGGAGACGCAGGATGTGAAGTTGACGCCGGTGGTGAGGCGGGTGCTGCTGACGCAGGTGCGGGCGTCGCGGTGGCAGCCACGGGGCAAGGTGTTCGACGCAGAGCGGCTATGGGAGCTGGCGTGCTCGATCCGGGAGCAGGGGCTGATCAATGCGATCGTGGTGTTTCAGTGGAATCAGCCGGACGATAAGGCCGGGCTGGTGTTCTATGAGCTGGTGGCCGGGGAGCGGCGGACGCGGGCGGTGATGGGGCTGGCGTGGGCGAAGGTGGCGGGGGCCTCGGAGAAGGAGTGTGTGGAGGCGCTGGCTCGCGGAGGGCTGGAGGCGGTGCCGGCGGAGGTGCGGGAGCTGCTGGACGCGGGGCGGGTGGAGGTCCTGGCGCGGGTGGAGCCGAGTACGGACTTGGACCGGCTGCGCCAGATGGCGGTGGTGGAGAACATCGAGCGGGAGAGTCTGAATCCGGTGGAGGAGGCGCGGGCGCTGCAGGGGCTGATGGAGAGTATGGGGTGGAGCCAGCGGACGCTGGGGCAGCACATTGGTAAGTCGCAGGGGTACGTGGCGCAGCGGCTGGGGCTGCTGGGGTTGACGGAGGCGGCGCAGGAGGCGGTGAATACGCGCGTACTCACGGCGACGCACGCGCGGGCGATCGCGGCGGTGCCGAAGGCGCTGCAGGGGGTGGTGACGGAGTGGGCGACGTCGGCGGTGGGCAGGGAGGATACGCCGGCGACGACGCGGCAGGTGCAGAATATGGCGCGGGAGGTGGCGGCGTTCGTGGATCCGGCGCGCTGGGAGCCGCAATCAGAACACGTGTATCAGCCGGAGGAGCGGAATAATCTCCGGTTGATCCAGTGGGCGGTACAGCGGGCGGATCTGGAGCGGTGCGGGAAGGAGCTGCTGACGCTGCGGGAGTGGTCGTACAATAAGACGAATGTGCTGGGGAAGAAGCCGATCACGGTGGTGGAGAGCCGGGCGATGGTGGAGGCGGTGTTGGCGCGGCTGGGGGCGGGGGAGACCACGACAAAGTTGACGTGGGAGGCGTTCGCTGTAGAAACGGGGCGGACGTGTGAGACGTGTGTGGTCGGGCGGTATCCGAAGCCGACGGTGGTGGCGGAGGACCTGCCGGTGTACTGCGGGCGGTGGCGGGGGAGGAAGCAGACGACGTGCGAGGATTTTATCGGGGAGGGCGATCCGGTGGTGGTGCCGGTGGAGTATCACCTGCTCAATTTGTTCGAGGAGCTGGGGATCACGTGTGAGAAGGCGGACCGGTTTCACTACGTGACGGACGTGGCGGGGTATATCGTGAGTTACGGGCGGGCAGTGAAGCTGGAGGAGGAGCAGGCGGCGAGGGAGAAGGAGAAGCGGGCAAGTCGGCACGTGGTGGATATACGAGCGTTCCAGGAGTGGATGTTGGAGCAGCCGGACCAGGTCTTGAGGCATTTTCAGGCGCACAGTTGTACAAAGTGCGGGAATGATCGGCCGGAGTTGGAGGAGCAGGGGTTGCCGGGGTGCAGGTTCGTGGTGGAGCCGCTGAAGGGCAGGCAGTACGGGCCTGGGGGGGGGGATCACCGGGCGCCGGAGTTCGGGGCTCTGGCAACGCGAGAGGGGCAGTTGTTGCCCCGGTGTGAGATGTTCGTGTATCAGGAGGTGCCGGCGATCTCGAATGGGGGCGGGGAGAAGTTCGGGGATCGGAAGCGGGCGGCGACGTGGATGGTGGGGCTGGGGCGCAGCGGCGGGTATGGATCGGATCGCGGGGCGATGTGGGGGATTCTGCGGTGGCTGGATTATGGGCGGCCGGTGGAGGAGAAGAACGATTGGGAGCGGCTGGAGCGGTTCGTGGTGCGGGAGTGGGAGGAGTTGGGGGGAGACGGGGCGGTGGCGACGCTGTTGGACGTGGTGCTGAGTGAGCGGTTGGCGCGGGATCAGCAGAGGTCCAGGGAGTGGCGGCTGGTGAATGCGACGACGGGGGAGGAGGAGGAGTTTGTGCCGGTGAGTTGGCAGAATATAGGGGGGCGGGAGTCGTGGCCAGATTATGTGCGGAGGGAATGGCCGGAGGGGTGGAAGAGGCCGTGGAAGAAGGGTGATGAACAGGGCTGAGGCGCTGGCGCTGGGGAGGAAGATCGGGGCGGCGAGGGGTGGCCAGGCGGTGGCCAGGAAGGCGGCGCCGGCCAGGTGTCCGAGGTGCGGGGCTTCGATGGAGGGGAGGAGCTGGCACGGGTATCTGGGGCACCTGGGGCTGCACGGGTTGGCGGACCGGTGGTTCGGGGGGGATTTGGAGGCAGCGCAGAGGCGGTTGAGGGAGAATGGGTTGGCGCGGCAGGATCCGGTGCCGGAGAATGGGGCGATGCCGCGGTATGTTTCGGTGATGGAGGGGTGAGGGGTGTTTACGTTGGGATTGATCAATCAAAAGGGAGGCGTGGGGAAGACGACGTCGGCGGTCACCATTGCGCACGGGCTGGCGCTGGCGGGGGCCAGGACGCTGCTAGTGGACCTGGATTGCCAGGGGAATGTGGCGGATGCGCTGGGGCTGGTGAAGGAGGGAGGGGTGTACCGGATGCTGTTCGAGGAGGGGCCGGCGGTGAAGGCCTCCGGGCGAGAGCGGCTGGAGGTGGTGCTGGGGGATCATTCGACATACGAGGCGAAGCAAAGGTTGGCGGGGCAGTCGTTCCGGGAGTTTGCGCTGCGGGATGCGCTGGATGGGCTGGAGTACGACGTCGTGGTCCTCGACGTGGCACCGGGGGTGGATGTGCTGCAGGTGGGGGCGCTGGTGGCGTGCACGGGGTTCCTGGTGCCGGTGGCGCTGGATCACCTGGCGGTGGTGGGGGCGACGGATGCGCTGAAGAGTGCGGCGGCGCTGACGTCGCGGGGGGGGCAGGCACAGTGTGGAAGGTTCCTGGGGGTGCTGCCGACGTTCTGGGAGCGGACGACGAAGGAGAGTCACGAACAGCTCCAGGTGCTGGTGGAGCAGTTCGGGAAACAACTTTGGCCGCCGATTCCGGTGGATGTGAAGGCGCGTGAGGCGCCGGCGTACGGCCGGACGCTGTGGGAGTATGCAGCGGATTGCCGGGCGCTGAATGGGGTGGAGCTGGGGGGGATGCGGCGGGGGGGGTATAAGCAGGTGCTGGTGCGGTTGGGGCAAGTGATCGGGAATGGGAAGGGGGAGCGATGATGGAGAGGCAACGGGTGCAGGTGGATCCGGCGGTGGCGGCGGTACTGCAGGATGGGAATAGGAGAACGCAGCGGCGGGAGATGACAGAGGCTCAGCGCCGCAAGGCTGCGCAGGATGCGAAGCGGCAGCGGGTGACGTTCGAGTTGGATCCGCAGGTGGTGAAGATGATCACGCAGATCGCGGCGGCGGAGCAGTGCTCGCCGGCGGGAGTGGTGAATCTGCTGGTGTGCGAGGGGGTGCAGCGGTATGTGGCCGGGAGCCTGGTGTTCGATGGGCACCGGCAGGTTAGTGGATCCCCAAAGTGGGGATGGGTGGTGATGATCGAGGGGCTGGAGGAGCTGGTCAGGGAGTTGCAGAAACACGTCAAGAAGTAGAAACTGAGGCGGTTTTGGTTCTTGTACGGTGGGGTTTAACCCCGCCGTTGGAAAATGTAACGGTGGGGTACAACGGTGGGGTACAACGGTGGGGTACAACGGTGGGGTAAGAGGGTTTGAGAGGCATTCTGAGCGGTTTTTGGAGCAGAGGCGATATGGAGTCCAGTGTTGAGTTTTCGCTGCTAGGATCGGTTCTAGCGGTTTGTGGGACGGGGCTGGTGATGCTGGTGGTGAGCCTTGGGCTGATGCATCTGGTCCAGGAATTGCTCCGCCCGGGCGGGCGGTTGGAAGGGATCGGGGACGAGTTGGCGGAGAGGCGCTGGCCAGGCTGGAAAGTGCGACACGGCCGGGAGCGCTTGATGGGGGCGGAACGGAGAAGGGCCGATGGGCAACGATAAGGGACAGCAGGGGCCGACAGTGATCGGGTCGCAGCCGGGGCAGATCGAGATCAAGAAGGTAGACGCGGCGGCGGAGGTGAAGGTGCCGTGGGCGCAGATCTGGCGGCTGATGCTGTGCGACTTTGCGATTTACCTGGCGCTGACGGGGTGCGTGATTCTGGCGCGGGAGTGGATCCTGGCGCTGGCAGCGCTGGCGGTGGGAGGGCTGGTGTGCTGGCGGCTGTGGCGGCGGGTGGAGAATATGCTGGTGGTGGGGATTATTGCTTCTATCGTATTGTCCATCGCGTTGCTGGTGGCGGTGCCACTGGCGCGGCAGTTGTGGCATTGGCTGCTGGCACATCCGCAGGGGGTGCTGCAGGTGTGGGGGATTGGGTTCCTGGTGTTTGTTGTCATTTACCCGATGATCGTAGGGATGTACCGGTATTCGGTGGAGATCGTGGATCCGAGCGGGCCGGTACCGCCGCGGACGGCAATCGCGTGGCCCGGGCCGGTGTTGCCCTGGCAGGTGAATCGGATTTTCAAGGCGCTGAATCCGCCGAAGGGGCCTGATCCCGAGATGAAGACGGAACGGCTGCAGATAGAGATGGTGCAGCGCGAGGGTGACAATGTGCGGGCGATGGATACGATCACGCTCTTGAGTGGGCCGGATGCGATTGTACGGGGCCGGATGTTGGCGAAGTGGATTCTGGCGGGGGCGCAGATTTCGGAGCGGGGGCTGGCGGGGAGGGGACGGCCGTTGTCGGGGCGGGAGGAGTACCAGGCGTTCATTGACGAGATGCTGGGCCGGAGGCTGGCAGCGTGGCGGAATGCTGCAGAGCACCGGCAGGGGATCGAGTTGACGGCGGTGGGGCGACGGGTGTTGGAGGTGATCGTGGGGAAGAATGGACACGATGAGCCCGCCCCACTCCGTTCGGAGGGTGCGTGAGGCGTGCGTTCGGGCGCGTAGACGCACGCACGCACGATACACGCACGATATAGACAAAGGAGGTTGGTAGGATGTTTGGGAAAAGGAAGTTGTTGGGAGGGCCGAAGGGCAAGAGGATGGGGACGAAGGTGATGGTGTACGATGTGCCCCAGCCAGGTGCTGCATCGGCGGCAGTGAACGGGCGCGAGGTGGCGATCTTCCAGCCACCCGTGATCCTGGACGCGCAGGGTCGGACGTTGCCCGGCGTGAGCAAGGACCTGGTAGCGCGGTACCTGGTGAGTACGACGGCGGCGCTGGCGGACGCGGATCTCGGGCCGGTGACGGTCGAGTGGTGCGAGCAGCAGGGCCGGTTCGTGAATACACGGCTGACTATTCAAGCGTGGGGCCAGACGGTGGAGATCGTCCACCCAGTGGCGCCGGTATCACAGCAGTTGGCCAACACCTGGGAGCTCTACAAAGCCGGGATGGCGCTCAAGGTAAGGGAGCTCCACAAAGGCCACCAGCGGTTTGGGGAGGCGAACGCGCTGATCGAGCGGGCATCCAGGCACCTGGATCGGTTGCGTGACGATGATACGCCTCACTTTTCCGTGGCGGAGTTTCTGTTCTTGCAGTCCGAGTTCTACCAGGCGCGGGTGATGAGTGCGCTGATTCCGGTGGATCAGGCAGTAGCGGAGGAGGTGGTGGGGACGCAGGCTCACGTGGCGTAGGTCGCCGGTTGGCTCTGCTCTCTACAGGTCGGAGTAGAGAGCAGGGACGAGTTGGTGACCGGGTAGGACCATTTCGCATAGCGAAGGGGTATGCCCCACATGCAGAGTAAGCAAGTCGTGTCTCACACATTCATTGAAGAAAATAAACAAACTGGACATTTCATGGGGAATTCTACTGCTTTGTGGTCCGAGGTGTTGAGTAACCTGCGGTCGCAGATGACGGAGGTAACATTCGATACCTGGCTGAGGGATTCGCAGTGTGTCGAGGCGAGTGACGGGCACATGGTGGTGGCAGTCAAGAATGCGTATGCGGTGGACTGGCTGACCAACCGGCTGGGGGATATGATCGCGCGGACGGTGGAGCGGGCAGCAGGGCAGGCGCTGGCGGTGGAGTTCGTGGTGGTGGAGGCGGAGGCGCCGGTGGACCTGCCGACCGTCGCCAGGGAGCAGGCGCGGTTCAAGGTGCCGGCGTTCGACGTGAGTGAGGCGGGGTGGTTTCCGGTGTCGGAATACGAGTGCAGGTTCTGGGCAGCGCTGCTGGGGCGGGTGGCGTGGCGGGTATGGGAGTTGGTGCGGAAGGCGGACAGGCGGAAGGAGAAAAGCGACTGGACGCCTCCACAACGGTGGACGGCGCCGTCGCTGGCGGAGCAGGTACCTTGTGGCAAGCAGGCGCTCGTCGGGGCGGAGCGGAAGGTGGCAGTGGGGATCGAGGGGGCGTGGCTTGACACGGATGGGATTTGGCGCTATCATAAGCCGGGTGCGTTCGACCGGCTGGAGGAGGAGCAGGCCGGGCGGGTGGAACGGCGGGGCGAGAAGCGGCATACGACGTATTGGATCAGTGTGAGGGTAGGGTTGGGATTGTTGGAGCCTCGGCAGGTGAATCAGTTGCCGGCGCGGCTGCAGGTGCAGCACGACCGCTGGCTGGAAGACCACGGGTTTAATCCTCGGGACTGGGACGATAAATCTACTTGACATATTCTATCGGTGCTTTTGCAGCGTGACAGGCATCGATAGAATTTTTTTAGCCGGGGAATCAGGTGATTAGGTGAATGGAATCTTCTGATTGATAGGGGTTTTCGTGAGACAAGGCACCTGTCTATTGATGATTTTGCAGCGTATATATGATGCTTTTGCACCTACCGGGAGGTACAATAAAAGAAAAGAAGGGTACATAAAATAGAGAGGTTCTCTTCTTTAATAAGGATATTTTGCACGATGCGGGGGAATCGGGCAGGTGTGATAATAGCGATTATGTGACGGGAGGAAGGATGGACGATCAGACGTTGCGGGAGTTAATTTTGGGCGAGTTGCGGGAGCGGCCAGCAGAATTGCTGGAGATAGCATCACAGTTGGATCAGAATCCGGCGGATGTGTTGCAGGTGTTGCGGGAGATGGAGGCGGAGGAGCGGGTGGTGCAGGTGCCGCGGTGGGGCTGGGAATGGGGGATGGTGGAATAGGGATGGATGGTGTACACTGGTCGCAGTGTAGTATATATGCGGTGGCGCGCGGGATTGCAGAGCAGCATGGCGTTGATTGGGATCAGGCGTTTCGTTATGCGTGGTGGGGGATGCGTGCGAACGAGGATCCGCCGGCGAGTCTGGCGGTGGTGCGTGCACGGTTGGACCAGGTCCGTCATGTCCCAGTGGTGCCGGCTGAGGTGGTGGAGCAGTTCGAGATGAATCTACGGAGGAGATTGGGGGGGGGTTGACATAGGGGGGAAACGGGGTTATACTGTGTACACAGTCGAATAATAGCTGCCCTGGTATCCACGGCGCATTTTCCCGATGAGGGAGGGTGCGCCGTTTTTGCGTTTCAGGAGGTGTGAGGTGGACGGTAATATTCCTGCTTTGGTGGCTGTGCTGACGCTGTTGGCGCAGGGGATCGGGGTCGGTGGTGTGCTGGCATTCCTGTTCGAGCGGGTGCGGTGGTTCCAGAATCTGCAGGGGGATGCGAAGTGGTGGACGATCCTGGTGATCAGTGTGGGGCTGCCGCTGGCAGCGCGGCTGTTGGTGCAGTTCGTGCCGGCGGATGTGTGGGCAGCGATCGAGCCGTACTGGCAGACGCTGGCGGCGGGGTTCCTGGTGTGGCTGGGTAGCCAGCTGATGCACCTGCTGGAGAAGCGGCTGGGTGGCGGCAACCGGGCGAACCTCCTGGGCAGATGAAGCGGCCAGGGTAGGGCGATTTGCTGAGTAGCGATGGATAATACAGTTGCGCTGATCGTGGCCATCGTCGGGGTGGTGACGGGGCTGGGAGGGCTGGTGACTGCCTGGCGGACGGCACGCGCCTCGGCGCGGAAGGACGAGGTGGATGTGTTGCGCAGCATCATTGAGGAGCTGCGGAAGCACGATGAGGCACAGGGTAAGGAGCTCGTGGTGCAGGCGGGACAGATCGCGCGGCTGGAGGTGGAGGTGCGGGCCTGGAAGCGGAGGTTCGAGCGGGTGTGCAGGCAGTTTGGGGTGAGCCCGGACGCACAGATTACAGGCGGGCTGGGGGTGCTGCGAGAGCCAGGCGCGCAATCAGGAGGGAACGGATGACGGGTAATGTGCGGATGGGACACGATGGTGGCTGGATCAGGAGTGTTCCTGGGCCGCAGGGTCCGCAGGTGACGGATCAGCGGCAGGTGATGCTGGAGGATTGCCAGGTGATCGAGGAGGCGGTGGCCAGGCTGCGGGTGTGGGCAGGGCCTCCGCCGATGTCGGGTATGGTGTGGATGTCGCAGAATGATCCGCTGTGGGCGCGGGAGGTGTATGCGGGGGGGGCGACGTTCGCGCGGACGGGGTCCCTGGTGACGGCGGTGGCGATGGTGGCCAGCCAGGTGTATGCTGAGATTACGCCGTTGGTGGTGGCGCAGAAGTTGCGGGAGGTGGGGGCGTTCGAGGGGGCGCTGCTCTCGCGGCCGGCGCGGATTCCAACGGCGTTTCCGTTTTTGTGGTGGGGGGGTGAGGTGCACTGGCGGTCCATAGCGGCGGACCTGGGGCGGCTGGGGGCGGAGGTGGCGCGGTGGGGGCCGACGATCATCGAGGTGGTGGGGGATCCGCGAGATATGAGGCCTCCCCAGCAGGGGAATCAGCATTTCGTGGTGGCCACTGAGTTGACGGTGAATCCGGTGGACGTGGTGATTGCGGATCCGTTCGATGGTCAGGTGAAGAGTCTGGTGAAGAGCCGGTATGCGGTACCTCGGCAGTGGCCGGCGGAGCGGGCGGTGTTCGGGATGCGGCTGCTGCGGGTGGTGGATGGGGCGACGTCGGTGGGGAAGTGGGATGACGGGTAGTGGGGCGCTGGCGGATTGCCGGGTGATCGAGGAGGCGGTGACCAGGCTGCGGGTGTGGGCAGGGCCTCCGCCGATGTCGGGTATGGTGTGGATGTCGCAGAATGATCCGCTGTGGGCGCGGGAGGTGTATGCGGGGGGGGCGACGTTCGCGCGGACGGGGTCCCTGGTGACGGCGGTGGCGATGGTGGCCAGCCAGGTGTATGCTGAGATTACGCCGTTGGTGGTGGCGCAGAAGTTGCGGGAGGTGGGGGCGTTCGAGGGGGCGCTGCTCTCGCGGCCGGCGCGGATTCCAACGGCGTTTCCGTTTTTGTGGTGGGGGGGTGAGGTGCACTGGCGGTCCATAGCGGCGGACCTGGGGCGGCTGGGGGCGGAGGTGGCGCGGTGGGGGCCGACGATCATCGAGGTGGTGGGGGATCCGCGAGATATGAGGCCTCCCCAGCAGGGGAATCAGCATTTCGTGGTGGCCACTGAGTTGACGGTGAATCCGGTGGACGTGGTGATTGCGGATCCGTTCGATGGTCAGGTGAAGAGTCTGGTGAAGAGCCGGTATGCGGTACCTCGGCAGTGGCCGGCGGAGCGGGCGGTGTTCGGGATGCGGCTGCTGCGGGTGGTGGATGGGGCGACGTCGGTGGGGAAGTGGGATGACGGGTAGTGGGGCGCTGGCGGATTGCCGGGTGATCGAGGAGGCGGTGACCAGGCTGCGGGTGTGGGCCGGGGAGGAGTCGGGCGGGGAGGGGATTCCGCTGGCGACGGTGTTCCGGCTGCCGATGCTCAATCTGGATAAGGCGTGGTATGAGGCGACGCGGCGGTATGGTCCGTACAATTATCATCCGGAGAGGTGCGAGGATGTGAATTTGGAGACGGGCGGGAATACGGATTTGGGGGAGCCGCTGGTGGCGCCATTCTCGGGACTGGTTCTCAGTGCGTGGAATTGGAAGGGCTCGGTGGGGCGGGTAGTACAACTGCTCGGCGTGACGGTGGCCGGTGAGATGGTGGTGTGGGCGGGGTGGCATTTGCAGGCGATGGAGGTTGCAGCGGGGAGTGTCGTGCGTGTGGGGGAGCCGATAGGTAAGATTGGGAATGCGGACGGGTATTATGAGGGTGCACACCTGCACGAGCAGATTGTGGTTGTTGGGGTGTTGGGGGTGCCGCATCCGGCGTTGTTTCCGGGTACTGATGCGCGGTATGGGTGGCAACAGCCCAGCCGGTTTTATGTGGAGCACGGGGTGGATGCGCACCTGGTACGACGGTGTGCGGAGTGGAAGGAAGGTGTGGTCAGGGCTGTGGCCGTATTGGCAGGGAAGGTGACGCCGTGGGGAGCCGGTATGAAGACGGTGGAGGAGGGGGGATGATGGGTAGCGGGGATGTGGTGGAGGTGACGCTGATTTGCGAGGGGTGTGGGCGGACATTCATGCGAAGGGTGCCGGCGGGGGTGGTGGAGGTGGCGTCGAAGGATCCGGTCGACATTTGTGATGATTGCTGGCCATCGATGGATGTGGTGGGGGATGATCAGGAGCAGTTGGTGGTGGAGTTGGTATGCCCGGATTGCGGTCACCGGTGGCTGGAGGCGGAGCCGAAGGGGGAGGTTGCGGTGGGGTGTCCGCAGTGTGGGCTGCAAATCGAGGTTGAGTTGCAGGATGGATGAGAGGCAGGACGCGCTGTTCGGAGAGGTGGAGGAGCCAACGGAGCGGGAGCGGGTGAGCCTGGAGGCGCTGGAGCGGTGGCTGGCCTCGGATGCGCCGCCGGCGTGGCTGGATGGGTATTTGTTTCTGCGGGCGAAGGGGGTGCGGTACCGCGATGCGATGTTGGCGACGTGGCTGTCGCTGGGGAAGGACGACCGGGGGGAGGTCCATAGCCGGGAGGATTTCGCGCACGTGATGGGGGTGTCCAGGGCGACGACGTATGCATGGGAGGGGCGCCGGCCGCAGATCCGGCGGTGGGCGGAGTTGTTGCAGGTGATGCGGCTGCGGGGCAGCCGGCTGGCGGAGGTGGACGAGGCGACGTTTCTGGCGGCGAAGGGGGGGACGGCGGCCGACCGGAAGTTGTATTATCAGCGGGCGGGGGTGTGGGAGGAGGATCTGGGGCTGGTGTTCAAGGATCAGGGGGATAAGTTGGAGGATATGGTGGGGGCTGGGTTCGACCGGGCGCTGATGCGGGCGTACGGGGCGGGTGGTGAGGAGGAGGAGGAGGTCGGGGAGGTGGCCGGCGGCGGCGAGGATGGTGGGGAGGAGGCGGCATTTGAAGAGGGTAGTCCAGACTAGATTCGGCAAGGGGACAGGCAACTGTTTTCAGGCGGTGCTGGCTTCGATCTTCGAGATTGACATAAACGCTATTCCGTATTTTCAGGATGCTGATGATTGGTACAGTATGTTTCGGGAATGGGCGGTCGAGACGTTGGGGTTAGACCCTGTAGATTTGGGTCCGGATTCATCGGGCGAGTTTCTCAAACCGCGAGGGTATTATATTATCAATGGGCGGAGTCCACGTGGGAATTTTGATCATAGTGTCGTGGGCTGGAATGGCGAGATGGTGCACGATCCGCACGTAGACGGAACTGGTTTACGGAGTGTGACATCCATTACGGTTTTTATGAGGAATCCAGGGGCTGAAGATGCGAGCGGTGACGCGGCAGAAGTTGACGCCTGAGTTGAGGCGGTTTTTGGAGGCGGCGCGCCTGGCGGGGTGTCCGCCGGATCAGGTGCGGCGCTTCCGGGTGGCTGGGTATGCGCCGCAGCCGAAGCAGTTGGCGTTTCATGCGGCATGCCGCGTGTGTGACGTGGCCGGGGGTCCCAACCAGGTGGGGACGGGGGGGGCGCGTGGCGGGGGGAAGAGTCACGCTTTGATG
>Ga0307377_10006589_pt1 | contig 12143 bp, 12 predicted proteins | sample TR3MG_FD_202535 | JGI IMG/M metagenome (GOLD analysis project Ga0307377, IMG submission 202535) | Soil microbial communities from Risofladan, Vaasa, Finland - TR-3 | ecosystem: Environmental > Terrestrial > Soil > Coastal area > Acid sulfate soil | place: Finland: Risofladan, Vaasa | collected...
GTGGGAGTAACGACCCACCAGGGAGAACGGGAGAGCCGTTTACAGGGCGAAGGGGAACAGGTGACCTGATGACCAGGAACTGTGAGGTACGCGAGATGCGGACAGCCGAAACGGTACTGAGCATCGTTCGACCTGCAATCTCGAAATAGGTCACTGGAGAGCCGAGATGAGACGGAAACGCTCACGTCCGGTTCGGAGGGGGGCCGTTGGAAAAGTGCCAGGCATCCGCAGGATGCACGGTAACTCGCTGGCGGCCTACCCTACTCTCACGCGTGGTTCGGGAGTGGCGGCGGGGTGGGCGACCGCCCCGCCGACCATAACTTAGGCCGCAGCGTACAAAACCGTTTGAGCGTGAAATCACGTCTGTGTATATCCGCGAAACTCTTGTGCATACTGCAACATCTGTATACGAGTCTCTATGGCATCTCTGTCTGAAGGTAATTCAAGAAACCTGGCAGCCTCTTCCACTGACTCAAACCCATAGCTGCTTCCCAAATGAAATCCCAACAAAGCCTCGACAAATCCCTTTAGCTGATACACATATGTTTCAATCGCGGCATTACCTACGTCAGCGTGAACAGACCGGTTACGATAGTCTCTGAGATGCTTCAATACTTGTAGTGCGAAATCCCGATCTTCATAGATGTATGCCGCTCGTCTGGCTGTAACTATATTGTTGTCATGGCAGCTATTTGTCAGCAACTCCAGAATACTCCACAGTTTCAAAAAGGCACCTTCCCAGTCTCTCATATCTAGAGACCTGCCATACCTGATAATGGCCTGTTCCAGAACTTCGCGATAGTTGCTCTTTGCTAGCCTATTGCGGATGTCGTCGAAAAATCTAGCCATGCTGTTTATATCATCTTCAGAGGGATTGTATGGGGAGACAGCGCCGCAGTACTCAGGTTGGTACCACCAAGCCTCAGTGGCAGGCTCGCCGGTAAGATAGTGCAATGTATGCAACGGGCCTAGAACAATTTTGTTAACAGGAGCACGCCTGCCGGAGGAAGATCGGATCCAATGACGACGGTTGTGGAACCAGTTCCAAATGCCTCTTACCAGGTCGAGAGTATCTATAGCTTTGTCCATGGCTTCGTAGGAGGATTTTGCAGACACATGCACTCTGGTAAAAAGGTAGTCTGTTGGAGGCTCTGCAAACAATGAATGTCTTGCGTTTTCGACAATCTGTACTCGTCCACTCTGATAACGGTAAGGCAGATTTTGCTCGAATATGACAATTGTGTTGCCCATCCTGACTCTACGCAGAGAAGCTGAAGTAAGGAAAGATAGCGTGGTAGCTAGAACATATCGTTCTAGCGGCCGCTGAACGTACTCTTGTGTGAGTCTATTTGCTTCCGCCAGCAGGTTGTTTGGAACGATTTCGCCAGTCCGACCCGCTCTGAAGATGGCTTGTCGCGCAATTCTTCTTCCTTCAATCTCTGGAACTGCATCTGGAAAATCCAACATGCTATAGAGGAGTACCTCATACTCCATAAATCGAAACCCTTCAAAATGAGCCTGGCCTGAATTGTCTACTTTCTTGCACTCTTCAATGTACCGTGCAAGTTCATTAGGATTGTATTGGTTGTTCCAAGAAACGGTCATGACACTTCCATTCTGGTGCGAATTACTGCGGCCTAACGGCACCCGCATAACCTGCCGCCCGGTTGCGTGAATGAGTCTTTGCTACCCAACCAACTCCAAGTGCGTGGAACCGCCGATACAACACGCCTGAAGGGCGGTCGGGTTCATGCGGTTGTTGGGCGGCCATTCCCATTACACGGGATTTTCAGAACTGCTCTTCTTTTTTCTGTGATGCCACAATGAAACCCATGATTTTGTTTCTGAACCAACTATTGAAGAACGCCAGATATGTTAGTATGACAATGTCGACTACACTGATAAGTGTCTTGTGCCCAGTAAGGGCCTCGGTAGACCCGACAACTTCAACAAGGATAAGTAGTGCAATCCCATAGGCCACGTGGAAGTAATCCCAACTTTTCTCGCCCCGCTTCACAGCGAGCGAGAGGTTTGATTTCTTTCTGAACCAACGAGATTCTTTGGCAAATGCATATACAAAGACAAAAACCAGGTACAACTGCAACAGAGGGAATACCACTTGATCGCTGAAGAGTGCCAGAAAGACGCTGAATAGTTGATCTATTGTCATGGTGCCCTCCGCCGACCAGCTTAATTCGTCTGGTGCGGTCTTTTTTCTAGTTCTGAAGATCTGCCGTAGTGAAAACCTGTAATCTGGGACATGAGATGGTCTCAGGCCGCCCAACTATTAGTAGGCGGAATCCCCCTCCACCATCAGAACGGATGCTCTAGCATCACCTTTGACCTATGCGGCAAGAACCGCATAATTGGAAATATGGCATGGACAACGCCCCACTGAGAGCACGAAAACGCCACTTCTTAGGGAAACAAGGGCATTTTGGGCCTACTTTCGACGGTGCGTGTCCCACTGATCGGCCTCCTTCGTTCTAGTTGTGCGATTCTGGCCTCGCGTACAAGGGTGATGCTAGGCGGAGTCCTTCTATCCATCTCCGTCGTTTACATTTCCGGAGTTGCTCTGCATAATGAGCCTCCATCTTGATCGTGCACAGTATAAACCCGAAATCGCTGTCACGCGAATCCGTTTTCAGGAGGAGGAGTCAAACACCGTTCCAAACGTCTCTTGGATCGCGTTCGCGATGCCATACGTCTCAAGGGCTATTCCATCCGCACCGAAGAAGCCTATGTCGACTGGATCAAGCGCTTCATTCTCTTCCACGACAAACGCCATCCGCGAGAAATGGGCTACTCTGACATCAAAGCTTTTCTCCTTCACCTGGCGACGAAGGAAGGCGTTGCTGCTTCCACTCAGAATCAGGCGCTCAACGCCCTGCTATTCCTGTATCGGAAGGTTCTCGGAAAGGATTTGGATGGCCCCATCAAAGCGATCCGCGCGAAGAGCGCCAAACGTCTTCCCACTGTGTTGGCCCAGCAGGAAGTGCTCGCCGTCATCGAACGCCTATCGGATACGTATCGCCTGGCCGCACAGCTTCTCTACGGCAGCGGGCTGAGGCTGATGGAGTGTATGCGGCTGCGGGTCGGCGACCTGGACTTGCCTGGCCGCCAGATCGTCGTGCGCAATAGCGAAGGGGCCCGGGATCGAGTGACAGTGTTGCCGGACAGCGTCATTCCTGCGCTGCAACGACACCTCCAGGGAGTCAAACGGTTGCATGACCAGGACCTGGCGAAAGGATTGGGCTGCGTAGACCTGCCCCCAGCGTTGCAGCAAGAGCGCCCGAATGCCAACAGGGATATGGATGCGGACATCCGTCCGCAGCCTGTTGGACGATCTCCGCTGAGCCCGCTTCGTCGATCACACTGTCCCTCTGCTGGCCCTCTCGTTCGAATCGCAAGCGAATGATCCCGATTGCAGATTCATCGCCCTCCTGGCGCGATCCCACCCATCCCACCGCCCACGATCGCTTCCGTCACATCTTCCGCAACCACTGGGATCGTCGGTGCGACCTGCGCCTGGAACTTGATTGACCTCCCATTTTTGATACCGCATATGGTAATGCTACACCTGCCCTTCTTGCACCACCAGAACCGTGGCGACCTGGTCCTGGGACGCCTGTGGCGATTTCCCATCTCACCCCTTTTCCGAGTGACTGCTTCAGCCCACACTGCCCACCTGTACGTCATCGGCATGTCGGGCAAAGGCAAGTCCAAGCTCCTGGAATGGTGCTTATATCAGGACATCGCTGCCGGACGGGGCTGCGGCCTGATTGATCCCCACTCCCTTCTGGTGGATGACCTGCTCCGGCTGCTTGTTACCCGAGGTGTCCTGGCTAACCCCGATATCCGCCACCGGCTGATCTACGTTGACCCGGCCCGCACCGACTGCGTCGTCCCCTTCAACGTCCTAACCCCCCGATCCGAACACTCGTACGATATCGCGGCGACGATACTGGAAGCCTTCCGGCGCACCTGGCCGGAATGCCTGAGGGAAGAGCCTCACTTCTCCAACGTTGTGACCGCAGCGCTGATCGTGCTGATCGAAAACAGCCTGATGCCGATGCACGTGCCACGCTTACTCACCAACACCTCCACGATCAGATCGACGAAAGGGTCTTGACAAACTCCGTCGGAAAAGGCCCTCGCCGCCAGAGCCAAGGAATCTGCCGGGAAGGCCAGGCGAGAGGCCCTCGAAGAGTTCTCCACCCGTCACCTGGGAGCTTCTCTGGAGATTCAGAGACATGCCGCGGAGGGGCTCTGTGTATCTCTTGAGCGTCTTGGCCGCATCGCTCTTGGAACACAAGGTAGTGGAGACGGAGGACGGGAAGTCGAAGGCAATCTTGACCCGTCCTCGCGACCAGATCGCCGCGGTACGCGCGCTGCAAAAGATCCCAGGGGCGGCATCGTTCCCAAAGGGAATCTTGTTCTGCAACAGAACGACAATCCATCACCCCCGCCGCCTCTACCTTTCCCTGGGCTCGGCTTCAAGAGGATGGAGGCTACCGCGCCAGATGGGACCACTGTTGTGATGGAGCGCTTTGTGTTAAGCTAGAAGGTGTCGCCTTTTGGAGTACTATTTGAAGTGTGGTAAAGTAGGGATGGCAGCCGTAGCAGTAGGCGCTGTGGGAAGAGTGGGCAGCGCAGTTTGCTGTCCACGCTTTCCACAGCGCAGCCACCCGACCACACCGGCTTCAAATGGTGCCCGAAAGGAAATCTAACCATGCCGAAAACTGAACGTCGTCCGCGTTTGACCGCTGCCCGCAAGCTGGAGCTGTATCTGGCAACTCGCTCGGCCGATGCCCCACTGGGCGAGATCTTGCGCCAGTATGGCGTGCATCTGGACGATCTGCGAGCCATTGAGCGCGTCGTGGAGAGTTCCGCCCTGGCCGGGCTGAAAGCCCAATCCCGCCACGGACGCCAGCCGACGGACGTCACTCCGGAACGGGTCCAGCAACTGGAACAAGAGTTGGCCGAAAAGACGCGTGCCTTGGCGGAGCTGGGTGTGTCGTTTGCCTTGCTCGAAAAAAAAGATCGTGCGGAGTCACGCTCCCGCTCCCAGGCCAAAGGCTCCCGCCGGAGGAACGCCAAGTGATTCTGGATCTGGTTGCCGAAGCCAAAGCGGATGGATTGCCGGCCAAGCGGGCCTGTAAAGTGCTGGGCCTGTCGCCGCGCACCGTTCAGCGTTGGGAAGCTCCGGTTCAGCCTCTTCCGACCCTGGTCGCCACGCCACCGGCTGTGATGCGGTCCCGCCCGTATAATGCCCTCACGGCCAGCGAAGCGGCGGCCGTCATCGCGCTGATCCGGTCGCCCAAACACGCCGATGCCAGCTGCCGGGACCTGGCTTTGGCCTTGCAGGCAGGCCCCACACCTACTTATGTCTCGCATGTGACCATTTGGCAGTACGAACGAGCGCTGAACTGCAATGGCCCACGCGGGCGCCAAGTCTTTCAGGGTCGGACTGCACCGGATACGGACTGGGTCAACGGCCCCAACCAGCTGTGGGATTGGGACATCACCTATCTTCATACCGGGGAGCCATACATCTTCTTGTACCTGTATAGCCTGCTCGACCATTGGAGCCGCAAGAACATCGCCTGGCACATCAGCCCCCGGTTGATCAGCGATGAGGTGCAGACCTTGTGGGATCACGGCTTGATCGACGAAGGTTTGCTGGATCACCCTGCTCACACCTGGCCCAAGTCGCTCAGCGACCGGGGGCCCCAGATGCGCTCGCACTCGACGACTACCTACTTCCGGAAACTCGGCATCCCACAACTGTTCAGCCGACCGCGCACGCCCAATGACAACCCATACATCGAGTCGCACTTTGCTACCATCAAGACCCATCCTGCCTTCCCAGGCTACTTTGCGGGCCAGGCCGAAGCCGAATCCTATTTCGACCAATTCTATCCGTGGTACAACGACGTGCATCCGCATACGCGCCTCAACATGCTGACTCCCCATCAGGTTCACTCGGGGCAAGGTCAGCGCTTGCTGGCTGAACGAGCTGCACTGAAGGCCGCGACCCTCGCGGCCCGCCGCGCCAATCCCGCCGCGCGCACATTCACAATGGAGGAGCTTATTGCCAATCATCTACCTGACGTGTCCGATTATCCGTGTTACTCGTGGATGGGGCCGAAAGCTGCCCCCGTAAAAAAGGCGACACCTCTTGACTAACTCACCGGAGCGGTCGGACGAAAGTAAGGAATAGCCTGTCTGTACAGAACGGAGCTACAACCAACTGCAGCTTCTGATCTGCGCTTGCAGTAGTCGGAGTGGCGCCCTGCACCAAGTTGCGCTTGCTCCCTGATCACGTTGTCTCCCTGATCACGTTGTCTCCTTGTTCCCCTCCACATAATGCAGGCAATAGACGTTCCCGGTTCCATCTCCCGCCAAGATAGTGACACCATCCGGTGCGATGGTCACACAATGAGGCACACCCTCCAGGGCAACCGTCGCCAGTTCCCGCCCCGTCGCCAGCTCCCACACCTTGAGGGTGCGGTCGTTGGAGGCGGAGATGGCGGTCCGCCCGTCGGGGGTCACCGCTACGGCCCACACAATGCCCTCGTGTCCGGCCAGCGTGCGCACCCCGTGCCCGGTCTGCAGGTCCCACACCTTGAGGGTGCGGTCCCAGGAGGCGGAGATGGCGTACCGCCCGTCGGGGGTCACCGCCACGGCGAGCACCCGATGCTCGTGTCCGGCGAGGGTGCGCACCTCCGCCCCCGTCTCCAGGTCCCACATCTTGAGGGTGCGGTCCCAGGAGCCGGAGATGGCATACCGCCCGTCGGGCGTCACCGCCACGGCGGGCACTACATCCCCATGTCCGGCGAGGGTGCGCACCTCCCGCCCTGCCTGCAGGTCCCACACTTTGAGGGTGCCGGCGAAGACGGAGACAGCATATTGCCCGTCGGGCGTCACCGCCAAGGCGTTCATCCAACGCCCGTGTCCGGCCAGGGTGCGCACCTCCCGCCCCGTCTCCAGGTCCCATACCTTGAGGGTGCGGTCGGAGGAGGCGGAGATGGCGTACCGCCCGTCGGGGGTCACCGCCACGGCGAGCACCAAAGACGCGTGCCCGGCCAGGGTGCGCACCTCCCGCCCCGTCTCCAGCTCCCACACCTTGAGGGTGCGGTCGTGGGAGGCGGAGATGGCGGTCCGCCCGTCAGGGGTCACCGCCACGGCGCTCACCCAAGACTCGTGTCCTTCGAGGGTGCGCACCTCCCGCCCCGTCTCCAGGCCTGCCTTGAGCTCGGTCGAAAGGTCCCACAGCTTGAGGGTGCGGTCGTCGGAGGCGGAGATGGCGGTCCGCCCGTCGGGCGTCACCGCCACAGCGAGCACCAAAGACCCGTGTCCGGCTAGGGTGCGCACCTCCCGCCCCGTCGCCAGCTCCCACACCTTGAGGGTGCCGTCGTGGGAGGCGGAGATGGCGGTCCGCCCGTCAGGGGTCACCGCCACGGCGTAAACCCCATACTCGTGGCCGGCCAGGGTGCGCACCTCCCGCCCCGTCGCCAGCTCCCACACCTTGAGGGTGCGGTCCCAGGAGGCGGAGATGGCGTACCGCCCGTCGGGGGTCACCGCCACGGCCTCTACTGAAGACCCGTGTCCGGCCAGGGTGCGCACCTCCCGCCCCGTCTGCAGGTCCCACACCTTGAGGGTGCAGTCTTCGGAGCCGGAGACGGCATATCGCCCGTCGGGGGTCACCGCCACGGCGAGCACCCCATCCTCGTGTCCGGCCAGGGTGCGCACCTCCCGCCCCGTCTCCAGGTCCCATACCTTGAGGGTGCAGTCTTCGGAGCCGGAGACGACAGATTGCCCGTCTGGCGTCACCGCCACGGCCTCTACTGAAGACCCGTGTCCTTCGAGGGTGCGCACCTCCCGCCCCGTCGCCATCTCCCACACCTTGAGGGTGCGGCCGTAGGAGGCGGAGATGGCGGTCCGCCCGTCGGGGGTCACCGCCACAGCGAGCACCAAAGACCCGTGTCCGGCGAGGGTGCGTACCTCCCGCCCCGTGTGCAGGTCCCACACCTTGAGCGTGCAGTCCCAAGAACCGGAGATGGCGTACCGCCCGTCGGGGGTCACCGCCACAGCGCACACTATATCCCCGTGTCCGATGAGCGTGCGCATTAGGGCAGGCGATTCGCGCCCGGCGCGCCAGCACAGCGTCAGGTAGGGCTGGCCCATTTCCGCCAGCCGGGCTTCTGTACTACCGACCAGATGGCTGAACCCCAGATCCACTGCTTGGTTATGGACCTGCTGGGCAAAGAACGCCGGACGCTGCTCTCGGTCCCAGCCCTGCAAGTTGTGAGCCATACGTCGAAGAAGGTGATGCAGCGATTGGAGAAAGGTTGCGACCTCATCCCCAGCCTCGGGGAGATGGGAATAGGCAGACAACTCCAGCCCTGTGCTAAGATCCTCCTGCAGGGCATCCACGCCACGACGCGCGCAGTGCTTCTCCACACAGGCAACGTCTTTGTAGGTCCTGGCCAGATTGGCGGCACACCACCGGCGAAAGCTCGGAGATGCGTCCGCTGGCGTTCGTGCGGCGGCGAACTCGCGAATCAGCGGGTGGAGCCGCACTTGTCCTTCTCGTAGCTCTTCAACCAGGGAACCATCCTTCAGCTCCTGCAGGGCCAACGTCAGAGGGGAGCCGAAGAAGCCGTCCTCTTGATTGTCCAGCCCGGCCAAGAGTCCCAAGCGCGCGGTGGGGATCATCGCTGCTTCTGGCAGTTGTCCTGCCACGCGCAGCAGCAGGCAGGCATGGTCATTCTCCAGGGTTTCCCACTGGCTTGCCAGCGTGGCAGCCACAGCCGCGTCATGGCGAGTTGGCAGATCTTCTGAACGCAACAGCAACCGGGGATCGTCCAGCACTGGCAGCGCCCCACGAGCCTCCAGTTCTTGGCGGTAGGTAGCCAGAGGCGCTTCCGGCCTCCTGCCCAGGTGGGTCGCCGCCACCTCCAGCGCCAGCGGCAGGTACCCCAGGACCGCGCAGACGGCTTGAGCTTCCTCGTGCTCCGGGTGGGTCGGTTTGAGGATCGGCTGGCGGCTGGGATGTCGCAAGAGCAGTTTCAGCGCCGCATCCTCAGGCAGCACGGTGACCTCGACTGCCTGTAAGCGGCCCAGGTCTCGCTGGCGGGTGGTGAACAGAATCCGGCACGGGAGAGCAGCAGACACCACCTCAGCGCCGATTGGCCGATTGAGGCTCGCCGGGTCAGCCAGGTTGTCCAGGATCACCAGGGCGTCTGTATGATCGCGCAGGTAACGGATGGCTGCCAGGATCTGCTCGTCCGGGGAGCGGCCGGCTGTGGCTGGGTGCAGCCGTGTGCCCAATTGAGCAAAGCCTTGAGCCAGAGGTTCGGTCGCGTTGATCCAGAAGACACCGTCCGGGTAGGCGTCTGCATACCGATAGGCGTATTCCACCGCCAACTGGGTCTTGCCGATGCCGCCCATCCCGGTCAGCCCCGCCGGCCGGATGCCCACGGGTCCCTCCCCCGAAAGGGCTTGGTGCAGCCGCTCCAAGTCCGCCTCGCGCCCGACAAAGTCGGGGTTGCGCATAAAGGGCACGAGGAAGTGGACTACCTCCACCGGCAGATCCCCTACGGCCTCCCGGATGCGGTCTTCCACCTCCTCGCGGGAGCAGGTCTGTCGAAGCGCCTGGTGGCAGAGCAGCGCCAGCTTCTCGTAGGCGCGGGCGGCCCCCTCCGGCGGCACTCTGGCCCAGGCGTCTAGGCGCAGCAGGCTTCCTACGAAGAGATTGCACAGGCTCTCGTCATCCGTCAATCCGGCCAGGTTGGTGTCGAAATCCACCTTATCCACCAGGAAGGCCGCGTCCACCGGCGGGTCGAGCTTCTCCACCAGGCTTTCCAGGTCAGCCCAGGTGTTGTCCAGAATTGGGTCCTGACCCGGCCGGAAGAAGTCCCTTGCCCCGCGCAACTCCTTTACGGCGGAGCGCAGCCGTTTCAGGTCGTCGCTCAGGTCGGGGCAGGCCAACGTGAAGCGGGTATACGTACCGGGGGTGCCTGCATCGGTGTCTCGGAACTGCGAAAACACATCACGGGCCGTAGCAGGTGTCACTGCGTAGTTCTTGACCTGGACGTACCAGCGCTCCTCGCCGTCGGCCCGGTTGAAGCGCACGTCCACGTCGCCCGCGCCCTCCTGGAGGAACTGGGCGAAATCAGGATCGGCCAGCCAGATGGGGATCCGGCTGACGATGTAGGCGGCTTGAAAGCCATACCCCTTTCCCCCGATGACACCCCCACGGGCTTGCTTGTCGCTCAACGTTGCTCGTGGCTTCTCATCTGACACTGTGGCCGTCCTCTGAATCGCTGCATATTGAGCAGACTTCCTATGACGAAGCGACCCAACACGCCGTTCGATCTCGGATTTGAATCGGGCCGCGAGGCCAGTCTATTCGCCTGGTGCACAGTCAGTATAGCACAAACTTGCTCAGAGATCAACACTTTGCAGCGTCGTCATGCCCCCGTCGGTGGTACTCACACAAACGACGTGGGGAATTGGCTGGGCGGTGCGGGTGGCGCGCGCTGGTTCTGCCGCAGAAACGTTCTGAAGCAACGCGCGCGTGCGAATGGTATGCACTGACGTGGTTCTGCCGCAGAACGACGCTACGGTCGCCACAGCTCGAATGGAGGGCCAGCCGATGCTGACCTGGTGATCGGTAGAGTTCATTCACAATAGGCGGTGGTACAATAGGCCACCCCTGGCAAGTGAGGCATTATGATTGAGTTATGCAACACTCTGAGGGGGATGATGAGCAGGGAATGCTGAGTGGCGTGAAGTTGAAACTTAACTGTAACCAAGTTGTAACTCATACAAGGCGAGAAATCCTTAAACTGATTATGAAAGGAGGTTTATCATGCGTACGAAAGCCTTGTTGGTCACCCTGCTTGTCCTGGCTCTTTCCCTGATGGTCGTCACACCGGTTGCCGCTGCTCCGGCGGCCCACGCGCCCACCTGGCACTGGGTCGTCCGAGGGGAGACGCTGTTCTCCATTGGCCGGCTCTACAATGTTAGCCCGTGGACCATTGCTTCCGCCAACCGGCTCGCCAACCCGAATCGGATCTATGTCGGGCAGCGACTCTACATCCCGGCCGGGCCGCACTATTACCCGCCGTACCGGTGTGGCTCATACTACACAGTGCGGCGCGGGGATACCCTCTTCCGCATTGGCCGCGCATACGGCGTGAGTGCCTGGAGCATCGCCAGGGCCAACCGTATCTACAACATGAACTACATCTGGGCGGGTCAGAGGCTGTTCATTCCGTGCCACTGAAGCGCGCACATTAGCCGGAGGGAGGGCGGAGTCTGGCGACTAGTTGCCCAGCCCGGGCGTGCCAGCTTGCCTGTCACGCTGACGCCCGCTAGCCGGGCGTACTGGCTGCCGACATAGCGGGGACAGCCTTCGGCTTCGCTCAGGACACTCCCACTCACGACATCATTGTTTTACTGCTGGTGACCTGCCTGATCCCAAGGGGAGGTCCAACTGACCTGGTCGCATTGTAGCACCCCGGCGCGTCAGTCGGGGTGTTCTTCTCTTGACGCCCGCGGGAAGCGATACCTGGTCGCTTGACCGGGGAAAAGACCCGCCACCCGACCAGCCCCAAGACTCCCCGGTTGGCCAATGCGCCAGGGAATATCACACAAGAAACTCAGCGCAGAAGTCAGAAGCTCTCACCACTGCTGCTATCCAACGCAAGAGTGCCCAGGCTGTGGGGGCTAGGGTGGTCGTTTCGTCACCAGCAAGGGTTAACTTGCGCGCCATGCGGATTCCGTCCGGCCAGGTTGGGTAGCCAGTGAGCATTCCCGATCATCCGCCAGCTAGGCCAGCCGTTTTCGAGCGAATGAGTCGCGCCTACGGAGGCTAGGCCGCCACAATCTGCGCTTCCCTGGTTGTTTCTCCATCCCAGAGGAACTCGAAACTGGTTCTGAAGTAGTCGAATTCCTCCGGACACTCTTCTTGTTTCAGAATCAGGTTGAGCCGTTTGCGGCTCTCTCCCGGCGGCTGGTTAATTGATGGTGGGTGAATTGCAACTCGGGCAATACCAGTGTCCTGATCATGGTTAAGGATGACTAAGCTGCAACTGGGTATCCACGATATTACACGGACATCTAGTGACCCT
>Ga0307377_10006592_pt1 | contig 12139 bp, 12 predicted proteins | sample TR3MG_FD_202535 | JGI IMG/M metagenome (GOLD analysis project Ga0307377, IMG submission 202535) | Soil microbial communities from Risofladan, Vaasa, Finland - TR-3 | ecosystem: Environmental > Terrestrial > Soil > Coastal area > Acid sulfate soil | place: Finland: Risofladan, Vaasa | collected...
CCTTATAAAACAAAGAAAGAATGTAAGTAATTCAGACTTTGTAATGGTCAACGCCGTGTTCCCACACCAATTAGCAGCAGCATGTGAGTCAGTAGGCAGTGAGTTGATACATATAACTACGGACTGTGTGTTTAGTGGCGCTAAAGGTCCTTACTTAGAATCCTCTCTGCACGATGAGTTAGATGTTTATGGGCGCACCAAATCTTTAGGTGAACCAGACAACGCCACTGTGATAAGAACTTCTATCATAGGTGAAGAAGCGTCAGGGTTTTTATCGTTGTTGGAATGGGTTAAATCAAACGCAGGCAAAGAAGTGAATGGTTATACAGACCATTTTTGGAATGGTATTACATGTCTACAGTTTGCTAAGATTTGTGAGGATATAATTAACAACAAACTCTATTGGAAAGGTGTTAAGCATGTGTTTTCTCCTGAGACCCTGAGTAAAAAGGAGCTGACAGAGCTTATCTCTATGGTTTATGAGTTAGATATCACTGTTAACCCATATGAGACAGGCACACCTTGTGATAGATCGTTAGCTACTGATCGTGAGGATGTTGCTGATATATGTGTCCCTGCTCTTGATTACCAGCTAATAAATATGCGAAAATTTGGGAGGTATTAAGATGGACGTTAAATTAGTAGATTTAAAAAAACAATACGGCGGCAACAATTACATGTTTCTACAGAATTTAATTAAGACAGGTAGTTTTGTAGGTTGTGGTAATTTTGAGGAGAAGTTTGCTGCGTATCACGGTGTCAAGCACTGTATAGGTTTAGGATCAGGTACAGACGCACTGTGGCTATCTCTGTTGGCACTTGGAATAGGACCGGGTGATGAGGTTATAGTACCTGCTAATACGTTTATTGCCACACCGTTTGCGGTGTCTCATGTTGGCGCCACGCCAGTGTTCTGTGATGTTAATCCGTGGGGCTACGTGATGACGCCTATGGATGTAGAACCTTTACTGACTGATAAGACCAAGGCTGTTATGCCAGTGCACATGTATGGTCAGCCAGTTCACGTAGACTCATTAAGAGGGATGGGGCTACATATAATAGAGGACTGTGCACAGGCAGCAGGCGCGGAGATTCTGGGTAAGAGAGTCGGCGCACATGGAGACACTGGGTGCTTCTCATTCTATCCAACAAAGAATTTAGGCGGTCTTGGCCAGGGAGGAGCTGTAATAACTAATGATGATAAGGTTGCGAAGACTATACGTGAGCTTGGTAACGTTGGAAGGGCTACGGATTCTTGGGATGATTATTCTTGGGTTGGTTTTAATAGCCGTCTCGATACGATAAATGCTGAGTTCTTGGAGGTCAATCTAAGATATTTAAATCAATGGAATAATAAACGCATAGCTATTGCTAATCAGTATGAGGAAGAGCTTGCGGAGCTTGAAGAGGTATTTACACCGCCCGCGCCAGTAGGTCAGGGCGAAACCGTTAAGCCAGTGTATCATTTATATGAAATAAAACTTGACAGTAAGCGGATTCGTACTTATCTTATGAAACATTTGAATAAGAATGGTATTGAGGCCAGATTACATAACTCTGTTCCCTGTCATAAACAACCAATGTATAAGAGTTTAAAAGCTAAGTGCCCGAACGTTGAGCATCTCGCAAACACGCTGTTGTCACTTCCTATGCACCCATATCTAACACCGGAAGAGGTGACTTATGTTTGTGATAATATAAAGGCGTGGTTTGCCAGGAGGAAGAAATAATATGGAAGGATTCACAGATTCTATACAGGGCGTGGAAATTATAATTAGTGAGGTAGATGGTATCCTGACCAATGGTGTGTATCCAGTGGACGAGCTGGGGAATGTACCATTTAAAAGCTTTTACCATAAAGATTTCGAAGCCATAAATATACTCAAGAAATATTTCAGAGTAGTTTTTATCAGCGCGGATAATAAGGTGAACTATAATATGTTCAGAGCCAAACAGATACCTTTTTATTATGAGCCAAAGAAAAAGAAGCAAGCATTATTGCACGCGCTCAAGAGATACTCTCTGACGCCCGATCAAGCAATATACATGGGCTCTACCTACTCTGATATAGATTGTATGAGACAGGTGCCAATATCCGTATGCCCAGAGGACTCAGTACCTCAGGTAAAGAATCTGGCCAACACTGTCCTGCCTATCTTCGGCGGTGATGGTGTGTTCTGTCAGCTATATGAATTTCTAAGACCAGAAATACAAAGGAGACTGTCTAAGTAATGGCCATACCAGAAGAACCCTTATATCAAAATGTTTGGACAACATCTGATTATGTATATCATACTACAGGTGGGGGTATACAGGTATACAATAACGATACCTCTGCTGTTTTGAGTACAGTATTGATCCCAGGTGCGTATACGGAATTTCGCTTTACTATAGTCTTTAATAAGGTAACACCTCTCGATGACTTTAGTGTTCTGGTTACGTTGTCGCCCGGGGATACTATATATTCTTACACCACTACTGGAGATGATATACATTTTAGAGACGCCAATGATGTTGAATGTGGTTTTTGGATAGAGAGTTGGGTATACAATGGTACCTCTACTATATGGGTAAAGCCACCAGATGCCGGCACCAGTTATGTCAATATGGATTTTGGAAACACACAGGGGGTAACTTATAGCGGCGGCGCTCCTAACGATGGTCTGTGGTTCTATGATGATTTTACAACAGTGTATCCAGGCGCCACTGGTTTAGGCCCGGATTGGGCCACTGATAATGACTCTTATTTTCTTGTTAGTGGAAATAAGTTGAGGGTTAATAATGCCACCTCTTATCCTACAGCGTATATTGCTACAGATAAGGGTTTTGGTTTCACGCCACCTATACGAATAGAGATGAGTGTTAGTAATATAAGCACAGGTGGTAGTGCATCATATAATCAGTGTTCAACACTATTAACAGGCGGCGCTCAAGGTACTGATGGCTGGTCCTGGTATGGAAATGGTAGTTATGACAGGCGTCTTTGGTTTACTGGCACCGCATCTTGGAAAAATGGTACAAATGCGGGGTTTAACACCAGTAATTTTGTGACAGAAACCTACATTGGTTATAATAAGATAAGAGTTAACGCAATACGTTCTTCCACTCCTTGGGATGCGACGTGGTACGGCACCACTAGGACTATAGACTCACAGTTGACTTTATTCCAGCCTTACAATGCGGATTACGATTGTAATTACGTTAGAGTTAGAAAATGGGATGACACAGGTGATGTTTTGGGTACTATCTCAGGTTCAAATATCCCCATATTTAATTACAATTCTTCTAGTCCATCTTCGGTATGGGCGGATGACACCAACATATTTATAGGTACAGTAGGCTCTGGTATCTACCAGGCACCGGTGTCGTTGGTTGGTGTTTCCGGCACGATCATGTCATCATTATATAAAGGTGTGCCTGACATAACAGATAATAGTGTTACATATATACATGGTGCTGGTGATTATCTATGTGCAACCACATCATCGGGTGTTGATTTATATACGGTAAGCTCGGGCACAAGAATGTATACCTTTGATGAGAACATACATAAATGTTTTCAGACATCGTCTGGCACGTTGTATTACATTGAAAATAACTCATTATTTGATGACGAGAATTCACCACTTCTAGGTGGTTCGTTAAAGGACTGGACTTATTATCAGGTTTTAACTACCAGTCCAACACCCACGGATGATTCACAGGTGGTGGTTAGATTTGACAATATTTCTTTTCCATATCATCACACTAAAACTTATGGTGAGGATGTTAGATTTATAGATCAGTTTGGTATAAATCTAAAGTATTACATAGAAGATTGGTACCCTGAAGGGGTCATAAGAGTTAATGTTGATACCGCCGGCACCGATACCTTATATATGCTCTACGGAAATGCAAATGCTGCCGCTCAAAGCGACATAGAGGGTGCTTATTATTTCATTGACCAGTTTGAGGGTACAACACTGGACACCACTGTATGGCAAGCCAACACAAGAGGTGATGGTGTTGTTAGTGTACAGGATGGTTATGTGCGTTTGTATGATTATGATAATGATGGCACAGAGATAATAACTAAAGCCAAACTACCCTATGGTTTGCGTATAGAGGCAAGTGTTAGACGTAATGGGGGAACCGATACTACACAATTTGATTTTGTTTATGGCTATACAACTGTAACGACTGGGCGGTCCATGCGTGGTTATACTCAATGTGATATAATTGCTGGTGTAGATGACTTTCTCCACCGGCTAGTTCCCTATTGGGCCGGTAGTGTTCAAGGTACCGGAGCAATGCAGTCTTATTTTAGCACTTATGAGTTTCTGATGACGGATGGTTACCAAAGATCTGTTTATCTCGATGAGATTTTAGAGGCAACTGCATCAGGTATAGATACTGAAAATCATTTAATATTTAATATAAACAATTCTTCTGCCAATCCGGATTTAAATATAGAGTGGGTTCGCGCGTCAACTTGGCCAGAAATTACGGTCACACTAACACAAGAGCTTGTTTTATGGGATCTTATTAGTCCCAGACTTCACGCTGTGTATACACCTGCTTCTAGTTGGATGTCTGCTGATTACGTGTATGAAGATTTCCTTGGCAGCCCAATATATCTAAATGATATACATGTGACGGAAGAAACATCCGCATACAACAACGATAATACAATTTTCTTAGCGACCGATATTGGAGCGCACGTTATCGAAGAACGAAAAGGTAATGAAGAAAATTCCAATTGGAAACGATATTATATTAAATAAGGACTTGACAAATGGAAAACAATGATTATAATATAGACATGGAAAACGACCATGTTAAACAGGTGATTGTTATACGTAAAGATCTAAAGATGCGTAAAGGTAAGATGTGTGCACAGGCAGCACATGCTGCCATGAAGGTGTTATTAGATCGAATGAAAGTGACTGAATACGCAAAAGAATCAACCATTTGGGAAGGCTGTTATGTATGGCATATGACCGTCTTTGAATCAGAACCGATGATGATGTGGTTGAAAGGTGCGTTTACCAAGATTACGGTGTCTGTGGACAGTGAAGAGGAACTCCTGGCATTAAAGGAGAAGGCAGAGGATGCTGGTATACTGTGTGCTTTGATTGCAGATGCCGGCAAGACCGAATTCAAAGGCGTCAGAACGAATACGGCGTTGGCAATTGGCCCTGAGTGGGCCAGTAAACTTGATGAGCTTACGGGGCATTTAAAACTTTTATAGGAGAGGCGCATGTTAGTACAGAGACCAAGCAGGACAGGTGCTGATGATCTCAATACTGTTTATAGACCTTGTACAGTAGATGAGATGTTAGGCAACAAAACAAATACAAATATAATTAAAAAAGGTTTAGAAAATAATCAATTGCCACATAGTTTTCTATTCACCGGCGATGCTGGTTGTGGAAAAACTACGGCAGCTAGAATTATAGCGTTGGGTTTGAACTGTGAAGCGTTAGAGAAATCAACCCCCGACCCATGCCTTAAATGCATATCATGTCTGTCTATATTAAATCATAATAGTATAGATGTTACAGAGGTCAATGTAGGTCAATCTGGTGGAAAGGATGCTGTTGATAGTATAGTACGTGATCTACCAACTGCACCGTTTGGTGTTCGTTATAAGGTTATCATATTTGATGAGGCGCATAAGCTTACGCCCGCTGCACAAGATCTGTTGCTAAAAATTATAGAGGATGGGTACAGGCATGTGTATTTTATTTTTTGTACCAACAAACCAGAGAAATTAACTGACGCCTTTATAAGTAGATGCAACGTTATGCATTTCGGCAGAATATCACAGAAACTTATAGTTAGTATGCTGGAAGACGTAGCACAGATGGAAGGCATGAACTACACACCAGAGGTTCTAAATTTCTTGGCAGAAGAAAGCCGAGGCGTACCCCGCAATGCGTTGGTGTGGTTGAAGCAGACAGGTGATGAGGGGTCATGGACAGTGGCCGCCGCAAAGGAGATCGCTGGTATAATGATGGGAGCCGATGACCCACAGATTATAGAAATTAGCCGCGCGCTTATAAAAGGTACCTTTCACCCAGCTGCCAAAGCTTATGATAAGATAAAGAATAAGAATCAAGCAGAGAGTGTAAGGTTAGGCATTACATCATATTTTGTAGGTTGTTTAAGAAGAGCTAAGAACTACTCCGAAGCAGATAGATTCTCACAAGTGTTAGATATCCTAACAGTACCCATATATGAACAAGGAAAACCAGGTGACTATAGACTATACAATTACCTATATAAAGTAGCCAAATTATTAAAGGGATAATATGAGTGTATTTGATCAAAACGTATTACATTTGCCTAAGCCTAACTATGAGTATATAACCACAGAAGAGGCTGCAAGAACGGCACTGAGTGAGATAGCCAACTACAAGGTTATCGAAGTCGATTCAGAAACAACATCATTAGACCCATACGAAGGCAAGCCAGTGCTACTACAGATAGGTGTGCCCAATAAGGCTTTTGTATTCGACATCCGTAGTGACACAGACCATAGCAGTGTTGATCTAGAAATCTTTAAGCCATTGCTCACAAACAATGAGACGTTAAAGTTATTCCAGAACGCTGTGTTTGATATGAAGTACATCAAGCATCATGGTGGGTACTATGTTAATAACATATATGATACTATGTTGGTCGAACAGCTATTCACACTGGGTCTTGGTTTTGTCAAGGCCGATTTAGTTACATTGGTTAAACGATATATGAACATCACGATGGACAAAGAACCACGTGGTACATTCTCAGATTACAATCAAGACTTTCAACCATTTCAATTAGAGTATGCAGCAAATGATGTTGTGGTTTTAAACATGCTGAGAAGTCTTCAGCAGCCGAGGATTCAACAAGAAGGCTTTGAGAATGTGTGTAGACTTGAGTTTGAGTTTACAAAACCAATGTGTGAGATGGAGCTTAATGGCATTACGTTCGACGTCGACAAGCATAGGGTTATACTTGATGATATTGAACAGGGTAGGTTAAAGCATGGTAAGATGGTCAACGATCTGTTGGCCGGAACAAATGACCAGACGACATTATTCGGAGTGTCACTAATAAATATAGACAGTAACGCACAGCTACTTTCCGCATTGAATAAGTACGGACTAAAGCTGGAAAGCACAGCTGAAGGAGTCTTAGCTAAGTTTCAGGGTGTGCCTGCTATAGATGAGCTGTTAGCATATCGGAAAGCACAGAAATTTATTTCAACATATGGTGAGTCGCTTATTAGTCAGATAAATGAGATGACTGGCCGACTTCATACAAGATTTAGACAAATGGTTTCCACTGGCAGAATGTCAAGTTCCGCACCCAACCTACAGAATATACCGAAGAAACAAATATATCGTAGTTGCTACGTTGCAAAAGATGGTTGTTCATTAATTACCGCAGACATGTCGGGAGCAGAGCTCAGGATACTCGGTAATCTTTCAGCCGATCCAGTCTTCGTAGAATGTTATATGAATGGTATAGATCTGCACACACGTACTGCTTCTGAGGTCTTTGGTATTCCTATGGATAAGGTGAAGCACAGTGATCGTAATGCGGCTAAGGCCATTAATTTTGGTTTGTGTTATGGGCTATCTAAATATGGTTTAGCAAAGCGACTTAAGATCTCTGAGAACGAAGCAGATGATATGATTAATTCGTACTTCGTACGATATCGGGGTGTGAAGAGGTTGTTAGATAGATCGGCCAAAGACGCAGTGATGAGACGCTACAGTAAGACAGTCAGTGGAAGGAAAAGGTTTTACAAACTACCTGAATACGGCCATGCGGATTTTGATAAGAAAAAACGAGCTGTAGAAAGAGAAGGTAAGAATGCTGTCATTCAGGGAGCTAACGCGGATACCATAAAGGAAGCAATGATACTGGCAGTCAATCGGTTAGAGGAACGAGGTATGAAGTCTAAGCTTCTGCTAACGGTGCACGATGAAATGGTCGTTGAAGCACCATACAACGAGCAGGAAGAGGCGAGGCGGATTGTTTCACAATCCTTAATAGATGGATTTGGTAGGTATTTTGACTTGATCCCTATGGAAACAGACGCGCTTATAGGGCCGTGTTGGTTAAAGAATTCATGTGAAGATGAAGCAACTGGTAAAGAGTGTGGCGGCACCGAGATGGTGTGGGCACCTGATGAGAAGTATAAAACTAAAATAGTATGTAAAAAATGTGGAGTAAGTCAATGAGCATATTTAATTGGAAAAAAGAAGAAGAAATTACAACTTATTACGAGTATTACACAGTACCAGTAAGAATAGAGAAAGTACATCCAAATGCCATCATTCCTACGTATGCACATGGGGATGACGCGTGTTGTGATTTATATGTGGTGGAAGACTATATAATCCGCCGCTGGCAGCGTCTTCTGCTACGTACTGGTATAGCTATAGAGATTCCTACAGGCTATGAGGTACAACTTAGGCCAAGAAGTGGGTTGGCGTGGAACCAAGGTATGACTTTGGTTAATGCCCCTGCAACAGTAGATGCACAGTATCGAAATGAGATAAGGATCATCGCACTTAATTTAGGTGAGAGTAAGATAGTTATTAAGAAAGGTGACCGTGTAGCACAGATGTGTATTAAACCTGTTTATAAAATAGAATTTACAGAAGTTGATAAACTTGCTGATAGTGACCGGGGCCTTGGTGGTTTCGGATCTACCGGTAAATAATTAGGAGGCGTGAATGGACAACTCAACACTGTCAGATTATGCCCTCACTATAGCACAGAAGAGATATTTCATTGACGAGTTTGAAGACTGGTCAACTCTGAGCCATAGGGTGGGCGGAGAAGTTGCACGAGCTGAGAACGGTAGATCATCATACTACCGTGAGAAGTTTGCTGAAATTATATACAACCTGGAATTTTTGCCGGGCGGAAGAATATTAAGGAACACAGGACGACCAAGAGGTTCCTTGTTTAATTGCTATGTATTACCAGTAGGAGATTCAAGAGAAGAGATAGGACAGTGGCTCAAGGATTCTTTAATTCTTTGGGGAGAGGGCGGCGGGGTTGGATGTAATCTGTCATACCTTAGACCACGGGGTGCACTCATCAAGGGTGTTGGGGGAAACTCCTCCGGCCCAGTTAGTTTTCTTGAAGCATCTGATGCAGTAGCTAATACCATAGAGAGTGGTGGTTCTAGAAGGGCAGCAGCACTTGCTTGTATGAATGTGACACACCCAGATATCATGGAGTTCATAGATGCTAAGATGACACATGGTAAACTATCACACTACAATATTTCTGTTGCGGTGACAGAGGATTTCTTGCTGGCCGTAGAGGCAGATAAGATGTGGGAATTTAAATTCGCACAACAGTCCTATGGTACGGTCAGGGCTAGAGAAATATGGGATAAAATAATAGATAACATGGTAAGCGGAGCTGAGCCAGGACTCCTTCATTGGAACAACCTGACTAGTAATAATTCGTATTACTTCTCACCAATAATAGCTACGAACCCCTGTGGTGAGGTGCCCCTGAGTGCCAATGGTGTTTGTGATTTAGGATCGATAGTCCTTCCGAAATTTGTGAGTGCTAATGGACAGACACAGCGCGCAAGACTTAAGGAAGTGGTTGAGTTAGCTATTAGATTCTTAGACAACATTATAGATATAAACAAATATGTATTACATGAGATAGATGTCAACGCACACGCTGGACGTAGAATTGGTCTTGGTGTCATGGGTCTGGCAGAATATCTTTTTGCTAAGGGCGTTAGGTATGGGTCTGAAAAAGCCATAGAGGAAACAGAATCCATTATGAAGCTTGTTAGGAATACTGCGTATGAGACCTCGATAGCGTTAGCTACAGAGAAGGGAGCGTTCCCCAGGTTCGATTCGGTACAGTACGGTAAGGCACATTTCATTAGATCGTTGCCTGCCAAACTAAGGATGGCTATTAAAGACAGAGGTATTAGAAATGTTACCTGCATGGCTATGGCTCCTACAGGTACCATTAGCCTACTACCTGAGGTTTCTTCTGGTATAGAGCCACTATTTGGCAAGGCTTATGTTAGAAATGATAGAGTTAGTAATAGAGTATATATACATTCGATATATAAAAATCATCTGATAACTGGTGAGGAATTACCTGATTGGTTTGTGGACACACCAGATCTTGTTCCTACAGATCATTTTGAAATCCAATCTATAGTACAAAAATATACCGATGGCGCTGTGAGTAAGACCATTAACATGCCTAAAGGCACTACATCAGAGGAGCTAAGTAAGTTTACTTTGGAATACATACACGACTTAAAGGGTGTCACTGTATACGTTGATGGTAGTAGAGAACTACAGATAGCCACACATTTATCGGAAGAGGAAGCAAGAGACTATATTGATACAGGGGATGTAGATTCAATCCCGGACGAGACATCAACAAAATGTGCAACAGGAGTTTGTGAACTATGAAACTAGGATTTGATGTAGATGGAATTGTTGCTGATTTACCGCAACTGATGGTAGAGTATATCAACGAGAAGTATAATCTTAATCATGACGTATCTATTTTTGCGAGCCACGATGTGACTCAGAATAAATATGTAGAGGATGATGAACTTAGTACTCAAATATCACTCGATATGTTAGAGAATGTGGTACGGAATGATGGTGCGATGTCGATAACCAAGCCTTATAAAGATGGTGTTGCTGCTATTCGTAAGTTGGCTAAGCACCACACACTACATTTTATTACAGCCAGACCAGGCAGTATGAAAAAGAGCACTGTTGATTGGTTTAGGAATTGTAATATACCGTTTACTACTATACATGCTTTAGGTGGGGATAAACCTGGTGAATGTGTGGTAAGTAAGGGCAGGCTTGGTAGATCATTGAACTTAGATTTCTATATGGATGATTCTTTGTGTCATCTAGAGGACATGTACAAGTATAAGAACAGATGGAGGAAAGGTGTAGCATTATTTACTAGACCTTGGAATGTCGACGAGTTGTTAGACACCGATAAGTTTATTAGGTTTGATAAGTGGACTGAAATCATTAGACATTTAGGAATTCATAAAAGGTAGGTGGACTATGGGAAACAAAGTAACATGTGCCACTTGTGTGGCAGAATACAAAGGTAAATGTAACGCTAAGAAGGGTAGACCGTCCGTAGCACTCAATAAGAGACGTAATTGTGATAAGTATGAGCTAGAGCCCACTAAAGTTAGGGCGAAACAAGTTTTGAAGACTATTAGGGTGCCATATAGAGAGAAAGAAGTTCTTCGTAAAGAATACAAAGAGCAACTTAAGCAATATAATGCAGCCACTAAGACTCAAAGTAATATTAAACATCCTATAACTGGAGATTTGAGTAGGTTTGCTTCGACTGCCGGAGGAGATCGTGGATAGTAGAATAATAGAGGCCATCGCTGTCAAGATAGCACAGGAGTTTGTGGCTGAGCTGGATGATATGCAGCACCATGTATTGCTTGAGATAATAGAAGCTTTGGAAAGAGGTGAGGATGTGTATGATGGTTTAGCTAATCCAATATTCACACACCCTTTCATGGAAAAATTTATTGATGAGTTACTCAAATATGAGGAGGAGTAAAGGCTATGAATGTATTTTGTTTTAAATGCGGTGAGGAGTTTGTTCCAAGTAAATTTAACACAAAGATAATAGGTCCGTATGTAGAAATAAACTGCCCTTTTTGTTCTGATGTTTACGAGGGAAAACTTTTGGCGTATGTAACTAAGTTGATTGGTGGCTGGAAAGCGCAGTCCCACTTTGACGCAGCTAAGATGCAGGCATTGGCGCGGCTTATAGAGTTAAGTTCTTCTGATTATTATGAGAAAAAAGGTATGAGGCATGGAAAAAAGAAAGTTCGCAACGTATGAAATTGAAGATGGACTCTTACATGAAGGATGTAACGTAGTTGTAGGGGTAGATGAGGTTGGCAGGGGACCAGGCGCTGGCCCAGTAACAGCCGGCGCTGTATGGATTCCTAGTATAAGTTTACCACTACTAATGGCAAAGGTTAAAGACTCTAAGGCTCTATCTGAGAAACGTAGGGATGTGTTGTATAAATTAATAGACAGAACCTGTGTATGGTCGGTGCAGTCTGTTGATAACAACACTATAGACAAGATTAACATATTACAGG
>Ga0307377_10006593_pt1 | contig 12139 bp, 11 predicted proteins | sample TR3MG_FD_202535 | JGI IMG/M metagenome (GOLD analysis project Ga0307377, IMG submission 202535) | Soil microbial communities from Risofladan, Vaasa, Finland - TR-3 | ecosystem: Environmental > Terrestrial > Soil > Coastal area > Acid sulfate soil | place: Finland: Risofladan, Vaasa | collected...
TTGTTCGTCAAATAGAATAGTTTCATATAGAAAGTCTTTAACACATTTCTGCACTTTTGGATTACCTTCGACAAGAATCGTGTGTCCTGTTTCTAAATCTACTTGTGTAGCGCTGTCTGCATAAATGTTTAGAGCATTTGTAATGTCTCCATCTTCATCCATCATATTATAATCTTGTATTCTTTTCTTACGAAGACGTTCTTGAGGGTAGATTTCAGAGTTATACCAAGTCCAAGACGACGGCATAACAGTGTGAAACCAGTTATGAGGCGTAGTTTTTACGTGAAGATCAGAAGTTTGTGAATCTGTAGTTTGAATATTCGATCGGCTAAAGTATCTCTGAACTTTTTGCCATACATTCATATTTTTAAAGAAATTATCTGCCATTAATTAGTCTCCTTTTATAAGTATTTATTTCTTATCGTCGTATAGCCAATTCAAATCTCCATCTGAATTCGTGCTAATAACGGGCTTTATTTGATAATCAGTTTCATAGTTAGCTGCAATCTTGTAGATCTCTCTCTGTCCCTCGGCTTTCAAAGGTCTTATCGGTTGAGATGCAAGAATTTTACGACGATTATGCACTAATAAACCAACACCAAATAGAAGATCGTCGTTAGAGCCATTATCATGCTCGACCTTACCATTATCCTTTATGACAAATGCTTGAGCTTCTCTTAACGTTCTAACGCTCTTTATTCTAACTACACTTTCAACAAAAGCATTCTCTATAGCAGCAATAATATATGGTCTAGTTTTAGCAGTTGTCATCCATCCCGGCTTATTCTTCTTTATGCGAAACATATTCTGGTAGCCCAATCTGAACCAAAGATTGTCTGCGACAGCTTGACCAAACGAATTTCTTTCACAAACAATATAAGCATTATTATATATCTTAGCCCATTTGTGGACTATTCTTGTAAACTTATCTGTATTAGTTTTTGTTCTAAACTCCGCTACTTGAGTGAAGTCTTCGAAATCAAATATTTGAAAGATAGAATAATCTTTTGCGTCGCCTCCGCCTGTATCAACAGCCATTCCATACAATCTACCTGTTACGGGAGGATCCCATATCCATAATTTATCGTGTTCTTTTCTCCACTTAGGTTCTTCTACTTCTCCATCTAACTTTTCGATAACACTTATAGGAAAGAATGCGTCTCCAGCTCCGTGAAAGATCCCTAAAATTTCTTGCTTAAATCTTCTTGCTTTCAACTGTCTGAACTGCATTTCTAACCATTTTTCATTGAAATCTGGATTATCAAACCAATATAATCTAATTGCGTTAAAGTCATTTTCTCCAGCTTCAGCGTCTCTCCAAGTCTCAAAGAACCATCTACCTTTACCCGACGTCCCATTCACAGTAGATATGACAATACAATCACCACCAGTAGCTAGTGTAGGGAATGTTTCTGCCCATAACTCATCAATGTTTCTACAAAATGCAGCTTCATCTAATACAAGCAACGAACACGCAAACGATCTACCAGCAGTAGCAGGTAAAGAATAAATTCTACTTCCATTATCAAAGACCATTTCAGTCACAGAATCTGTAGTAAGCTTACCCTTTATCCCTTCATATTCGATAGCATGAAATGCCATCTTGATCTTAGCTAAGAACTTTTTAGCTTCTCTTAACGATTTAGATATAACTACTACTTCATATCCTTCATTAAACATACATTTCCATAACACATAAATAGCAGTTGTAGTAGAAAGCCCCAGCTGTCTACATTTACGGATTATATTGAATCTATTTTCTGTGAATTGTTTTACAGTAGATAATTGAAATTCGTAAGGAATGAAGTCGATACGACCTCTTTTTGGATGATCAATTTTGACATGATTTTCAGAAAAGTGCTTAAAACTTTTCACGCACTTTTTAGTCTCTTCGTAAGCTGCATCTTCAATCTCTTGTTTTATTCTCTCAAGACTTTTCTGATATTCCGCTTTAGCCATCTTTTTTTTCTCTTTTTTATAATGAGCAGGACCATATATCGTCGTCATTATATTCTCCATAATAAATGGGCTAAAGAAGTTGTCTTCCCTAGCCCATTCGAATATTTTTCTCGATACTCAGATTTTAGTTAAACATATCTGATTTTGTATCTAATTCATATAGAGCTTTGCCAATAGCGTTATATGTTTCTTCGTCAACGCCTTGTTTTGCAAGAGCTTCTTTCATAGCTTCTGATTTATACTCTTTGAAGTTTGCTCCTGTTCGAACAATACTAGTTAAGAAAAGAGCCATAACTGCTGCAGTTACAGGACTTCCTTCATCAATAGGTTCATCTTCAATTGGTTCGTCATCCATAGGAACATCATCAATTGGCTCATCATCCATAGGAACATCATCAATTGGAGCTTCAGGATCGATACCAACATCTGAGCCTAATTCATCACCCGGAGCTTCAAAGATATTTCCGCCTTTGATGTGACCTTCTTGATCATCATTGACAATCATCTCTTTTGGAGGCTTAATACCTTCAAACATATTTTTTCTTTTTTCATTGTCACGTTCTAATTTATCAAGAGTCAGATCTTGAACTTCTCCATTTTCTATAAGACTATCAATAAATTTCTTTTCTTCATTCATGTTTGTCATTTCAACTTCTCCTTTTTATTAAAAAGTTTAATTATACGTTCGTTATCTTGGGATTGTTTGGATCATCTTTCGTTGTATACTCAGAATCCTTATCTGTTATATCTTTGTCTGGAGCAACAATGTCTGGAATGACTGAAAGCTTGAAGTCTTCTTCAGTGATTTCTGTAGCTTCATTCTGATCCCAAGCAGCATTTCTATGTTGTAAAGCATAATACTTTATTACACCTTTATCATCTTCGACTATCGAATAATACATTACTGGATTAGCTTTATGTTGAACATCATTTTTAGCTGTTGCGATAGCGTATTTCTTAAATGATTGAATTTCAGCAAATTCTACACCCTGTAACTGAAGCTCATATACTTTCTTTAAGAAAGGATCCTGAGCTTTAATTTGATCAGAATACTCTGTCATATTTTCAAAAATATCTTCTACTGTTTTTATTAGATCACTCATTTTATTGTTCCTCCCGGATAGCTTTTAAGCGAGCCTTATGTAAATCTGTCTCAATAATTTTCCCACTTGGGTTAGCTCTTTCCTCTATTTGTTTTATTTTTACAAGTATATTAGATAGATCAACTAATTTGCCAGTTGATTCTATTGAAATTTTTGTTGCCATATTAAGTTGTTCTAATAAAGACGTTGTTGATCTTTTAAACTTAAATCTTGGTTCTCTATTTTCAAGTTTTGCTAAAGCAATCTCCTCATCAACTAGTCTGTTTTGCTCTTCTACTTTTTCAATAGATTGCCAAATATAGTCAATAATAGTTTGAGCTTTCTTCTTATCATCTGAAGAAACTTTCACAAGAGCTTCAGCGAGTTGATCTAACTTCTGATCATAATCTCCTAACTCTATTTCTTTACATATATTCTCGAGTGACTTATCTTTTTCCATATTTTCTCTTGATATCGTCAGCTATTTCTCGTAACTTTGTTAAATTTTCAACTCTTTTTTCACCTTTATTTATATCATCAATGATGCCCCAGAAATTAAGAGAGTGACTTCTTAAATTAGAAGTTCTATCTTCTAAATCGTCATATGTCGTTGCTTTGATATTTGAAGAGTAGATATCTTGAGCTTCTTTTGCTAATATAGCAGTAATTTCTTCTACGTATTTATTAACGTCTACAGAGTTAGCTTTTCTTTTTTGAACCATTTCTGCATATCTTTCTTTATTGTATTTAGCTATGTCTTCTAACTTTCTGTAAGCAAGAGCACCTTCTCTATAATCAGCCCTCGTCTTCTTTTTCCTACTATAGCCCATAGTCATATTCTTTAAGTCATCTTCACTAACAAAGTATGCAATATCAGAAGTATCTCTAGCTCTTTCAACAGATCTAATGTCATCGAATCCCATACCTACGTATCCTAATTCGCCCGTCATTGCTCTTTTGTCTCTGTTGAAGTCATAATCATCATAACCATCGCCGTATCTGTCTCTATCTCTTCTTTTATAAAGAAGTCTTCCATCGTAAGACACTCCTTGTAGTCTACCTTCGGCTTTATTGACCCAAAAAATAACTCCATCTCTCTTTTTACCATGAGCTTTCTTTGGCTTCATTACTTTAATCATATCATCTGTAATAGCAGCTAAATCAAATCTAGATCCGATTTCTTTATCTATTTCAGCAAAAACATGTTTAGATTTTGCTGATTGATACTCTGAATTTGTCATTTTTTTACTATAAGAAAATTTTAATGAGTCAGCTATCTTCCTTTGTTTAGCTTTAGAAAATTCATCTCGATAACCAGTTGCGTTACTGATCGCTATCTTTTGTAATTCTTTCTTTAAGTCTTTCTCACTATTCGCGTGTATGTAATAGTCACTTTTCTTTTGACGATCTTTCTCTCCAGGAACTTTGTAAGAGTAATTAACATCTTTAAATTGGTATCTCTTAACTGAAGACCCTCTATTAGAAAGCGCCAAATTCATTATGTCTTTAATAATAGAAGAACCATAAACTTCTAATATCATATTCGTTTCAAATATATTATTAATATTCTCTAAACATAGTTTCATTTAATACCTCTACGTAATTTTATGATTAGAAAGTTCTATAATTCTTTTTAAGTCTTCATCAATAAGATTTTTTCTCGGAGACTCTAAATATTGTTCATATGATTGATTCAATAGATTTTTAGTATCTTTGAAATTCTTATCATATTTACTAATTGTATAATCTTCTTCTGAATAAGAATACCCATCAGCAAATGTAACAGTAAGATATTCTTCTCCTTCTGGAACACGGATCATCGTTACTTTACTAACAGTTGTTGGAGGGACAATAAGCTCTTTTGAGTCTTTAGCTGTAATTTCAACAGTATCTCCCTCTTTGATTCTATCTTTATCATAATTGATGTCTTTATTTAACTGATCGAACTTATCTTGAGATTTTTCTTTATCCTCAGGAGGAGCAAAGTCTCCCAAGTCAGTATCGTCCTTAGAATCTGCAGTTGCAACTTCATCAGCTTCTGTTAACTGCTTAATTAGTTCTTCTCCATACTCTATAAGTATTCTTAATGAGGAGTCTCCTCCATCTTTCTCTACGTCTTCCCAATACTTAGCATTAAACTGATTTAATACACTATCTGCTCTATTATCCCATTTCCGTATTAGATCTTTATTCTTGCTATTCCAAATTTTTTGCTCTATAGCATCGACATCAGACGATAAACTTTCTGATAATACTTTACTTTCATTAACTCCCTTAGCTCTGGGTCCACCCGGCTTATATCCTTTGTCCATCTTAGCTTGAACTTTCTTATCATAAGCACTTCTTACAATATCTAAATCGCCTGATGCGAAAACGCTAACTTTTGGTGTATAACCAATTCTAGCATAAGCGTTTGCAGCAATGTAATCGCCGTCTGGTCTTTGTAAAATTGCAAAATAATGATACTTATTTGATTTTTCATCTGAATATGAAAGAGTTGTTGATTGAATGGGCTTATCGTTTGTTGATCCAACCATTCTTCTAATATCTCTTAAAGCTCTTACTTGATCAGGATATCTTGAAAGAGGGTTTCTATCCATTGGAGCTTCATCCATCTCTTCTTCTTCTAATTCGCTTGCACTAAGAGCTTGTCTCATCTTATCAAGATAGTCGCTTGATCCACCAGACGAAACATATCCTGCAGGGATTTCTGTTTCTGGTTCTAGTAATGCAGTGTCGCTCTCTTTTAAAGGAGACGCTGTATATTTTAACCTATAGTATTTTCTTTCTCCGGGTGATAAGTGTTTTCTTCTTGATTTTGCGTATTCGATAGCAGATTCTCTATCATCAAAATAGTATGTTCTATCCTTTTCTCCAATACTACCACCTGTTTTCTTTACTTGATATTTACTAGTAGGTTTTCTTACAGATAGATCTTCATCTTCTTGTATATCTAATTTTCTATTAGATTTTTCCCAACTATTTAAATCGCTTTGATCTATTTGTTGTCTACTAAGACTATCTCTTGCATCTTTATCAGTATCTGCTGAAACTGAAAACAAGGGATCGCCTTGATCGTCAGTAGCTACAAAAGATCTTTCATCTTCTTCAATATCTAATGGAACATAATCATCTGGAATTTTATTTAATATCTCCACTTTCTTAATGTTATGAGATCCTACTCCAAAATGTAACTTTCCTGCAATTAAATCTCTTAGATCTTCTATGTCATCAACACTTTTGCTAATCCTCGATGGGAGACCATACTTTAGTTGCAAGTTTGACAGTGAGAATGGCATTCCAGAATTTCCCCATCCTCCATATAAAATATATGACAACGTATCATCACTATTTAGCGTAACTGACAATGTTTTCGGATTTCCTTCATCTCCATAACTCTTGTCATATAGTCTAAACAGCATCAAACTAGTTATTCGATCTCTAGGAGATTCGTTAACTTTATCTTCCTCGATGCCCAATTTTGTAAACTTGATATTTGCTACAATACTCTTAGCGTCTGTTACTCCTTGAGCAATGTTATCCGTAGTCATATCTAACACATCATTAAAATTCATCCACTCATAGTCATCAGAGTTTTCTACTTCATCTTGTAAAAGATCTAATACTTCATGTGCGATATCTTCAATTCTATCAGTATCGTCTTTACTTATAATCTCATCTCCATCTGAGTATCTATCTTTTTCTCTCCAATCATCTGGAATCTCAACATCATCTTCATTTGTCTGATTAAATTTTCTAGCTTTAGCAATAATTGAAGCATTTAATCCCGTTATATCAGATATCTCTTGATCAGACTTACCTTTTTTCATGAGTCTTTTAATAAATCGATACCCTTTACTAGCGTCTTCAGTTACTTCACCTTGAGACTCAAAATCATCAATTCCTATGCCAACTCTCTTAAGAAATATTGCTACTTGACTATCTGTTAGAGGTCTATTGTTTGCTGCATAAAAGGTTTTGCGTCCATTTCTTTGGACTTGAACAGCTACTTTAGAAATATCTCTCCCACTCATCTTAGCAGCAGGCGATTTAAGCTCTATATAATAAATATTATCTCCTCTTTCATTATAATATTGATCGAAAGAATTATAAGATTGTGTTGACGTAATACTCCACATCGTTCCCTTGCCATACTTGATAGCGTCTTCTTTAGATGTAATTTTTCTAATTATAGCTTTATTATTGTCCAGTATCACTTCTTCTGCTAAAACTTTCTTAGGAAGCTTGTTAGTAGGAACATCTTTCTTGTCGGGATCAAACTTGAACTCTGTTTTGGCGGGCTTGTCTACACCTATAATACCTTTTAACTTAGACAAGATTGTATCTTTTTCACTATGGAGACCATCTGAATCAATCTTGCATTCTAACTCAGAGACTAGTTCGTTCGCTTTTAATTCTCCATTAGCATATAGAAACTCTTTTACATAAGAGTCAAGCTCTTTGTCTCGGCCATTAACGCCCGAAAGCTTTTTAAATTCGCTAACCATATCTATTTTCATTAAGTCCTCCATAATTGAAATAAATTGCACTTCGTTCAAATATATTTATTATCTTTATGGATGAATCGACTTAATTGCACACTCAGGACATAATGATTGAATGTAGCCCTTCTCGATGATCTTAACTTCATTAGTGCTACCACAATTTTCACATATAGAAAAGCTCATATTTTCAGCTAAAGATATCATACCACATTGTCTAATGTTCGATCCTTCAGTATAAAATCTTAACCCGCCAAACTTTTCTTTAACGCAAAAAGCAATAATCTGAGGTTGGTTGTTGAAGTTTGTATCTAACTGTAACTGCTTACATAGGTTATCGATAAGCCAATACCAACCATCGTTACAGCGAAATCCTTCCTTGCGCATCTCATCATCTGAGAATATCTCAGGATATTTGTTGTATAGATCTTCTAGTTTATTCATAAGCGCTATCTCTCTAATATGATAGGAGATTTCATTGTAAGAACCTCCCATTTTTTATTGAATAGACAGTAATTTTGTTGAGGTAATTCGTATCTAAACCCGTGATCCATAGCAAATTTGTTATATCCAATAAGAGAACCATTAGATGCGACTTCGCTAAAGAAATTACTTTGATGAAAGTGATTCATAAAGTTATAATCTGCTCGCTGAGTTCTATTTAAATTTGCTATTTTTCTATATAATGGAACAGCGAACGTCCCTACTCCATTATTATATCTTACTTGATGACCATGAAAAAATCTCATATGATTATTATAAATTTCATAAAATATGAAGCTTGAAGGCTTTATGATAAATTTCACTCTCTTCTCTGATTCATATATAGAAGATAAAGTCTTATATAGTCCTGTTTCTAATGAATTTCCAGCTTCTGAAGCTATATGAGTCTTCTTAGTTATTCTCGCATGATTGCCCACATTACAAATAAATGTAATATTAAGCTTTGTGTGATTTAAAAGAAAATCTATCGCTGATCTAAGAAGAGATTGAGCAGTTGAGATTGCATCGACTGGGGGTTCAGAACACACTTCCGCATTCTCTTCATGAATATTACCCGTTATAAAATCTCCACCCAATTGAATAACATACTCTGAAATGTGAGTATCTTTTTGAAATATTCTTGTAAGTTTTACAGCTCCATTAGCTAACGCGTCGACTCTTTTTATTGCAATCTGAGGATTAAACTCGTTAAGTCCATTCACAGAGTCTGGATGAACAATCTCTTCACAATGCCAATCTGCCCATTGCATAATAGCAACAGACTCTGAAGTTCCAGAACTCTTTGTCGGAACTATCTCGTGTGTTTCTGATTGTCTATGCAGAGATTCGTAGTTATCTAACTGTGTTCTTAAAAATTCAATTTCTGTAGCAGCAGCTGTTTGACGCAATCTATCTTGTCTTGATTCTTTCTTTTCTCTAATCTCACTAAGCATGATGTCGTTAAATTGTCTTATATCTTCGATTAAAACTGGATTAGTCGTCGTTTTTCTACAAGACTTACATCTGTAAACTTGCTCACCTTTTTTGTTTGGACCATTTTTAGTTACTTTAGAATTACAAGATGGACATCTCTTCATTTTTAACTCCTTTATCTCTTTTTTTTGCTAAAACAAGTTGCAAAACTTGTTTGATTAATCTTTTGACGACTTAATATAATCGATAAGCACTTTTGAAGCAGCATAGATATGCTTGCACATATTATGTTGGCGGTTGGGATCTCTTACATCTGGTGGCTGCAGATTTGACATTTTTCTAAGACTATAGCCATTTTCTCTAGCATTATAGTCTGGTCCCCAGTATCTCCAGTATCCACAATTGCATGACACTCTAACATCTTGATCTAATATGTTATCTGTGTCGTTATCACTTTCTATCGAATCTAGCTGAGAATCAGCTTTTTCAAGATATTCTTTTTTCTTATTCTTGTTGCTTTCATCTTCTGCTTTATTTCTCCAATATCGCTCTCTTTCTTTAGCATTCTTGTATAGAGCTGTATCTCCCTCCTGAAAGAACTCAAAATTAACGTTATACTTTTTCGTTCCAGGCTTTTTAACAGTAAAATAGAACTTATTTCTTTCCTTTTTTATCATTCTAATTCTGAAAGAAACGTTATACCCTCTTGATCTTCTTTTAACAATCGTAGGACATGCTCGAACTAGTTCACGAAGCTTAACTTCAACAACTAGATTATCTTCGCTTAGTATACTATTTATGCTATTACTTAAATCATTTAAATTTGCCATAACGTATATATTTATTACTCTTCGAACAATGCCTTATCTTTATCTGATAATTTATCATAATCGTCTGGAGTGAAATCGATCCATCCATCTCTTTCAACTATCTTAACATACTTCTTAAGCTCTTCGTAGTCCGTGCAGCTATTATTAAACTCTGAATACTCACTTTCAGTCTTCCATCGTCCACAACCAGCAAATAGAGCAGAAAAGTATTTAGTCAAGCCTTCTGGCCCATCGTGATAAACACACTTATGAGCTCTATCGCAAATTGGTCTGAGATAATTTGCTATTAATGGAAACTTATTATCAACTTCTTCTCTCATCTTCCAGAAAAGCAAGACGATTGGAGCTTCTTCACAAGCCATAAGTCTTCTTCCCATTTGACCTTTCATCGCTATAAGGTTCATATATGAAACCCAAGAGTGATTATAGCTCATAGGGAGAACTGCGCGGGCTGTCTGCCAGCTACCTTTGTCTGTAGTAAGTATTCTTTCATATAGATCTTTTGTTTGTTTAACCCAAGATTCAAACTGTTGTTTTAAAGCTTCATCGTCTTGAATTGCTTTATACAACGATGGATATAACGAAAAAGGAGCATCTAGCTTTGAATTGTCTCTACATCCAATCGAAGCGTGACCAGAACCGATCCTCATTCTTGCAAACTGGTCAAATGCGTGTCTGGGAGCGTTATATTCAAACGTAAAGCTAACTGACTCTTGAGCTGTTGGTAGAGTATTCCCAGTTAAAACAGAAAGAGCTACTCTAAATCTATTTTGTGGAGATAACTTTTCCCATTTTCTTGTTGATCCATGATAATCGCCGGGCTGTCCATCGCCCCATGTTGCAGTCGCCATCATAACAAGCGACTTATATGGATTCGAAGTGCAATCAGCGAGTCTTACGTGAGTTGCTTCTAATGCATTCACATAATCGTAGTTCTTTTCTGGTTGTTGAGAAGGCAAAGTGCCCAAAGCTTTTCTTATATTTTCTATTTGATCTTTATCCATCTCGTCCCTCCTCTTTTTCAAATAAGCTTATGATGAAACGTTTCGCTCTATAGATTATATTTCTTATTCTCAAAATTACTCTATCTAAAAAACTTACTTCCATACCATCTATGTAGTATGTTGACTTTTCTTTTTCAAATACTACACAATAATGATGCCAATCGCTATCAAAAAAGCAGTTTCTCCACCAATCAAATGATATCGAGTGATCATTATTGCCACGACGAACTACTTGACTACGACGAATTGTTTTCTTATACAACATCTTTACCTCCAAGACTTATTTGATTCGCTTTATTTATTCTAACGAAATCTTTATCTGTGCTTATATTGATCATCATATCTCTAGACTCTAATAAATCAAGCGCTGCAAAATTATCATCGTGTATCCATATTCTTTCTATGATGTTTTTTAGTCCGTAAACAGATAACATAAACCCAGACTTCGTTTTATAAAAATTGTCTATTCGAACTATATCTACGTTCTCATTTGCATCAAACTTTTCTCTTTTTGACTTAATAAACTCTCTAGCATCTCTATAAAAGTCTTTCATTTCAAAGAAATCATAATTGAGAAAACTTTTCTGCATTTCTGCAATATTAACATTACTATAGTCTAGATTTTTATCTTTTTTAAGCTTTTTGTATTCTTCTAATACTGCAATCTTGTCAGAATTAAATCCGTCAAAGCATCCACAAAATACTAATGATTCTACGACTCTCTTATTAACTATTCTTCTATTAACTCTATTGTAAAAGTCTGCAAAATCAGCAAAGGGTCTTTTCTCTAATAGATCGGCGAACACTTTTTCCGAAACGAATTTTACATTAGCAAATCCATAAAGTATATCTCCGTCTTTCTTTTGGAACTTATAATCTATTTCATTAATATGTGGAATCTTGATATCGAATCCTTTTACGAATGTTGATATAACATACTTCTTAATACGAAAATCAAAATGATCGTCCTTTACACCAATGTCTGTATTATTCAATAAAGAGACGTAAAACTCTAACGTATAGAATGTTTTCAGATACATTTCTCTGTATGCAGTTAGCGCATAAGCATACGCGTGTGCCCTGTTAAATCCATATTGTGCAAATGATGCCATAAAATCAAAAAGTTTATTCGCTTCATCTAAACCTACGATATTAGATGCATTTTCAACGAATTTAGTTCTATATGATAATACTTGTTGAAATCTACTTTGTTCATTTTCAGCAGACTTCGCGTATTTCACTAAAGCTTTTCTGAATGTATTAGATTCAAATTCAGAAAACCCTCCAAGCACTTGTGATACTTTCATAATCTGTTCTTGTTCGACAATAAGTCCGAAAGTGCTACC
>Ga0307377_10006595_pt1 | contig 12138 bp, 27 predicted proteins | sample TR3MG_FD_202535 | JGI IMG/M metagenome (GOLD analysis project Ga0307377, IMG submission 202535) | Soil microbial communities from Risofladan, Vaasa, Finland - TR-3 | ecosystem: Environmental > Terrestrial > Soil > Coastal area > Acid sulfate soil | place: Finland: Risofladan, Vaasa | collected...
TTGCCAGTCATCATTTATCTCCCTTATTCGTTTACTATAGTAGCAGGTGGAATTACACCCTGCGAGATTAAGAACTGTAACGACTGCTTTCTTAATGAATTAGTTCTAAAATCCATATTGTTAAATGCATTATTTAGTCCCACAGCAGTTGCACCATCAAAAGATTTAGCAGCTACATTGCCTAAGTTATCAATATATACTATATCTAGAGTATCAGGGTATCCCTGGACTCCAAACTGTGGAGTTACAGATAGTATACTATAACTCGTTACAGTCGATGAAGAAACAATTGGAGTTATTAAAACTGCCTTTTCCATTTAATTAGCTCCAATGCAAATCCAATTAATTAAGTCACCAGCCGTAAATGCTGCCGAAGAAGTAATAGTTAATTGAGTAGTAGTAGCTATAGCTTTAAGAACTAATCCAGTGCTAGCATTCATAGCAACTACGAATGGTGCAGAAGCCCATGTAGTAGCAAAATTAATTATTCCTGCACTAGCAGCTCCACCAGTTCCTACATTAACTTGTCCTGCTGTATCTGTAGAATCTGCTGTAATAGATGGTGTAGTTCCAAAACCGCTGGCGATGGTGGGGGCGGCGGCAAACTGGAGACGAATACCACTAACCAGTGGGTCCGATGTCGTAAATGACACGGCGCCGTCAACAGGAGAAAAAGCTAAACTACGTCCATTCCAAGAGAAATAGGCCGATGCGCCTGTGAACACGTTAGACGTGCCGATTAGGGAACCGTAGTATGTCGCATTCCCGACACTATCTATCCTAAGGAGATTGTCCCACGCCCCATTATTCACGCGCCCCATGAGGTGATAGGTGAACGTCGGCGCCGCCGCGCCCTGAACAGGTCTTATTTCCCATCTAACTTCTACAGGTTGACTACCAGCAGTAGCATTGGTTTTCCATCCCTGTCCTATCTGAGATAATCCTGGTGAATACTGCTGCGCTCCTGCTGCTGCTGGAGTATTATTAACTAAACTTAATACTGGTGCAGAAGTTACACCAATAGCATTCTTAATTAGAGTTAATGGTCCATCTATAGTTATTGGACCGGGAGTAACTTTGTCACCAATAAAAGGAAAAAGAAATATACTATTAGCCATTATTCTCTTCCTTCTTCTGTGACTCCATCACCAGAAGATTCTTTAGAGAATCAATCTCACCATCCAACTTAAGCATATCCATTTCAACCTGAGTAGATTGCATCTGAATCTGCTGTGCTTGCATCTGTAATTGCTGTCTATGCAAGTAGAGTTTAGCAGAACGTGCATTTGCTTCATCTATAAGTTTCTGATAGTCCATATTAGTCACTCACTAATTCTGCAGTAATAGTTCCACCACCAACTATATTAGCTGATACACGGGCGCGGATTGCACCAATAGTTCCTAATATATGAACTACTTGTTCCTTACCACCTGTTAAAGTGAGTGCATCTAGAGTATAAAGAAGAGACCATGTTCCAGCATAATCATAAGACTGTGCCTCTTCAAGTAATACAGTTCCACTAGTAATAGTTCCAGCACCACGAAAATGAACTCGTGGATTACTAGAGCTAATTGGTAAAACTACACCAGTTCCTGTGCCTGTAGTTACTAAACTAAGAAGAGATGCAATTACACCTTTAGTAGAAGCTACAACTGTCATTTTTACTTATCCTTCTTAGAAACAGTGTTAGGCTTATCCCACCAGCCCTTACTTCGGCCTACTGTTAAAATATCTGTAATAAGCCCCAAGATCTTCTTAATCTTATTCCACATTACTCACTAATCCTGTTAACCTTAGCTGCCATAGTCCCGATAGCACCAGCACCTAACAGAGTCAGGATAAGCTGATAAGTAGCTTCATCTATGTAGCCTAATGAATAGGCCGCACCAGCGATAGCAATAAGAATGGCAACTATGTAAGTCTTGTAACCTTTTAACATGATGCTTCTCCTCTTACACATGAATCTTAACTACAAAATTACGTCCATTTGATAGTTGTCTATCATAAGCACGGAGAATACCCGGTGACTCAAGATCAGTTCTGTGATGATAATTACCTCTCTGAAATTCTAATGGAACTGACAATGCACCTTCTGCCCAAGCGATTGCACATTCTAATTCCCTACCATCCCACAGTTCTGAACTCTTACCATGAATGCTATGAAAACAAGAACCTGCACATAAAAGTGCTGCACCACGCGCAGCATCATATGCATGAACTACATTATTATCCCTGTCAGGGAATCGTGTATTCTCATTAGATAGGCATGGATGATTACAAATATTAGCGAACTCCATAGCATTATGTCCAACCTTACGCCACCACTCATTTAAATTATTACTGTGGTAACAACAATAATTCCACGCTGGTTGTTTTGGTCTCGCATCAGCACAAGCTGAACCATTAGATGCAATAGTTACTAATGGACGCGGTAAATTATCTGGTGACCCAAGATTCGCACTATTATCATGCTCATTAATTCTTTCAAGTAGAACATTACTCTCTTTATCACAAATGTCCACTAGCTTTCGCCAGTGTTCTTTCATCTCTTCTTGATTCGCAAATAATTCTGTATAAGGCCCAGTGAATGCTACCAGTTCAACATAGATACCAGCTTCTGCATAATACTGTAAGAACTCTGGAATAGCTCGATACATCATATCATTAGGTATAAGCCTACCAATTCCATTCACAGAGTATGCTGTAAAGACACGAATAAAATTATAACCTAATAATCTACGCTGGTCTCTAATATCTACTAGATTCTCACCATTAACAAATCTTCCAAGAGCATTAAAGTCACTAGCTTCTATGACCGTAAAAGGTGTTCCATCTTCTAGAGTGAAAAACTTACCAGAAACTTTAAGTCGCGGTAATGAAGGTAATGGTTCTGGTTCAGGTGGTATTGGGCAACCAACATCCTCATTAGCACGTCGATTACAATGTGAAATTACTTGACCTACTGTATATCCCCCCTCATAAAATCTCCAGAATAAATCTGTGATTAGTTCAATATGAATTGGACTTCTAGTTATAGATAGATATATCTCATTAAGTTTTCGACCAAAATTCATTGTGTCTTGATAATCCATCTATCTACTCTATGATAGTACTTGCACCTATCAACTTATTAACATCTCGTGCAATAGAATCTAATTTAAGATCAATGCGAACTCTCCATTTAGTATCATCCTCACGCGCACTCTCTAATGTAGTGACACGGTTCTCCATTCTTACTAAGAAGAATAAGCCTAACATTCCTGGTAGACCTAATCCACATGCCAATCCTAATGTTATTGACCAATCAATCATTTATCTACCTTTATGTGTATCAAATTCAATATGAACATGAGTATCTTCCAAAACTATTTCATAAGGTGGTGGGAGCCGCATCTGTAGATACTTACCTAATAAGACTAAATCAATTGGATTATCTTTATCAGTATCTAAATCCCATGCTAATGAATGACCATGAAAAGTATTTGCACTATGCTTACCATTATCTATAGCATTAATATCAACGGTTATTTTATTAATACGGCTCCACTCATTAGCTTCTTTAAATAAGAGAATAGTCTTATCATCAAATATATTAATAGTTACATAAGGATTAGAAGTTCCTGGTAGTCCAGTGAATCGTAGCATTACTTTTTCTTCTTCTCTATAACTATCACTAGTGGATTACCACGTTTACCCATCAACTTAATCCTATAAACATCACCATAGATATCTGTCAGTAGCCAATCACCAGTTCTAACATCTTCTAACATTTGGGGTAGATTCTTGGTCATTCCTTTATCTCAATAATCTCAAAGTCAGATTCTTTCTTCATCACTGGTGAATAGAATACATAATTTGGACCAATATGTGTCTTTTCTCCAGCTTCAGGTTCCATATTACGAATGATGACAGACATATCCTTAGCGATGCCTGCGGCATCACGAGGCTTTTCTCCCGCAAGTTTATCTAAAGTTATTGAATCAAGTGCGCCGAGAAGTGTTCTACTAGCTTTAGAAGTGATTCGTTCTTTAACTTTTTCTAGATGGGACTTTAAATCTTCTTGCGGCTTATGATAGGTAGCTAATGATGTAGCGCCTTTAGTGTATGCATCTACTGAATCATGACTTACACCAAATGATTCTCCTAATGCTACTGCACTCTTCCTACCATTAACTGTAGCTTCTTCACCTAATAACTTACGTAGTTCTTGGGGAACTGCCTTATCACCATTCCTTCTACCACTGTGCTCTTTATCAATAACGATAGGAGTCTTAACTACATCCTTCTCGTGTTCTATCTCTTTATCAAATATCTCATCCGGAACTATACCTAATGGCATTATCCCTGACCATAACTATAATTCCTATCATATGGACTGATTTATAATAATTGAGCGCAGCCCTACACCCTAAGAGAAGTATAGGTCATCTCTCCCCCCTTGTCAAGAGGGACTAAACTACTGATTCCAAAGGACTTATCATAAGTGTCCTCAAAAGTGGACACCCCTTCAGATTATTATTTTTCCAAAATTTTTTCTAACATCCATATGATATGAGACTCTATGATGTAGTAATTTAGAATCAATAAAACTATCACCCATCGATGGAGGACAATGTTCCCTTCCGGTTTTCCTCAGATGGGACCCTTCAACATGCCCATACGGGGTCCGATGATGTAGTGGATGATGTGATGCCATCATTATCATCAGCATCATCATTAGTATTAGAGTAGTATGGAATGAAACTTTGTAATACAAAGTAATATATATTACAAAGGTATTGACAAGCGACTAGTGACGATGTATATTGTTACCAGTCGCGCAGGGTTCATTGACAACTAAATAGATTGTAGACTGATTAGATTGCACCTGGATTGGACAAGTGCAACAATGACAAAGACTCTAGTGTTAGACGGTCCTAAGAGAGCGGTAGAACAGGCCATTGCAGAATTGCGGTCGGCCATCGAATATGATAATCTACCTGTAACTCTGGGCGTGCAAGCAGGTAAATTGCCTTACGGCTTTACACGTTTGAAGTGTAAACAGAACTAACAGAGTTTCAAGGTGCAGTCTAATGAGTCTATAATCACAAGGCAGGTGCAAGTGAAGTGTAAGCTATGCACGACTAACGTGCTACACTCTATCCGTCAGCATCTTGAATCGATTGGGAGGGGTGACAAGTGACACGAAAAGATTACGAGAGAATTGCAGCCTGTATCGCTGGCGCGCTGCTAGCATCTACAAATGCGAACGCCGTCGATGCTATCTATGACCTTCAAAAACGTCTTACGCTTGAAATGGAATTGGATAGCCCACGTTTCAACCGTGACAAATTCCAGTCGCGTATCACCGCTATCTGTCATTATGGAGAATAACACAATGGTCAAACAGTGTGCAATCTGTTCCGCTCACTATCACCGAGATAAGCGCCATTGTCCCTATTGTGGTGCCGCTCCGTTGCGAGGTATTCTCTTACCTCACAGTGGACTAATGGTAAACGCGCATCGTGTCAGCCATGTCAATCACTTGAATAACTGCAACATCGTCAAGTCTTACGGCGCTTGTAAACTCTTTGTATGAGGTGACACTATGAGAGAATTGGAACTATCACAGGTTTTGGAGAGACTTGAGTCTCACAAACGTATCATGATTGGAATTGTGCAATCACTTCCAAATATGAGCGAGTTTGAGATTGCCATAGTCTATATTTCCATTCTGGAAACAGAGTGTAAATGGATTAAAGGCAAAATCAAGTAAACAAAAAAAATACCGGGTTCGGATTATTAGTCCGTTCCCGGTATTTTCTTATCTACTAACGATGATGTTAGAGACTCGCAACCTGCGCCCGCATGGCGGAAATGGTCTGCTCGACAAGTTCGGCAGGAACCTTAGCCTGCAAGAGGTTACGCTTAGCAACCTCGATACGGTCTTCCTGACTCATCGTGTCAGGCTTGTAAGGTGCGAGAGCCGACATGTAAGAGTTCTGACGAGCGTTATTCTTCCGCACGGTATTAACCGCACTAAGAACTTCCTCCGCCTTAACATGCTCACTCTCGACAACGATGTCACCATCTTCCAAAGCATCCCACTGATACTTGTAGATGATGTCGTTAGGAACCTGAAAAGTAACAGATTCCTTGTTTACGGTGGCCGACTTGTCACCAGCCCGAATCGTTCCTTCGCCAGTCTCGACCTTCATTGGCTTGACTCCTTCCGTGGCTTAATTACCACTGTCTATAGTATAGGCTTCGGTCGGTCATTTGTCAAGTCTTTTCTCGCTTAGGAGTCGAAAAATCAATGTCCTATTTAGATGATGTTCATCCCGTCACATTCCCGCTCCGGTTCCGCTCCCGTCCCGCTCGATTCCCGCTCCCGTTCCAACATGCCGTCCGCTCGTAAGTCACTGATTCTAGTGGACTTATAACTTGACTAGGTATACCTCTATATATGGACCCCTATCGTCCTACCCCACTGCCCTATTTAGGTGACACTCCCCTTAGTGTGTTGTTTCGTTCTTTCTTATTTTTTTTTTTTTTTTTTATTATATATCATAATACAACAATATGGATGGTGTCCTCTCTAGGTGACACTTGACAAGAGGGGCTCATGGGCGTATATTATAGGGTATGGGTAGTGAAGGGGCCAAGGACCGTCTAGGCAACGACTTAGCGCCGGACGGGACATTGGACTCCGAGCGGGAAGGCGACGGGCCTAGAGCGGAGGGGCAGCGGGACTCCGAAGGTGCCAAGTTAAGATGTGAAGTTTGTGGATTTACACCACTAGAAAAGCACGCAAGTAAGCTATTACATCGTCACCATATACACCCGAAAGGTGTAGGTGGCGTGAAGATGAGAAACAACACTATGGTGCTTTGTAGTGGATGCCATCATCTAGTGCATGTTCTGATAGATGATGGAACTATTATGATAAATCTAATCAAACGCAAGTATACATATGGTGAAACATTACAGAAGGTGCGGTGCTATAGGGAATCAGCTATGCGTCGTGGTAGAAAATGTTTCTTCGGTAAGGGTAGCAGGACTAAAGACTACACGAAGTAATGCGTAACATCATCGTATGGGAGTAATCTATATGCTTATTAGAATGCCGGTCCGTTCAGCATACGCAAAATTCAGAAGGTTTCGTCTTATACCTTACAGAGTGATAAACATAATGACTATTCATAAGCCTCATGTTTATCACTGGCTTTGGTGGGTGTGGTAAAATAACACTTGACATTCTGCTAGACTCTGTTAGTATTGGATTGGAGATTCTAATGCGATTGCCTAAGTATTAAAAGTAATCATACCATTCTAACATAGTTTACTAGTTTCTCATGTTAGATTGGATACTAAGATGAAACTAGTTACTTGACAACTGAATACTGTGTTCTACTATTAGGACCGATAAATAGCTACCCTGAGCAAGTAGCACACTACCGAGCAAATTGGAAAAAAGTAGTGAAATAATCGGTCGCCCTTGGATGACTCACTTAACTTCAAGGGAAACTGTTAGATTATATATCTAGCAGGTAGAACACAGTATTGAGTTGTCAACATTCCATAAGAGACAAAATGAATCATTCATTTGTGCCATCACGTCTAGATACTCTACAATGTGCTACCTGCTCACGTATAGAAAAAGAGCACGGTATAACAGATTGCGAGTCTTGCGGTAAGAATACCGATTGTGAATTAATCGGTTCTATTCTTATGTGCAAGTCTTGTGCTGACCGTGAAAAGACTATCACTCCAATCGAGCCTATTCAGGCTATTCTAACTCCTGAAGAAAAGTTAGATGCTACCATGAAAAAGGTAGCCGAATTGGTGCGCGAAATTGATTCTAATGAGTCACTTCGTTCTAGAGAAGAATTTTTCAATGCAGAGACTATCTCTGTAGCTGAAATTAAGAATCGTATTGAATCAGATAATACCATCGAAGATAAGCAACTAACACTAGCTAAGACTGTGCAAGCGCGCATTGAAAAATTACGTTCTGTCATTATGCATCTTGGCGCGACTCGTCTTAGCATGGTAGCACGCGCCGAAGCGAATCAGGTATTCTTAAATGAAACTGTAGTTAAACTAAAGTTAGAACAGCGAGCACAATTCAAGGAATCTGACCTACGTTATAAGTCACCAGAGCCAATTAAGCCAAAAAAGAGTAGTAAGATTCCGAGCACTAACAAAGTAGTGCAATCTGTTTATAATGCTATTTATGCTAAGGCTGTTGAGGCTGGAAAGATTAGTCAAGAGCAAGCTATTAAGTTAGCAGAACAGCAAGTAGCTAATATGTTACAGGGTGCCGGTAAAAAGTAAGGATTAACACAATGACTAATTTCCAAGTTCAGACGCGCAGCGAATCACACGGTATTAACTACTATGAAACTTTAGCACTGGCAATCGCAGCAGCAGATAATGACGAAACAATATGGAAAATTAGTTTCTCACTTGCTACAGGTGAGAGAGTTAGACTGGTTTATGATGGTGTAGTAGGTTGGATTTATGAGCCACTAGTAGGTGGAATAGTATGAGATGTTCAATCTGCGGTAAGAAACTGCGCGCATCTTATATTAACATCTATCTAGATGAAACTTGCCTTACCTGTGCATGGTGGTCACTTAACATCTTTAATCCACTGAATTTTATGGCATATAGAAACTTTCTAAGTAACTATTGTTATTATAGGTAACATAGTAATGCCAGAAATTCCTCCCCGTATCACCACATTACATGATAAATGCCCTACGTGTGGCAAAGTTAAAAAAGAGAAAACATCCTTTGAGTTCAATGGGACTAAATTCTCTTATCTTGAATGTGGGCATTTAATTACTACTGTTCTACCTAAGCAAAATCCATATGAGACTATAGTTAGCAATTCATGGATTGACGAAGTTAAGAATTGTCAGCATGAATGGAATAAGAATACCTGTGTTCGGTGCAGTGAACATAGGATGTTCTCCTATCAGATTGATTCTGCTAGAGCAATAGAACATAACTTAGGCAGATTCGGCCTATTCCATGAGCAAGGACTAGGTAAAACTATTATTGGATTAGCATGGCTTAAATTCCATCCAGAAGCATTAAAGTATCTAATTGTTTGTAAATCATCTCTAAAGTTTCAGTTCTTCAAAGAGATAGTAAGATGGATTAGTCCACTCTATGCTCCACAGATAATTGAAACTGCTAAAGATGAATTACTACCAATGTTTAAAGGTTATATTGTATCATATGACCTGCTACGTCGTTTCGATTTACAGAAGTTTTATGATGTAGGTATTAAATCACTAATTCTAGATGAGTGCCAGCAGATTAAGAACCCTGACTCTGCACGAACACAAGAAGTGCGGCGCTTAGTTAAGGAATGTGGTGAATATGTCATTCCCATGAGTGGCACACCTTGGAAAAATCGTGGGAGTGAATTTTTCGTTGCACTAAATATTCTAGCACCAGAGAAGTTCTATTCCTTCGCTGCATTCAAGAGTCAATGGGTTGATTACTATTGGAATGGAGCTAAGTATAAAGAAGGTGGAATACGTCGTATTGATGATTTTAGAAAACTTACATCTGATATATTGATTCGTAAGGAGCGCGTCGAAGTAATGCCAGAACTACCACTCATTGATAGACATTTACAGTATGTGGAAATGGATAAGTATGGCAAGGAAGAATATGAAATTTATCTCAACGATTTTATAAGGATATATAATCAGGCAGTCATTAGTGGAGAAGAAGATTCATTTAAAGAAGGCGGCAATATACTCGCCGCACTAGCAAAAATGCGACATGCAACAGGACGCGCGAAAATACCAGCTACAATTGAATTTGTTCAAGAGTTTATAGACCAAACTGATAGAAAAATTGTAGTGTTCGTGCATCATAAAGACGTTGGTGATGCAATATTTAAAGTCCTAGTAGAATGGTGTAAATTACAAAATAATGGAATGTTAGCACCATTAAAGATTACTGGTGAGATGGATAGTGAGGAACGATTCCATACACAAGAGAAGTTTAACGACGCGCATCGTATTCTAATCGCATCTACATTAGCAGCGGGTGAGGGATTAAATCTACAGTCATGTAGTGATTGTATTGTGCATGAGAGACAATGGAACCCTGCTAATGAAGAACAGGCAGAGGGACGTTTTATTCGTATCGGACAGACAGCGGATAGTGTTACCGCAACGTATATGACAGCAGAAGGCACAGTAGATAATATTCTAGCTGACATAGTAAATGAGAAGCGAGTTGCGTTTAATGCTGTTATGAGTAATGAAGGTATTACTTGGAATCAGTCTGATATTATTAAGAGACTGAGTGAAGGTATTATCAAACAAAGACAAAACAAATAACAAACACAAGGAGAAACTACAATGAGATTCACAATTGAAATGGATGAAAAGCTAATTATTGAGGCTGTAACTAAAGAGTTTAGTGTGAAACTAAATGCTGTAACACGCGAAATTGCTTCAAAAGCAATGGAGAATTACAGAGGTAAAGTAGAAAAAGCAGTAGAACTATATCTTGCTAAAAGACTTACAGATAAGGAAATAAGTTCACTAATTGATAAGGCCGTAGCAGTTATTATTGAAGATAAAATTGCAAGGGGTTCTTACTAGTAGTAGCGCAAAGGAGTAAGAGATGATATATTACTATTATTGCCTAGTTTACCCCAATGGTGCTTTTGTAGGTAAAGACCAGCACAGTGGAGGTTATCCTTATCGCGTAATTGGTGGCGATATAAGATACGCTTGGTTAGAAACAAATAGTAGGTCGTTTGATAAGTATATTGAAATGTTTAAGTCTGAAAACTTTTCAATTAGAGAAGTAAGAATAGAAGTTGGGCATATTGACTAGATAGGGAGTAAGAGATGACTGTAAAAGAACTAATCACAAAATTGCAAGAGATGCCACAGAATCATCAGGTAATTACAGACCGACATAGTGAATATGATTTGATTAAAAATGTTCATACTATGTTAGGATTTGATAGTGGAGGTTATATTTCAAAGCCTCATTATGAAATGGAAGAATTAAGGTCATGCGGCTATGTTTATATTGGAATTTAGTAAAGAGTAAGAGATGAAATCTTACGATGTAATCGGCTACGTTTGTGATGGTGAAATTTATTGTCCTGGCTGTGCGCAGCACTTTTCAGAGCCTATTTTTGCAGGTGATGAGGTCATGGAAGGTGATTACTGTGCAGAATGTGGTAATGAATTGTTTAGCGAAAGTGAAGTAGAATATGGTGAAGAAGATAATTAATCACGCTACAGTCACAGGAATGATGTATGCTAATATCATAGATATTCCTATGCTAATGCATGATAAATGTAATAGTAGCACAGAAGCTATGATGCTATGGATTCAGATTTATCTTGATACTAAACTGATTATGTCAGTGAATAGGATGAATTAGTTATGAAACTCTGTATTAACTGTAAGCATGAAAATGGTGAGCCACATTACCCTAAGTGTTTTAAAAGTGAATACACTAACCCTGTGACTGGCACTAAAAGACTCCAACCGTGTTTTCAGTTTAGAACATTTACAATGAATGATTACTGTGGCCCTGATGCTAAGTTTTTTGAAGCTAAAGAAGAGTAAGTAATGCCTAAAGACTATAGAGTAACATGTAAGAAGTGTGGCAGGCGCGGTAATTATAGGTCATTTAAAGATAAGACATGGCGTGGTGGATTTTTTAAGAGGAGATTTGGAACTTGTCTTAATGATATTGCTTGTGAACTTAGGATGAAAAGGAAAAGTAATGCAACTCCTACTCCTAACACTGTCATTAATCATAGCTAGTGTAGATATAGCTATGTCAATCACAGTAGATGATTGGTTTAGAATGTTCTGTGATTGCACTCTATTCATTCTAATCTGTGCAGCAATAATGTTGGAATTTCCTTGCTGGTTTAATAGTGATGATGATGACTATGTTAGTAGGAAGGAGTGGTGACCTATGACAGTTAATAAACTAATTCAAAAGTTACAGGAATTAGATGGTAATATGAAAGTATTCACTTATATTGATGAAGAACTTGAAAGGCAAATGAGATTTCCAGTAGATATTAAATATTGCACTCCACATTTTCAACTTGTAGTAGGTGCTAAGAAAAGACCAGAAAATATTCCAG
>Ga0307377_10006599_pt1 | contig 12132 bp, 20 predicted proteins | sample TR3MG_FD_202535 | JGI IMG/M metagenome (GOLD analysis project Ga0307377, IMG submission 202535) | Soil microbial communities from Risofladan, Vaasa, Finland - TR-3 | ecosystem: Environmental > Terrestrial > Soil > Coastal area > Acid sulfate soil | place: Finland: Risofladan, Vaasa | collected...
GGAACCCTTTTGAATTTAAGGCTTATCTCTGTCTGCCACTTTTCCATTATGCCCCAACTGTTCCTGTCGTCGGTTCACCCGATACGATAACATCAACGGTATAACTGGCAAGATCATCATGAGGTCCTTCGATATGCACCCTGCGGATATAAGCATCTGCGGAATAATATCTACTGCCGGTTTCTGTGTTGCCGTACTTAGCTGTGAATTTAGTCCCGCCTTTCAATAGATCAAAAGCATCATCAAAGCTTTTATTATCCCCAGCTGTAGGATCATAAAGACCGTCAACACTGAATTCCATGCCTTTGAATAGTGGGATAACTTCCTTCCACTGATTTGTTGATGCTCCAGTTGTAGCATCTCCCATATCAGCCTCTGCATCCATTGAAGATGAACGATAACCGACTAAAATCTTGCTATCGAACTGTAATAGAATTTTGTAACCTGGTACTTTCATCTTTTTTTAAGTATTAATTATTGATAACTATCTGCTGTTAACAGAATTACATAAAGCACTGCTGCATCGCTGCTCCCGGTGTAAGTAATAGTCTTTGCCCCAGAAGCGACAGGAATAAGCACCGTGTCAGCTTTAAAAAGCAGACTTTGATTTGCGTTAAGCTGAAACGAGTACGTAGTACCGAATAGCGGATAGGAATTTGATACTCCATTGCTGATAACACATGTTGCTCCGAGAACATCAACCAAGCGGAATTTAGCAGCAACAACAACATCACCTGTCAGATCCAATGTCTCACCGAGCGAATTGGTAAGGCTTGTTAAATCGATAATACCTGTATGGCAAACAGTATCTGCCCATACATTGTCTACATCAAAACGGAGGCTGCCAGGTGTATAGTTTACAACCTCATCAAGCCCATTAATCTCAATGAAAGTGGAAGTCGTGGGAGTGACGAGGTTCTCTGTTACCGTCAACCGGCTAATAAGGCGGGCATTACGCACACTTGTTGTGGCGAGTAAAATTACTGCCAGCATTATAAATGCCAGCGGTATAAAAAATTTAATCTTTTTCATTTTCATTTTTGTTCTATAAAATGCACCATTCTCAATTTCTTTGTTATAATATAATTGGATTCGCTCATCTCCGTATCATGTTCCGAGTCTCCGAAGGTGCTGGTCAGAGCGGTAAAGTCATTCATCATTATCGAGTTGGGATCGCCGACTATCCCCAGCACCTGATCAAGAATACTGTTCACGACTGTCTCGTCGCCTTCGCTAATATCCTGTAGGCTCACTATCTGCATGGCCATCGTGATATTATAAAGAACCTTGTCACCTGTACTATAGTTATTCGTTGCCTCGATATATAAATACACGTATTTCGTTTTCTTCCCGGGGATCCTGGTACCGACGGTTATCGTCTCACCTTCATAGATGATATGTCCGTCCAGTATGTTCTGGTAAGCTTTCAGTAGTTGTTGTGATGGATCCCTGTATGTCATAATGCTTGTTTAATAAGTTTCTCCAGTTGCTGGCATGCGGCTCTCCATGACGGATACATGTAAGGATGCGGTTTCGTGCCGGGATGCTGTACTTGCTTGCCATAAGTGACATAACCCATCGAGGCGCTCTTCGCGCTTATATCCCATCCTGAAGGAGCACTGCGTTTTGGTCCAGCAAGGACTTTCTTGTTTCTGGCCCTTATGATATGCGGCCTGGTTCCTTCTTCGAATGCCTGGGAGTATCCGGCCCAGCTGATAACTTCCCCTGTCAGTCCTGATGCTATGATGCGTTTGCGGATGTTATTTATCAGATAACCGCTTTTCACTTTTGCACTACGGGTAAAGTTCCGGACCTTCATCTTGGCCATCTTCTCCATCTCAAGTGTGGCCCGGAGAACAGCATGCTTGAATTCACCGTCTTTACGTTTGGCAAACTGTCGCATCTGCTGCCGGAACTGGCGGTCATCTATTGTAAAAGTTATCATCCTGCGTTCCTCCCAATATCCAGGTTAACTTTATCATCGGTGATCATAAATGAGATGATCTGATAATTGTTGCCTCCATAAACCACGCGGCAGTCACCGTCTGCGTTTATCAGTCTCTTGCGCATCTCCACTTCGTATGCCTCTGCGTACTCCAGTTTGGCATATTCGAGTTTCTTAAATCCCTTAACTGGTAGCACCGAGGCCCAGCATGAATAAAGGTCGTCCCATGTGTTGGTCCATCCTCCGATGTCATTCTCCACCTTGGTGAGTTTCTGGATGGTAACTCGTTTATTATACTTCGTCGGCCTCATATTACTTTCGTCTTGTACTTGTTAAGAATCTTGTCAATGCTGCCGAGGATATTAAACTCATAGAAATCATCCCTGTTGTCATACCATTGTTTGACCTGCATCTTCATACATTCCAGAAGGTCTGCCGGTAGTTTTTCGGTATCTGCATGTCCATATCCTGCTTTGTAAGTAACCAGCAGATCATAATATCTGTCGCTGGTCATCTCCGATGCCTTAATCTCCACTTCATACAGGCCTCTCTTGTAATAACCGGAATTCAGTACCAGTTCGACTTTTGTTCCTTGGTAATCGACAGTTTCGACTTTGTCAACACTGATAATCGGTGATCGAGGCAGGAGGTATGGCTTGTCATCGTACCGGAACAGGGTCTCGAAGGTCTTTTCTGCAAATGCCAGACCTGTCCGCTTCTCAAAATGTGCACGGACGGACCTGATCATATTGGTTATGAGCAGATCCTCCTCAGCGTTATCATCTTCGAACTTGATAAAAGTTGAAAGCTCATCCTGGCTGAGAGGCTCCTGTGCTGCATCGGTCTTGATCCGTGTGTCCATTACTTCTTACCTGTTTTGAAACTTTTTGAATCAATATTTGCTGGTCTCGGAGGTGGTTCTTCTGTTTCACCCGGCCCGGGATACCAGTTTTTTGATCTGCGAGTAACCGTTATAGCCTTTGTCTGACCAACCTCTTTCTCCTCCTTAGTCACGTTCGGGACTTTGGATTCTTTCAGCATTCCGGCCTCTTTCAGGATCTCAACTTCCTGGGGGAGCACTTCGATGGTTCTCCCCGTTTTCAATACTACTTTCACTAATTTCATAATCTCGATTTTAAATAAGGAGAGCAGGATCTCTGCTCCCCTCGTTCATCATTTAACTTAATCTTTTAAACCAACCTTAACGGCCAGCTTAGAGATAATTGCGCATTTGTTCGCATCCAACCCTATGGCTCTGATCCTGAGATAACGCCAAAGCACGCCGGTAGTCACATCTTTAAGATTATATGACCGTAGAGCTGCCAATGTAGGTGAAGCCTGAATCTGTGTAGGCAATGAGCTGAAATCAGGGTGAAATAAAACACTGTCTATAGCGCAATAAGTCACACCGTCAATACTCGCATCAAGCCATACTATGACATGGTTGCCAAGTACCCTCGCGGGAGTCAGCACTGTATCATATTCGACAAAAAATTGATAATAATACAACCTGGGCTTCTGGATAGCGAATATCCATGTCTTAGCTGCTGCTGTTCCTGCTATCGAGTCTTTCAGTGTCGTAGCATCCCAATCACCAACATGGCTATTACTGAAAGCACTATACCATGTTACGTTCGCCGGGAGCGTGTAAGTTGTCCCGGATGTCTGAGCCTGCAATCCCACGATAAGGAGAAGCCCGATAATAATTACAAATAACTTTTTCATATTTTTCTCCTTTCTTTAATCAGTTCCAATTAATTCAACACCTGCAGCGAATGTCCCCGTAACGAATGCGAAAGCTTCAGGAGTGGTAACCTTCAATCCTGCCAGGCGCATACTTGCCAGCACCAGAACCAGATCGGCTAAAACATCATTCTCATTCTCGTAATGGAACGATATCCTCATTGTACGTTTCACATAAGCCTTTGCCCTGCTAAAATCCCCTACAACGAATTGCCCGGGGGTAAGATCAAGGCTGGTAGCGATCTTTGCACCATAGAAAATTGAGCCATCAGGCGAGAGCAGTGGATGATGCAGATAGCTTGCCTGTAGGTTTTTCAGCAACCTCATGTTTGTCGTATCGCCGGGATTCAAAAGGATAACGTTAGGAACATATCCCTTTTTGTTGGCATCGGCGGTATTACCGTTCATGCACTGCAGAACGGCTGCTGCCAACACGTCACCCTCATTCGCTGCAACTACTAAATTGAAATTAGCCGGCTTTGCAAAGGTCTTTGCATACGCAGTGATCCCTTTTGGATAAATGGTTGTCCCCACACCCGACAGAAGCTGTGTCTCTCTGTATCTGGGTATGCCATTGCTCATCAGATCATTGACTTCACTGGTGATATATTCAAAATCTTCGAGTGCTGACTTTGACACCTTGGTGAAATCCTTGATCATCATGATATCCATTGACTGCTTCGTCCAGGTAATTGCCGATCCTACAGTGGGAGCTGTCTGTTCTGCTATCGCTGCGGCTGAATCGGTACGGGTGGTCTGTTCCCACCAGCTTATCGAATCACGGCCCTGACCGACAATACCTTTGTTGATGTTGTCCCATATCGGCGTGTTACGCCAGGGAGCTGCTGCAACACCTACATCCGTCTGTGTCTCAATAACTCCTGCGTTGATATCATCGGTGTCGATATTTGCTGCCTTTGAAATATCCACTTCAAAACCAGCTATCTCACCACGGCCGGAATAAGACTTTACCTTGTCTTGGAAATCTTTGCTTTTGACTTTCTCAAAAACCTGCAACGACATGCTTTTGCCCTTCCCGGCCTGGTGTTCCCCGAGCTGCTTGAGTTGGGTAGAAATCTCGTCAAGCTGTTCCTGCTGCTTGGATATTTCTTCAGGGACGATCGTCTTACCGTCCTTATCCACGAGCTTATCCAGCTTGGTTGTTATCGCGTCGAACCTTGTTTCAAGAGCAGCGAGATCGGCCTTGTCCTTGATAGACTTTTTCAAGCCTTCAATAGAACTGTTAATCTCTTCCGCTATCTGTTCGACAGTTTTTTCTTCTTTTGCCATAACTATCAAATTTTTAATTGTTTATAAAAATATTTGATTAGATCGCTTTCGAGTGCTGGCGGGTCCCCTGAGGGAGTGCCTGGCGAGTCTGTGGCATCTAATAATCTCTTCAACTTGTTATATGTTTCTTCAATAACTCTGGCTTTCTCATCACTGTAATTGCCTTCGCGCATCATCAGTTCCAGATCCTTAAGGCTTTTGATATCAATTAATGGCGTTTGCTGATTAGCACCCCAGCCATAAAGGGTTGAAAACTCCATAACGAGTTTCCATTCGCTCACCTTCCGACTATATTGATCCCCGGTCCGATCTTCCTCAAATTTTATTGGTTGCACCCTTACCGAGTGCTGCAGCGTCTTGTCATGCTCTGCAAATAGTTTATAGTCCTCGAATACATCCTTACCCAGTTGCTTCTTAATGTTGAGTTGGGAGACCGCTATCGCACCGAAGTCATCTTCATAAAGTTTGATCGGGACTCCGATCAGTTTATCCCTGTCATGGTTAAGCCAGTGCTGGATCGTATTGCCATTGTTCTTGAATGTCCTTTTAAAGGATCCCGGCAGTGAGATATCACCGTCGCTGTCCTGGTTGTTAAAGCTGTTGATGTAAACCGTGACAATCCCTTTTGCTTCATCGAGGTCCTTGACCTGATGCTCAAAACTTTTAAATAATATCTTTTCCATTATGCTGCGAATAATTTATTATTTTTCTTCATTATCAACGTATTTCTTCGTATAAACTACAAAGGCAATTTATGGTATTCGCTGCGCTGCCTGCCGGATCGCCCGGATATTGTAACTCTTCACCTCCGACAATGAACGGCTCCTCCAGATCGACCTTCTGACCATCGGCATCCATGTGCTCGGGGCGTGATTCACCTGCGAAAGCACTCAGCCAGACCTTAAGCATAGGCACTCCCAGACTCTTGGTCCCTTCCAGGCTGCCCCAATTACTGGCCCTGTTCACTTCGGTCCTTACAATCCTCTCCGTCCTGTAGTATTTCATCTCATGCCACTGACTCTGTATCATATCCCGGAGCATGGTCTGTGCTTCCCCCCCTCCGATGCCCTGATCCATTATTTCAGGTATTAGCTTCTTCAGAAGCTGCTGGATGAGAGTAACACTGGTATCGCCTGCAGCGACCACCGTCTCCCCAGCGTGTAGTTTCAGATATATAAGTATCTTCTCCATTATCAAATCTTCAAAAATCTCATCATCAACCTGTTTTGTAAAACTCTTTTTCCATTGTCCCCTTTTTGCCTTGAAAAAATCCACAGTCGTTGTCATATACAATTTTATATAAGCCTCTTCGATTGCATGGTCATTCAGTGGCGGCAGTTCAATATCCCTTATATCTGATGTCTCTGCAATCTTCTTGTATAAAGGCTGGATCTGCTTATCGAAGGCCCTCATAAAAACAGGTTTAAAATTATTTCTGTAGCCTGCCTTTTTCCTGTCGATCGATCTCCATAACCTCTCCCTGCGATTCATAACCTCAGTTTTTCAAAGAACTTCACTCTTCGATTACAAGTTTTGCCTCCAGCACTTTTTTCTTTGCTGTAAACTCGGTACAGTTGCCATCAATACATAATGAGCATATCTCTTTCTGCTTATTCAAAAGCGCAATGACCTGCTCCCTGCTGAATACTGTCTTTTCCTTTTTTGCTGTCATATCAGTTTATTTTACATTGCATGTGATAACTTATTAATATTTGCATGCTTCATTTCCTTTACTTATTGCGTAACCGTTTTACCACATTTAGGACATAAAACATATCCCATCCCTGCTTCTGAAATAGATAAATAATCAAACTCGTAATCACAATTACTACATTTAACTATATGTTTTTCAACATTATCTCTCCTGAATTTCGGCTTGTCATAATAATCACTTATCCCGTGCTCCAGATAAAATTTATCGCTCCGTTCTATGTCTGCATTCTCTTCAAAACCCATAGGGATCCTATTAGCGTTAGTATATCGGACTTGCATCTCCGGCAGTCCTGTTGGTTCTTCTCCGATCATTTCCAGATACATATCGCCGCTGATAATCCCGTCCTGGTATAGCTTGCTTACCCATTCGACCTTTTTGACTTTATCTTCCTGCAGACATTCAATTTCTGAATAATCAGGTTTTACAATAAAGTCTCCATAGGCTCTGACAATATTGTTAAATCCTGAACAGAATTGCGACACATCGGGTATAAGCCGATTTGTATACATGGCCTTTTCTGCCAGAAGTTGATTATTATAAGTACTTGCTGCGGTGTCGTTAAATAATTGCGATGGTGTTTGCAGGATATTGCAGAATACTCTCCGGCCATGTTCACTCATGGAGATAATATCCAGTTCCTTCATATTATCATAGCCTATCTTCGTATATGATAATTTGCCCAGGGTGAAGATGGGTACGGCCATATTGTCCACTCCCTGATATTTGGTCCGGTACCGTTCCCTGAATTTCGATTCCTGTTCTGCTGTTGTTTCGTCACCGTGTTCAGCTTCTTTGCTGAGGATCCCCGGTGGATGACCATAGCTGTACATCTTCGCCGTTATCTCATAACCTTTATTCTGGCTGTTGATGATATCATGGGCTACCTTCACCGGTGACATGCCCATAAAGTTCCGGCCCTCTTCATAGCTGAGTGTCGGAGCAAACCGTTCATGCCATACATCCTCTGCATCGATCCGGTAAGTCTCATCAATATCCAGACTATAAGTTCCTATCGGTTGGCGCCAGCCCTTTGAATAAATTGTCACGTTTTGGGTCGGCATCATTATCATACCATCATTTGTCAGCTTACCCTGGTTAATTCCTGCCGTAAAACGTGGAGCGTAAACTATGCCATTGCCGGTGATGTAATTGCTTATTGCCCAATGACGACAGAACTCCATGAAATTCTGATAGTAATTAGTCCTCTCAAATATTTTATCAATCTCTTCATTTTCAACTTCGACATATTTATCTCCCTTCCGCTGCATGAGTTTCACTTTATCCATTACCTGAGCAAACATGCCGGCCAGCTTGGTGACTATGCTGAAAAGATCGGGATTGCCCTCATAACCTTCCCTGACATAATCCTTCATCTGCGAATCTTTGCCCAGGGCCATGCCTGTTGAAAGAAATTGATACAAAGCCTGGTAGAGCTGATTCTGCTCTGTCACCTTGATCTCCATTTCGGCAAGCATGAACTTCTGCTGCTCGGCGATCTTTTTATATTTATTGAAAATTAAGCCCATACATTCGTATTTATTTTGGGTCCCATTAAATCCGTTATTGCCCAGACTAAAGCATCCACCCTGTTAGGTGACTTACCCAGACCGGGAACCCATCTTAACATTTCGTTTTCGAGTTTATGTAATCTTTTCGCATGATATACTCTGCCTTGTTCATAAAGACCGACAACTGGTTCCGCCCTTATTTCTTTACTTCTTGAGGCTGTCACTTCTTTGACTTTAATAAATTTATCGACATTCAATAGATTCGATTTAACCATGTCCCCGCCGAAATTACGCTCTACAACTATGGAATTAGCTTTAAGTATATTATATTCATTTACTGTAATTGTACCCCATTGCAGAGGTGTATAACCACCTGTTTTATCACTTAAAATATAGATATTGCTGTTATGCGCTATCCCTGCCGAAATAATACCTACCTCGTCACCATCTTTCGATCCTGAAGGGTCAACCCCGATTACTATATGTTTCAGATCTGGAATATCAGAATAATGAATCATTTCAGGTGTCCAAAGCACCCCGGATATGCCATCAACAAAATGACCATATATTTCCTGTTCTACCATACCGGGTGACATACGACCTATTTCTTTTTCAAGCTCTTTTATTTCCTCTTCCGGTAGTAATGGATTATCATAACTTGAATATTCCAGGAGATTATATCCTGGTGTTTTATTTTTAGCTGCTTTGAAAATTGTATAAAACGGATGATCATCATTATTCTTATCAAATTTGCCCTTTGGCACTCCGGCAGCGACCAATAAACTTGTAGAACTATCCATTAACATCGGAAGCACTGCATTTATATAGAGATATTTATTCCTGAGAATGATACCAGCTTCATTCAAAAATATCACATCATAGCCAAAGCCCTCCCAGTTCTCCGGTCTGTCAGCTGAACGAAAATCAATATATCCGTTTTCAATAGTCAATTGCTTATGCTGACGCTGATAGTTGTATGTTATATTTGTCTTATTGAGTGCCGGGAGAAAATACCTGTCAAAATACCTGTCTATATTTCCGTTGATCGTATCACCCCAAAGTAATTTCTTTCCTTCGATTGCCCATTCGATAAAAGCATGAGCCGCCCCACGCGTGGCACCAAAACGCCTCCCCTTAGTGACGACCTGATACTTTGTCCCGGCAGGGATATTAAAAAACATATCTAACTGAGCCGGTGTGTAGGTTAACTCAATCTTTGTTTCTACCATCAATCACTTTTCTTATTATTGTTATTTCACCTTTTATGTCACCTTCAATCTCATGCGTATCTTTCCAGCCCATGTTTTTTAATGCAAAAATCGCCCCTGTTGGTGTAGTACCCGATAGACGCGATTCATAATACTCCTCAACTGTTAACCTTGCTCTTTTTATAATGGGGTAAAACTCTTCTCTTTTTTCTTGATAATCATAAAGAGAATGTCTATCATAAAATCCAAGATAAAGCGCTAATCCACAAATAGTTATAATTACATCACTATCTGAGCAATATTCAAAGTATTCGTTAATTTTCTTCTCTAAGTCTGCGGGTGACTTAAATACTGGCGGTCTGCCTCCATTATTCCCTAATGCGTACTTATTTCCCTTTGGAGCTGCCATTTTTATAATTTCGGACAAAAAAGTCTTTTATTATTTTATTGCTCAATTTTAAAAGATTAAAAGATATTAATGCCTTTTTGTCTTTTATTATTCTCCTCAGTTTTTATCCCTGGATATTCTTATACGGAGTTAATTATCAGAATTCATTTATCTGGTAATTCAGGCACAAGCAACGCCCGCTCCCTGTAACGGATGAATGTTTTCCAAAAAATCATCCAGGTCATAGCTACAAACTGTAAATTCACTACTCTTTTCACATTCATATTGCTTAATGTCAATCTCTGTTTTTTTCGTCCTCAATATAATCAGGACGGGAAGAACTGTGTCAAAACTCCCTTTTAGTTGCGCCGGTAAATAAAACAGAAAAAAGCGTCATATTCTTTTACCTCATTATCAATGCTTTAAGAAATAATTATAATTTCTTCTCGCAATTTGTAGTATAATCTATAATTTTGAGAATTATTCGCCAGGTGTTAAAAAGTTTTCAACCACAGAAAAAAAGCCCCCATTTCTGGAGGCGACACATTGACGAATTAATTTGCTGATTATGCTTCTACGTGCAAACGTTTTATTTACAAATTTATATCACTAATATCAATCTCTCTCATTTCAGAGTCCTCACAAAATCCCGAAAATTCACCCATTTCAGAAGGGGAAGTACGTTGTCCGATTGCATAACGATACTTAATTTTAGTGAATTTTTTTGCCTTTTTATCATAGACAAGGAAATCTATAACTCCCTCACAGATAAAAGGGATACTGATAAAAGGGAGATTTGTTTTTTTACTCTCTGCCCTTTTTAATGCCTCAGACATTATTTTTTTCGCACATTCAAGAATTTTTTCTTCAAGCTCTGTCATTGATTTGTATTTTTATCAAAGTTAAGAATTCCGTAGGTTAATAATCTTCTATAATGTCAATAACATCTGCTAATTTAACGTAATATTCATCAGTAATATATTCCCCTTTAATCTTTTCTATTCTTTTACAGAGAATATTTCTCATGCGTTCTTTAATTTTATCGCCCATATTATCAAAGTCCTCTTGCTCTTCTAAAGAGTGAAAACTCCTCGTGCAAGCTCCCCGTCCACAAATTTCGCAACTCATTGGTTATTTGGTTTTAAGTATTACGTTTCTCTATTTCTGATTACAACCATTAAGATTTTCCTTCATTAATTTGAGTAATAATTGCATAAGGATTCTGATTGTCTTGAATCATTCCTTCCTCAACATTTTTCTCTTCAAGACTTTTTATTTCAATATCCCTGAATTCAATTCCTGTTTCTTTAAGTCTTAAAAGAAGTTCAGTCCTTTTTATTTCAAGTAAATAAGTTTGATTCATTCCAGAAAGTGCTTTTAGTGCATTTTCTGCTTTATCCATTGTAATTTTATCATTTATGATCTTTTCATATAAATCACTAAATGAATTATAAACATCTTCTTGGTTGTTTAGTTTAATTATTCCCATTCTGTTTTGATTTTAATAATTGCTTCACTTTTATCTGTTGTCTATAATTTTCTATTAATTCAGGATATTTTCTTAATATGCTTACTTTTAATCCTATTCTTTGGGAAAGCCTTTTTAAAAAATAATTTTCAATTTGAATCTCTTCATATTCAGTTAATTTTCTTGATTTCTGATTTGATTTATCTTGATTTTCTATATACTTTTTATGTAATTCAATAAATTTATTATCATCAATTTGAGATTTTTCATTTCCAAATATTAATTTTCTTGCACAGATTTTACAATATAATTCATTATAAAATTTTCTACTCATTTTTGTCTCACCACATTTCTTGCAAGTTCGATTCATTATAGTCTCCAATAAATATCTTCACGATCGGTGTTCATATATAGTTTTATTTATTATGTTTCTCTGTTTCTGATTTCAGCCATTCTGATTCCTGCTCCTCCCCCAAGTCCTGAATTACACCTGTATAAAATTCCCTCGCCATAACAGCACCAGCACAATAATCCCTCAAGTCCTTATTACTAAAGAAATCTCCTGCATATAATTTTGCTTTTGCTGTGATTTCAGCATCGGTTAATCTCTTTGATTCCTGCTTTTCAATAGGTTTGATATACCATTTTACTTTAGACATCCATTCATACTTATGATTTTGCGGAACGCCAAACCAACATAATCCCTTCCCGTCTGCATAACAAGGATACAAACCCTCTTTCCCCGGCAGATCAGCCTCGGTCTTAATGTAAACCTTTTTAAATAATTCGTTTTTTGTGTCCATGATACTAATTATTTTACGCCAATTTATTTATTTTATACATTGCAAAAAATTCTTCAACTTGAATA
>Ga0307377_10006600_pt1 | contig 12130 bp, 17 predicted proteins | sample TR3MG_FD_202535 | JGI IMG/M metagenome (GOLD analysis project Ga0307377, IMG submission 202535) | Soil microbial communities from Risofladan, Vaasa, Finland - TR-3 | ecosystem: Environmental > Terrestrial > Soil > Coastal area > Acid sulfate soil | place: Finland: Risofladan, Vaasa | collected...
GATAGACAGTACTCATCTACCTGCAGAGGATAAAAAACCTCAGCTCTTTTTCAGGAAAGAAGAGACGGAATGGCGTGATAATGCTCTTCGAGGACTTGGCATAACCGAAGAGGATTATGTAATAGGTATCCAGATGGAAACTTCGGCGCCATTACGGAATTTTCCTAAAGAGAAATTGAAGACCGTTGTTGATATCCTTGCCAAAGAGAAAAATGTAAAAATAGCTCTTATAGGGTCTAAACAACAAGAAACTATCGCTAATTTCTATAAAGGAAAAAGTGAAAACGTTCTTCTGGCTACTAATTTCAATGTACGGCAATCTATCATCCTGGCTACTAGATATGATATAATGATATCACCTGACTCATTCATGATACAGGTAGCCGGTGCCTTGGATAAGCCCTTAATAGGTCTCTATGGACCTTTTCCCAGTGAAGTACGTATGAAATATTTCAAGAATGCCATTGGAATAGAACCTAGTGTCGTCTGTAGCCCATGTTTCAAGCATGATTTCAGAGCATGTATAAAAGGCCATCCAAGTCCTTGTTTCACACAAATTAAACCTGAAGATGTTCTACAAGCCACTGATTATCTGAAACATAAATTCACCGGGCAGCATTTCAGCTTTATGAATCAGATGTTAAAAGCGCCTGATCTATCAGAAATAGAGAAATACATGCTCTCAGCTGATAAAGGTATGTGCTTCTTCGGAGGCTATTATGAACACCCTAATATAATACGAGTAGATAACAATCAATTTGTAAAACCTGACATCTCAGATTTGAACACTGTTTTCAACAGAGAACACTACCCCTTTGTATTATATATGGGACCTGCTGGATTCAGTCCAAAAAATAGAGCTGTTTATGACGGTTGTAAAGGAATGATCCGTCCAGGAGGGCATCTTATTGTTCATATGATTACCAATGCTACAGAGCAGTTTTTCAATGATGTAAAAAAAGACATAGGTGATTTTAAATTAATCCTACTACATTCAAAATATGAGCAGAGTAATAGGTCCTTTACCATCGTAGCTCGTAAACCTTATTAAATTTCTGCCTGGGGGAGACTCTTCTCCCCCATTAATTATCTCCTAATATTCTTTTATATATGTCATATATCTTCAAAAGGATATTATTAATGAAAAATGCTGAATACACCTTCAAACAACCTATGTCGAATCCCTCAAAAAAACAACAGGGAGAAGAAGATAAACCTGAAAAAACTATCGACAAAGGGAAGCAACGTCAACTCAACCAACTTAATCGGGACAAAGAACAATTAGATAAAAAATTTGATCGCTTCAAAAAAACCCTGGCAAGAAAGATAGCTGCTAAATTTCTTTCTGCTCAACCTGTTCAAACAGGCTACGACCCCAACAGTGATCCTATGTATTTATGGGGACAGGTTGAAGGTGAGCTAGGAAAAATTAGAAACATATGTGAAAGAAATAAGACTCAAATTAATCAAAAAAAACAAGATAAAGATGGATTAACTGAATTGTATTTATATAAAGTAATCCTCAGAAAAAAAAACGATCTCACTACTGATATATTTGTAGATATGGGGAAAAATAAAAGATTAAGTTATGCTACATGGGAAAATGATGGTATTTGTGTTTATGTCTGGGCATCTTATATTGACCCTACCAAAACTAATCAAGAAGAAGCACCCGAGCCAAGACCCTAAGTAGGCTCTATGAAAAAGATATCAACTAAAGGAACATATATGGCAGACCCTTTTCAGAAATTGATTGATTTACTCAATGAATCTGATGATTATATGATGGATCTGGAGAAAACTTTAAATGATCCAGAAGAGAAAAAAATATGGAAAGAGATTGATGGACATCTAAACGAAGCTTATAAATCTTTAAATAAGTTAAAAGTTAAAAAAGCTATATCCAGCATTATTAAAGCCACAAACAAAGTAAATGCTCAATCCAAAGCCAGAAAAGTTATAGACACTTTCCTTAAAAAAAGTTTTACATGGACAAATCCAACAACAACTCAGAGGCTAAAAAACAGATTACATGAAAAAGGAAAAATAAATTCCCCTTCTCCTTCTGGAGTTGATACAGAAGATTTGATTCCAGGTGAAATCATTGAAGTCTTTGAGAAGGGTCAATGGAAAAAAAAGCCCTGGAAACCTTCCCTAAAAGATAAAGAAATCAGGCAGGTTGAAAAATAATGGCACAGCCCCCTCCCTCATACCTTACATATGGTTTTCTTATGCCCTCACCAGGTACTGAGGAATACAATAAGAGGGCACTCTCAGTTATATACGATTATATCAATCAGGATGCTAAAATTGTAAGAATTATCTCAGCCGGCTATGATAGAGATCTGTTGGAAAGAGGTTACAAAGGTGAATTTATCATACATGATCATGATGCTGATGATGCTGGGAAACACTGGGATATTCGACTTGAATTTCCGGTTACCTCTTTAAGAAAATCCCTTGGTAAATATACCGTAAAAAGACCTAGTACCAATGAGCCAATAGAAGAAGAGTATCCTGATAAACCTGGAACTATTCTGAGATCTTTTGTTGATAAAAAAAGAGAAATTCCTACATCAAAAAATAAAATTTTTCTAGTAGAAACTGAAGATCATCCTATTTTATATGGAAAATTTGAGGGAGAAATCGAAGAAGGGTATGGTAAAGGTGAAGTTAAAATATGGGATAAAGGCACCTATGAATTGCTAGATGCTTCAGGAGATAATAAATACACTTTTGATTTTAAAGGTAAAAAGCTTAATGGTATCTACGCTTTTATTAAATATCAAAAAGGTTATTTGTGGATTAAAGCAAAACAGAAAAAAGTCTCTGCTATTAATCTTACAGAAATGGACCTGTCTCAAATAGATTCAGCTATGGACCCTATACTCAACATCATAAATGATCTGCAAAAAGTCAGTCGCACACAAAAAAAAATTGTGCTGATGCATAGATTAAATAAGCTTTGCAAAGATCTTGATGAACAATACAGTTGGACTGAAGATTTACAAAAAAATGCTACGGATAATTTAAATATATCTTCCAATTGGAAAGAGAAAATGATTATATTTAAATACATTACAAGACACGGTTATAATAAATGCTCCAGTATGCTCTCTACACTCCTCAAAGATGGCCCTTATCACGAGATAATAAATCAATTCATTCCTGATTAATGGAGAAGCTTTTGGCAGATACAATTTATGTTGGAAACCTCAATTGGGCTACAACAGAACAAGAACTAATAGAATTTTTTGAACCCTACGGTAAAGTGGCTTCTGCAAAAATCATTATAGATTACCACACTAAAAAATCTAAAGGTTATGGTTTTGTTGATATGAATAATGTTGATGAAACGATAGAAAAACTGGATGGTCAGGAACTCCGTGGTAGGTCCCTTAAAATTAATAAAGCCAGATATACTAAGCGTTAAGTTTAAATAAAGTTTTTCGATTATCTTTCCCTGAAAAGACCACCGAATCACAGACAATTTCTCTGCCAAGAAAATCGGTTCTACCATCAAACTGGTCACCGAAAGATTTTAATACATACGCCAGAGTTAAATGGGGATAATAAACCGGGTGAGTGTCTGTTACTTCTAATTTATTCGAAATCAGTTTATTCAATCTATGAAGATCAGGAGAATTAACCTCAATCTTTACCACATCACAATCACCATTAAAAAGAGATATCTTACCCAATTTTAATTTAATAGGTTTTTGATTTATGAAAAGATTCCGGGCTTCTGTAAAATCATAGATGTGAATTCCATACTTTATAGTTATATGAATATCATCCTCAAGACCTTTATCCACCAATAAATTTTCCGGTATATTTTGCTTTCCCCATTTACGAATCTCTTCAGCTTCAGGATCGGGGATTTCTAACTGAACAGAGCTAAAATCATAAGCTGTCTTCAAAAATTTTTGAATAACTTTTTGAGCTTCCATTAAAACTCCGATTCTGGAGGCATTTGTTCCGGAGGTATCTGATTCTGATCAATACCAAGAAAACGCAAGAAACTTTTAAAAGTACTATTATCCATTTTTACAACACCGGGAGAAACTATTGTCGGTGTAGAAGATATTATAGGTTCTACCAAAACCAATAAACCATCTTTTGACTTTATTGTGTGATTTACGGATTTATTCCATAAATTAAAATGGTCCTTTAATCTTACCCATAGTTTTTTTGCATTAATATCAAGAAGCAGCTCTTTACGGAGCACCTGAGCCATCAACTCTACATTCCTGGTTAAATGAGCTTCCACCCGTAATTTAGCTGCCTGAATGGAGCTCCTATCATGTCTACGCACAATATCTGCTATATCTCCTGGGAGTGACCCTAATACTATATCACTAGGATGTACTAATTCAAATGAATAGACCTCACGCTTACTTTTTTTCTTAGAATTGAGAATGTCCTTCATTTTATCACGTTTCGGATGCCTTGAAAGAGAATCAGAATTTAAATAATCCAATAGCTCTCTCCAGCAATCGTTTATTTTTGAGGGAGAGCGCTCCCATTTCTTTTTAATCCGGCCTAGCATCTTCTCCAGATTAGGATCCATCTCGATCAATCTATCGATCGCTTTTCCTAAATTTTTCATAACACTACCTTTTTGTTTATTAACATAACTATACATACACTATAAATATATTAATAAATTATTATGGGCACAAGTAAAATACCTAATCATAACAGAAAAATACCTGTACAACACAGTGTCTTATTATTATTTTCATAAAAAAAAACTTTTTCCTTTAATTTTCCTGTTAAACCGTGTAATATTATTTAGACGATAAAATATGCTATAATTTTTATTAAAATTGAATTAATTAAAAATACCCAGAAAAACAGGATGAGTAGTAATGAGGATTACACATGAATTCTATTGCCATTGTGGAAACTATTTCGATGTAAAATTGAATGTAGCACTTAATGGTAATCATCGAATACATTGTCCAATATGTAAGCATGTACATTATAGATTCATAAAAAATGGGAAAATAACCGGAGATAGATTTACAGAACACCTCAATGATCCTCTTGTGGATGATCTATATCCTATGAAAGCCGCCTGTCGTAATTATCAAAAAGAGACTTATGAAGAAAATCTTAGTGAAAAGACCCCTGCAATGGCCATCTTAAAAAATAAAAAAGACCATGAGGCAGGTTTCATGATACGCAGATGGAAAGAAAAAATTTTACATTTATAAGGAGATTATATGAAGAAGAAAAAAAAGAATAATAATCTTATCGGATTTATTAGCAAAGGTGAGAAAAAAGGCAAAGACACCGCTCTGGATCATGGTAAAATAGGCGACCTTGACTATGAACTACATGCCAGAGGATGTGTTCATATTTTTGATAAAGATGGTCTCAGATTTAAAAAAGATGCCCTTTTATTTGAAGGCTCTCTTGATACTCTCAATCTTGATACTTTGAAAGACGGGGAAGAGACCCTTATAGAGGGCTCCGGTGACAATCCTGATTTAATCCTCAAGAAAAAAGATGGAGATATCATACTATCCCTCAGAAAAAAAGGGTATAGCACAATTAATAAATTAAAAGATATACTCAAAAAAGTGACGAAGAAAAAAAAGGCCGTGTAAAATGAAATTCTCAATAATCATCTGTTTTCTCTACTGTAGTTGTTCTCACACAGGGAGAAATTGGTATATTACTGAGATTAATAAAGTAAATAAAAATGAATGCCTTGAAATAATCAGGGAACGTCCCTGTCAAAATAAACTCTTTAAAAGAGTGATTTATAAAATAAAAGAAGATTGTCAGGATAACAAAAAGAAATAAGGAGGTTTTATGGCAGTACAGGAATTAGTCATAGACAGACATATTTTATGGGATTCTAAAAACCTTAAATCAATTGATCAAGCGAAGAAAATAATCATGGAATATAAAAGAGCCGGTTATATGATCCTCAAAATCAATGGTGAAGTAATGGAACGCTTTCATCCTCGATATGAAGATATCATTATTAAGACAAAGAAAATATTCGCCCATATCATGAAGATACTCAGTGATAAAGGTGACGACCGCCTTACATGGGATAAAGAAAATGGGCAACAGGCTAAAGAAGCCAAGATTAAATTTTATGATCTCTTGAAACAGGGATACATGGCTTTCAGCGTGGACAATCAGAGTAGAAGGAACAGACGAATTAAGGAATTCGATGTTGATGCAGAAGAAATTCTGATGATCCCTAAAACAATAAAAGCTTAAACCGGGTAGCGGTATTAGAAAATACCTGCATGATTACCATATATACTTTAACTATTGGAGGAATGCATGAGCACTAAAAAAGGTAGTGGTGCGGCAAAAAAAGTCTTCGGTCTATTTTTTGACTTTGAAGATAAAAAAAATACTATGGAAACTGAACCAGAAGTGAAACAAGAGGAGATTACTCAAACTGCCTCAGTTGAAAAGCGTGAAGAAATTACTATAGAAGTAAACTCTCCGACGCCAACTAATGTAGTCGGTGAAGTTGATGATAAAATGAAACAGGATCTTATCAAAGCTATTGAGGAAGCTAATATCGAAGGATATGATTACTTCGAATTTAAAGAAGCTCTCTTTAACATGGAAGCTGTTATTCCCACTGAGTCTGCTCGTTTTAAAGCGGCATATGCTGCTGTAGCTTCTATGGTCACTTCAGAGCATCTCATTGAAACAGCCAACACTTATGTAGGCGTTCTTAAAGAAAAAGAAGAAGACTTTAAAAAGTACGTTCAGCATATGCGTGATGAAAGAGTCTCTGGAAATGAAAATGAGGCTGCTAAATGTGAGGAAGCTATTCAACAGAAACAGGAAATGATCATTAAACTAAATCAGGAAATATCTGAATTACAGGATCAGAAGAAAGAGGCACAACAGAAAGCTATTGCTGAGAATGCTAATATTCAACAAGTAGAACTGAATTTTAAAACCACTTTGGAAGGCATCGTTAAAAAAATAGCCACCGACATAACAAAGATTGAGACTTATCTAACACCTCCAAAGGAAAAGAAAGTTGAGGTCAAGGATGAATAGTTTACCGGCCGTAAAAGACTTCAAGCCAAAAAGTTTCTGGGAAAAAAGAGAAGGTAATGCAGGAATAATACTCGCAGCTGCGGGTATAGTAGGGGGAGCTGCCCTCATTTTTAAATTCCTCGATATAATCCTTCCTTTTATTAACAGAGTACTTGATAATCTTTTGCACACTATTCTCGTAGGTGGGGCCATTTTTATTATTATCTATGTTGTATTTATAGATAAGCGTACACGAAATCTCTTATGGTACATGTACAAAAGTTTGTGTCGAGCTATTACAAGCATTTTTGTTTCTGTGGATCCTATCGGTATAATTCAAACTCATATGGAGAAAGCTAAGAAACATCTTGAAAATGTTCGTATCCAGACTTCCAGAGTACGAGGTGGCATTGAAGAGTTACATAGAGAGTTAAAGAAAAATGCCAATCAGATCCTGCAAAACAGAAGCCTTATAAAAGCTGCCCAGAATTCCGGTGAAGAACGATATCTAAAGAATGCTAAACTTGCAGCACGGCAGACAGGTCGATTAGATAAACAACAAGCCACCTATAAAGAATTGCTCCAAAAAATGGAAGCACTCTATCGCACCCTTAACCGGGTCGAAGAAGCCGCAGATTTCCTTATTAAAGATACCGAAGATGAGATTAAACAGAAAAAAAAGGAACGGGAAATTGTATCCCGAGGTCACAGTGCTATCAGATCTGCCATGAAACTTATAAGACCTGAAGATGATGAAGTCCATATGTTTAATATGGCTATGGAATATATGGAAGCTGATATCGCCAATAAAGTTGGTGACATCGAGCATGCCATTGAAGTATCTCAAAGTTTCCTCGACGGAGTAGATTTACAGAATGCTCAGTTTGAAGGGGATGGCTGGGCATTGATCGAGAAATGGGAAAAGGAAGAATCCCCATTACTTGGTGCTGAAAAGAAAAAGGCTATTGAGCAGTCTTATGATGACAAACAGGTATTGAACACACACATACCTATGGAAAAGAAAAATGCTGCTATGTATGTACCGGTAAATAAACCAAAAAATTCAGAATTTGGAAAATATTTTTAAGGAGTAATTATTATGGCTATGAAACCAGCAGGTAAATTTGTGCTTGCCCTCCTAATATTAGGAGTTATTATAGGCGGATTAATGTTCGCAAGAAGTAAAAGAGATCTCATTGCCCCGAAAGGTCATATAGCGGGTTCTGGAGATGTTCCTAAGGGATCTTTTGATAGTGGTAAAGTAAAAAAGAGTGATAAAGTCAGAATTATTGTAGTCACATGGGGTGGCTATGCCGGAGGTCAATTGTATAATAAGGGTTTTAATTATAACAAGACTTCAAGATTTTTTACTGAACTAGGTATCCAGGTTGAATTCAAAATTATGGATAATTTTGAACCCTCACGTAATGCCTTTCGTGAAGAAGGGGATTTGATGTGGGCGACTGTGGACGCATTTCCAACTGAAGCCGAAGCTCTTTTCAAACAAATGAACGGTGTTACTATTTTGTACCAAGCAGACTGGTCATATGGAGGGGACAATTTTATCGTAGGTCCAGGTATAGAATCTGCTGCAGATCTTATAGGAAAAAAAGTAGCTTTTGCTGAAATGACCCCTTCTCATACAATGTTGCTTTTTGTATTGGATGCAAGTGATTTACAGATGACTGACATTGAACCCGTTATTGTTAGTGATGCTATAGAGGCTGCAAAATATTATAAAGAAGGAAAAGTTGACGCTGCTGTTGTATGGTCTCCTGATGATGATGATTGTATTAATGCAAGACCCGGTTCAAAAAGTCTTATGAATACACGGGAAGCTCCAAACATTATTGCTGATATTTTTATAGCTAAAACTGCATGGGTCCAAACCAATCCTGAAGTAGCAAAAAAAATCATGAAAGGATTTTTTGTAGGTGCTGCTGAAATACACTCTTCAAAAGAAGCTAAAGAAGAAGCGGCTCGTATATTGGATGATGGCTTTGGAAAAGACTTTGATTACAATTTTGCTTTAAATGCTATTGATAAAGCAAGACAATGCACCTATCAGGATAATGTGAATTTCTTCGGTCTCAATACCTCTTATACAGGTATGACGGGAAAAAGACTTTATGAGCGTATGACTAAGGTCTACCGTTCCATTAATTACGTTCGTGGTGATGTACCTACCTGGGAGCAATTAACGGAGTACTCTATTCCTCTTATTAAGTCCTTACAGAGTGAATTAGGAAACGACGCAAATCAAGCCCCTCAGGAAAAGACTGTTTATTCTAAACCTACAAATCAAGAATACACAAAAAAAGCTGTGACTACAAAAGCCGTCAGAGTGACCTTTGCTACAGGAAGTGCTGCTCTTGATGAGAATGCTAAAACAATTGTTGATCTAAAATTCGGGGACATATTACTTGCATCTGCAAACAGAATCCGGATCGAAGGAAACACAGACAATACTGGATCACGCCAGACTAATATAACCTTATCACAAGCTCGGGGGAATTCCTGCCGTCAATATTTAATTGAAAAGTACGGAATTGATGGTAATAGAATTATCGTTATAGGAAATGGACCTGATAATCCTGTAGCTGATAATGACACTCCGGTTGGAAAAGCTAAAAATCGTCGTGTAGATTTTATGCTTCTTGGAGATTAATTTATGACAGATAAAAATAAAAAACAGCCCCAAAAAAAAGGGGTTGCCCCCAAATTTTTTACTATAAGGGCAGATTTATCTAATAAGGTAAATAACACTCTAATATTCTCCGGTGTTATGTTTCTACTTGGTGTATGGTCATTGATAGTCGTTCTTTTTCCTTCACCTAATATACCCGCACCATGGGCAGTAATAGCTTCTATTCCATCATTACATTTTGAAGAAGCATTGGTGAGAAATTTAGGGTATTCAATAAAATTAAATATCCTCGGATATTTAGTGGCCATAGCAATATCATTACCTATAGGATTTCTTATAGGTCTCTTCCCTATAGTAAAAGGTATGTTTAATAAACCTATTGACGCCCTCAGATTCTTACCCTTAACAGCTTGTACGGGTCTCTTTATATCCTGGTTTGGTATCTATGATGGAATGAAAATTTATTTTCTGGCTTTCGGCATTACAGTATATCTATTACCTATGGTCGTACAAAGGGTCTCAGAAGTCCCTGTTGTGTATGAACAAACTGTACGTACATTAGGAGCAGATCGATGGCAAACAATTAGAATGGTTTTTATTCCACAAGCTATGGCAAAATTATCAGATGATATCAGAGTTGTTGTTGCTATAAGCTGGACATACATCATTGTTGCAGAATTAGCTAATAAAACTGGTGGAATAGGGGCTATGATAAACTCTTTAGGTAGACAAAGCCATGTTGACAAGGTTTTTGCTGTTTTAATAATTATCATTATCATAGGTATTGTTCAGGATAAAGCCCTGAAAATGCTTGATAGATTTTTATTCCCCCATAAATATGCATAGGAGATAGAAATGGCAATACCTTATGATTGGCACCCCTCGAACACCCCTGTTGAATTTGAAAACACGGATCTTCCTGATATTATTGAATTGAAAAATATCCTTCAGATATATGAGACAAAAAAAGGACCTTTTACTGTAATTAAAGATCTGAATTTCCTGGTTGAAGATAAACCAAACCAAGGTCAATTTGTCGTTATTCTTGGCACATCCGGTTGCGGTAAAAGTACTGTGTTACGCTATATAGCAGCTTTGCAACAACCTACATCAGGAGATATCCTAATAAAAGGTAAGGCTCAATTCCCTGATTTCTATATACCCATGGTCTTTCAAAAATACTCCTCTCTTGAGAATCGTTCTGTTCTTGATAATGTAGCTCTCGGTCTTGAAATAGCAGGAGAATCAAAAAAAGTTAGACACGAAAAAGCTATGGCTATAATCAAAAAAGTAGGGCTCCTTGGCCATGAAAAGAAATATGCCAAATATCCAAACCTTTCCGGTGGACAACTTCAACGTGTAGCTATTGCCAGGTGTCTGTTGACTAATCCTGATATACTGTTGATGGACGAGCCATTCGGAGCTCTGGATTCCCATACACGTTTTATGATGCAGGAACTCCTCGCCAAACTGTGGCTGGAACTGCAGCTTACCTGTATATTCGTTACTCACGATATTCCGGAAGCTGTCTTCCTTGCTGATGAGATTGTACTGATGAGATCCAATCCCGGACAGATTGTGGAGAGAATTGAAGTACCTTTTGGACTGGAAAGACCTAAGGAACTGAAACGAAACAAAAAATTTACTGATATGGTCTTTTACATCGAAGATCGATTAACTAAATTAGGTGAACTTGGTTTGGCCAGTGCTAAAGCAACTGATAATACCACATCTCCACCGGTCCCTGAACCTGAATCAAAGCTCCCTGCTGCGGGGGAACTCCCATCTCAGCCCATGAAAAGGAGTAAATGGTAATGCTTACAGAACAAGATATTGACCTGGTAAAATTAAATATGTATAAAGTAGATAATGGGGAAATCTCTATTACAAATACAGGAAGTTTAGTGTGGAAAAATTAAATGACGTTGTAGGGTTAAAGAAAAATTCATTAGGAGTAAAGTTGATGAGGAATTAAAACTTGGTAGATTAGAAGAAGTAAGAATCATTAATATAAGGGAGGAATAATGGGTGGCTCATGTGAAAAAAAGATCAGCGGCATCCGCATGCATGTTAATAATGGTGATGTGCATGTCCATGATGACGATAAGAAATTAAAGTTTGAGACATCGGTCTCTGATTTTAAAGAGGAAGTAGAAGATGCCCTTAAACAGTTTAAGAATAAAGATGGCATCATAAAAATAACCGGTAATCGATGTGACGATCTCTATCTTTTAAAAGATGGGAATAAAACACAAATTTTTCTCATAGAAAGAAAAGGTTGTATGAAAAAAGAACTTGAATCTTTTTTAAAGGACTGCTAAATATGGCTCTTACAGAATCCGCAAAAATTAAAGCTCTTTCTTCTACACCATCAGAATTTAAATTTAATAATAGCACCAAAAGCATATACACAAGAGGTGCTTCTATAAGGTTCAAGAATAATACATATATCAA
>Ga0307377_10006602_pt1 | contig 12128 bp, 14 predicted proteins | sample TR3MG_FD_202535 | JGI IMG/M metagenome (GOLD analysis project Ga0307377, IMG submission 202535) | Soil microbial communities from Risofladan, Vaasa, Finland - TR-3 | ecosystem: Environmental > Terrestrial > Soil > Coastal area > Acid sulfate soil | place: Finland: Risofladan, Vaasa | collected...
TTTGAAAAGTAAGTATTTTCGAAATCTATTGTTCCTGATTTATTTGGGATAAAAACAAATTTTCCTTCAAATTCAACATACTCAAAGTCTGCTTCTCCTGAAAATGTAGCTCCAATAAAGTTTGCTTTTTCTGAAAATGTAGCTCCAATAAAGTCTGCTTCTCCTGAAAATGTAGCTCTATCAAAGTCTGTTTTTTCTGAAAATATAGCACCACTAAAGTATGCTTCTCTTGAAAATGTAGCTCCAATAAAGTCTGCTTCTCCTGAAAATGTAGCTCTATTAAAGTCTGTTTTTTCTGAAAATATAGCACCACTAAAGTATGCTTCTCTTGAAAATGTAGCATTATCAAAGTATGCTTCTCCTGAAAATGTGACATTACTAAAGTCTGCTTCTGAAAATGCAACAATGCCAAAGTCTGATTCTCCTGAAAATATAGCATTACTAAAGTCTGCTACTCTTGAAAATGAAACAGTACTAAAGTCTGCTACTCTTGAAAATGAAACACTACTAAAGACTGATTCTCCTAAAAATTTAGCACCACTAAAGTATGCTTCTCCTGAAAACGTGACATTACTAAAGATTGCATCTCCTGAAAACGTGACATTACTAAAGATTGCATCTCCTGAAAATATAGCATTACTAAAGATTGTTTCTGAAAATATAGCACCACTAAAGTATGCTTCTCTTGAAAATGTAGCAAAATTAAAATATGCTTTTGAAAATGTAGCACCACTAAAGTTTGCTACTCCTGAAAATATTACATAATAAAAATTTATTTTTTTTTGGAAAATCTGTCTTGAAAAATCAGACGTCTCTGGAGGAAAATAGAAACCATGAAAATTTATCAAATCTTCTTCGGTTTCTAAGAGTTGTTTAATCCTTTTATTAAATTCATCAACATCTTTATTGTCATCTCGCAGATGGAAAATACAATAATCATTATCTTCTAAGTTTTCTTGTGGACATACATATCCAGTATCATCAAAATAATCACACATTATGTTAAATTATAATGTGAACTACTATTAACGAATTTCGTTTTATTGATCTCAACAGAATGGAAAAAATAAGAGAAGGCGCCCGAAAGAGTATTGAGTACAAAAAAGAAACACATAGTCATAGGTGCATTCTGTTTCATATTCTAGCAATATTACTAAATGGAAATTTACATTCGTTTTCTAAAGTACTTGACGCCCGATGATATCGTTTTTAAAAACATTTATATTACAGCCACTACAAATAACACTTACAGTAGGCTTTATATGTCCAATATTTACGAAAAAATATATAATAAACTAAATAAAATCGGAGTACTGAAAGTTGAAAGCAATATTCACCTTAAATCTTCGGGATTTATGGACTTGGTAGTTGAAAGATTAGGTGACAATCATTACTCACTGACTCATTACTATGAAATGAATGGGGACCTCTGTCCTGACCCCGATATGGAAGTAAGAGTCTTTCCAGATACTAAGATGGCTGAAGCATTAAGTTTTCAAGATGTTTATGGATATAGACGAGTTTATTATGATGAAGAAGTAGACCTAAAAGCAAAAAAAGAATTAAATGACTTTTTAAACTTTTGGCTTAATAATTTGATAAATCAGGGATTTAGCATAAAAAAATGAAAAAAAATTATTCTTTTGGATTGTGTTTTTCATACTCGTCCAAAAGTATCATGACCATTTCCCCGTATTTGACTGAATCGCCTTTGGCATATTCCAGGTCAGCTTTGAACCTAAATACTCGTGCAAACTGTTCTTTTGTAAATCTGAAAGTCTTATCCTTGCCCTTTTCCTTCTTATCTTTTGCAACTTCTGTGTTTTCATTTCCATTTGTTGTAATTCTTTTTGCCATAATTTCACACCTCGATTTTCATAATGTTAATAGGAAATCATTTTCCTATTAACAACTACTTAAACTTTATCATATATCAATATTCTTGAATTTCTTGGCAGATTTCAAAAGTTACGAAAAGTTAATGCTTAATATGTCAAAAATTGTCACTACAATCCGCTTGTCAGCGAAAAATATCAATTCAAATAATGCTCATTTAATCGCGATATTTCCGCATTTAGATCATGTACATACTTTGATACAAAAATTCGATTATATCGCCAAATACCGCTGAAATTCAATGGATAAAGTGTAAACTGTAGAATGTAGTTACTCTATACGTCAAAGACCACGCTTTATAAAAGCATGGCAAAAGCATACCACCCAAGAGTTCTTAAAATATCTGACATTATAGTCCACCCTTAAACTCATATTTGGGTTATTCATATAAATCTTATCTTTTAAAAATACTTCACATAATAATAAAAATCAAAGCCAATATTATGATAGATATAATAAAACACCATGTTCCTATTTGAGACATTGTAACTTTTTCTTCTATTAATTCTTCATAGGCCTTCGTAATTGATGAGGGTTGATTTAAACTTATGAGCTTCATCTGCGGGAAATAAGCAATAGTAAATATAATTGATGTAATAATAAAAGAAAGAACAGGTAAAAACAGTATTGATGGATGAATGTTTTGTATAAGTTCTTGAGGAATAAATTTTAATAAACCTGTATATAATCCTGCTAAAATTCCATTAAACCCAATCATAAACTTTGAATAATCATTTACAGATTTCAGAGTTTCGAATATTACCTTTTTCCCCAATTCTACTTCTAATTCTGTATTAACGGATAAAGGTCTAGATTCAATTATTTTATCATTTGCATCTGTCATATTTATCATTTAATCACATGGTAAATTCTATTTTTTTCCCACAATTTTTACAATTAATCACGTAATCTTTATAATCTTCACTAAAAGTTACATATCTGTATACAGGTATCCATTTAATCTCTTCTTCAGAATAATCAAAAATATTATTACAATAATAGCATTTTATTTTTACCATTTATCCTCCTACACCGGAGTGATTCTGAAATTATCTTACAAATAATTAAACTTTAAACTAATAAAGGCTTTTAATTTTTACTGGTAACACTGTCTAATTTCTAAATACTTTGGTAGAGAAAAATAGAGAGTTTTCAACTATTCCTTTCTCATCCAACTGTGCTAGCGGATATCCGTCATTCACCATACGTTTAGTAGCTACTTTTATAATGGATTTTAACAATGATAATAAAAATTCTTTTGGTCTTCTCTTTTCTCCCCGAGCATAAACCTCCCCCCCGGTGGAGTCACTGACCCCGGACGGCGCTACGCTCTGTCCGAGGCATCATGGCGGATGCTCGGAAATTAGAATGCTTAAGGGAGTATTCTGAAATGTTAGATACGAAATTATCTATACATCAAAAATCCTTAATTACAAATAGAGTAATAATTAAATATGGATGAAATTACTAACCTTGATCCGTTTTTGAAAAAACTTTTTGAAATCGAAGACAGTGGTTTTTCTTTTACTTCATCTTGCAATTACATAAAAAATGATATTCCATTTCATAATTCGTTAAGGAAGGTTCTTAATTTAAATGATGATGATCTAAGCAAAAAAGGCAAGTCAATTTTAAATTTTTTAGATGATTCTTCTTCAGAATTTAAAAATAATTATTCTGATCTTTCTTGGCGAGTACAAGCATGGTTTGAATTTCAAGATATTTTAGAAACCTCTTTTGAATTACAAAATGAAAATGAACAATTCTAAAACAATCATTATTGTTTCTTTGAAGCAACACGCATCCTTATCGAAAGTTTAATTACTGGTTTAGAAGGTCATTTTAATGCTTCTATATCTTTATTAAGGTCATTTATAGAATTAGCAGTCTTAGAGATCTATTTTAAAGAAAAAAACATTGTTGATGGAAATTACAAAAGATTCCTTAAATGGTTCTCTTATGAATCTGGGCATACCCCCTTCAAAAATACAGTGGAATTTATCTTTACTAAAGAGGAAAACAGGAATTTTAATATTGTAAAAGATAGGATTAATGGCTCCTATAAAGGCACATCCATATATGCTCATAAACCAAGATTAAATAGTTCCTTTACTGTAATGAGAAAAAGTAATACTCTAAATCCTTCATTAGAGAGTATTTTTTATTGGGCACATTCCTCATCAATAGTTTTGCAATCAATATTATGGCTATATGTAATTAGTTATCCAATGTGTCTTTTTCCAGTTGATGTTGTAAAAAAATTTGGTTACAATTGGCCAATGGGTGTATTTTTCGACAATTCGAATTCAAAAATTTTAGAAAGGGCATTGGGGCATAATGACTATATTGCATTTCAAAATGATTTGAAGAATCATCCAGATGTTGAAGAAAAGAAAGAATTTTACAATAGTAGTTCTTTAAAAAACAAAGAAAATATTGAGGAATCATGGAATGATTTAAAGGATAATAATTGGGAAAATTTCCATTCAAAAGAAGAACGTATTGCGATTTTAAAATGTAAATTTAGAGCTATTTCATGGGCATTGAGTTACCTAACGCCGCCAAAAGACTTTTCAGAAATTGATTTAGATGAATCAACGCTGAAATATTCAAAAAAGTAATGGTTTGATTTAATTGAGATGTGGCCATTATATGTTTATTACCTCACTGTGAATTTCATAGTCGCATTTTTCACATCCAACTCTATAAACTAAACCATCAGGTTCTGGATCGTATTCTGTCCCACCAAAATATTGATTTGTATCTTTAATTTTTCCACCGCATTTAGGGCAAACCGAAAAACTCAATAGAACATGTTCTTTCCCCTTAAAGTCAGAAATAATCTCGACTATTTTAATAAGATTTTCTAAATCCAACCGTTCAATATCTTCAAGTTTAGCAATTTTTTTTAATCTAGTTTGTATTGTTTCTATTAAATCTGGAATTTGCGAATATTTATCAGGATCATTTAAATAATCTAGTTTAGCAGTGTGTGGTGAATCACTACCATATTCATATATTATAAATTTCGCAATATCTATATAGCGTTTTGATAAATGATAATAACTTTCTTTAAGTGTAAAATCATTTGATTGTTTATAATATTCTTGAGCATTTCTTATAATCCATTCTTTGAACTCTGGGGCTTTAGTTCTAAGTACTAATAATCGCTCTTTTTTAGGATCATATTCATCATCGTGTTCCACTTTAGAACGTATTTTGTTCATTTCATTAATTGTTTCATCCCAAATTTCGGGATCTCCAACATATTCTAAGCAATATTTAATATTCTCCCATCTAGTTTTTAAGTGTGAAATTTTTAAAGAATTCGGATGTAAATCACATAAATCTACTCCAACCTCTAATATTATTTTTTGAAAATAATCCCATAATGGCTTACAGGCATACCTTCTAACGAGAATGTCATCTAATTCAAAATTATCAAAAATATCAAGGCGTTTCGAGTATTGATCTTCATTTTGAGTCATTTTAATACCATTGTTGACTTAGGTTTTGATTTTATTTGAAAATATCATTTTTACTCTACATAAATTCTTTTAAAGCCACTGATTTTCATAGGACTTTTTAACAATTTGCCCCATAATAGAATTATAATGAGTTTTTCTAGCTTCCTATCACCTATTCGAGCATAAACAAGCCATCCCGCAGTCACACGACCTCCCGTTAGAATAGGCTGTCCGACAATTACTAGCAGTAATAAAATTCCCCCTTCTTTTTCAATTTAAAGCCCTAATCGCCCTCCGATTTTTCAAAATTTTGAATTGCCAGACAGCCTCTGTAAAAAGGGGGCATCCAATCCCCGCATAGCAGAAAGACTAAGATTGATGGCAGAATGATAAGTTCAAAGCGCAAAAATTTTTAGATTCTTGTTATTTTGGATTTCCCTTTCTCAAGATGCCACTGTCATAAAATTAAAAATGATGCGTTGAATGGCCATTCTTGGTAGAGTAAAAGAGAGGCTTTCGCCACCCTCTCCTCATCAAACCGCCCGTACAGATTTCCCGTAGGCGGCTTTCGTTTGGACAATCCCATTGCAGGAAATGAAATCTACAACGAAGAAAGCGAAATCAACCCCATTTTTTCAAGTTCAGGTTTAGGAAGTGTATACAGAATAATCCGCCAGGTACGCTTCTTAGCCTTAAAGCTTCTGAGCCGTCCCCTGATATATCCATCCAGTTCTTCAAACCGCTTCTTCACAGTACCATCCTTAAAATAATTTCCCCAACCCCGAATAACAGGGTTGATAGATTCTATCACTGCTTCAAGGTTCCTCGGCTGCTGCCGTCGTGTCCTCAGTTTAATCTCTGCCTTGAACTTCTTCACTGCTTTCGGTTTTGGTCGCCTCCAGCGTCCATTAAAATGAAAGCCAAGAAACTCAACTCCCTTCTTCCTTCCATGCACGATCTTAGTCTTTTTAGGACTGAGCTTAAGGTTCTGTTCCCCTTCCAGAATCTTACTTGCTCGTTTGAGTGCGTCTTCCGCCTCCCATTTATAGGTACAGAAAATGAGAATATCATCTGCATACCTCACGTGCAGACACCCCAGTTCAGTCATTCTTCTGTCGAAATGATGTAAATAGATATTCGCAAGAAGTGGACTTAGATTTCCACCCTGGGGTGTACCTTCAGTACTTGCTTCAAATACTCCTTCATTCATTATTCCGCTAACAAGGAACGATTCTATAAGGGTTAGAACTCTTCCATCGCTGACCTTTTCACATACTAAATCCATCATTATCTGATGATCAACGTGGTCGAAGAAACCCTTGATGTCGGCATCCACTACCCAGTGGTACCCTGATTCAAGGTATTCTTCTGCTTTCCTGACAGCCTCATGTGCATTGGTATTGGGTCTGTACCCGTGGCTTTGAGGGAGAAATGTTTCTTCAAAGATCGGTTCAAGGACGTTCTTTAGTGCCTGCTGAACTACTCTGTCTCTCACCGTGGGTATTCCCAGCGGTCTCATATTCCCGTTATCTTTGGGGATGAGCACACGCTTTACCGGTTTCGGTGTATAGCGTTTCTCTTTCAGCAGTCTCTGTATTTCTGTTAGGTTTTGTGGCAGATTGTTTTCGAATTCCTGGATTGTTACCCGGTCTATTCCGGCACTTCCTTTATTCTTCTTTACCCGTTTCCATGCGTTTTCAAGGTTCTTTTCATTCCAGACCTGATCGATCAGGGAATGTTTCTTGAATTTGTCATGGTAACGTTGATTCCACTTTTTCATTTAGTCTCCATCGGTCTTCGGTTTTCAGCAGTTGTTCCACCATCTTCACGCTATTTATCCATGTGGCGTTTTTATCTACTTTATTTCGACAATTACCTTCCTGGCATTTTTCTTTTATCTGATTGATGTTATCATGCTGACTTCTCAGACTCTATCCAAAGCTAGGATCCCTTTGCTAGGTCAGGTTTTCTCCTCACACAGTCGCCCCCTGAACCCTGCGGCACAGGTTCTGTGTATCATCGGCCTGACCATCATAGCTACTATGAATCCATCCGACTTCTCATACTGCTTGGCTCTGGCTTTCCTTTTCAGTTATACCTCGGCTACCTGTTCTCCTTCCACAAAGTCCATTGATCCAGAACCATGTAGGATGTAAACCAGCTTCGGGCAGGACAGTATGAGATCTCCCTCGGTTACATAAAAGAGCATTCGCAACCATCCTGACGATAACCACCCCAGCGATTATATTCTGCTCGAGCTTCCACTGTGACTGGAAGTGTCGCAAATCGCTAAGGCCACCTTTCGTTCGCTTACGCTTCGGGCTGTGGTTGCCGATACTAGGGAACTCCGCACCGTATTTCGCAATACCGCACTTGCATATTTTACTACTTCTTTAAAGGAAAGATAAATGAGATCAGGATTATTTTTTCTAAAATCACTGATTGTTCTGAAATCCGGTTTTAACAATCCAGCAAGATACATATATGATACATTTTCTCTGGCATTTTTTGCGATTTTCCTGGAAGATCTTATACCATCTGTGATACCCAAAATCAATAGCTTAAGAAGAAGTTTCGGATGATAAGCAGGATGCCCGGCTCCTTCATATTTCTTCTCAAATTCAGTTAGATCAAGGTTTTGAATTTGAATAATTTTATCAACTAAAAAACAGATGTGATTGTCAGGGATTAACTCTCTAATATTCAATGGCAATAGCAATTGCTGGTCTTTTAGATCTTTATAAAATGCCATATTTTTAAAGCAGTATTTATATGATATAAATGTTTTTAAATTGTTTTCGACATCAAGAAGATTGATTGTTATAAAAATATGTGAAATTTATTTATGATTCTTGGTAATTGTCGGACAGCCTCCCGAGGTCGGAGGCATCATAGCTGATGCTCGGCAAAGTGAAGATAAAGATCTTCCCTGGCTAATCAAGGTAGATTCAAATGGCAGTGAGCAATGAAATAAGAGATTCCATAGAGGGTATGCTGGAAATGCCAACGCTGTTCGGCAGACATCTGACGGAGGATGCATCATATCAGGAAATACCTATTTGGAAAGGATTGGACATTCCAGCCTGGCAGATGCCAGATAAATATTTAGCAAAAACATTACTTATTATGATATGAATGTACAATTGTGATAAGAATATTTGTAATATTAATTTTGGCTATGCTTGTTTTAAGTGGGTGCATTGAAGATAAACAAGTAACTCAATCTCCTGAATCATTATTAACTGAGAATGTTGAGGTAATGCAATCGCCAACAGCGACAAGCACATTCGAAAGTACAGATAACTATTCATATCCAGATCCTGCCATCTCAAAAGAAAAAAAATTACCTGAAATCAATCTTGAATCTTTTTCAAGTGGATATTCTCGAACCAACACAATAAAATTAAAGAATACATGGAGTTCACCTGGTCGTAATCTGAACGAGAAATATTATGCAGTATATACCCTCACAGTAAAAAATAATCATAATAGTACACTGGACTTCAAATTGGATGATTTACAGTTGGCAACTGGAGAAGAAAAATTAAATGCTTCTACTATTATAACCCATCTTTGAGTAAATTTCACTAAAAAAACATCCATAATCAATATGCATAGAACCTATAACCCTAAAAAATAGTTACAAATCTGTAGGTATACATTCCTTCACATCAAAACCTGGTATTTTAATCATCAGTTTTTTGAATATTTCCTCAAGTTCATCACTCAATTTAATTGGCCTCCATAATTTCAGTTTTTTCTTCATCATTTCATTTTCATACAAACCTTCAACCGCATTTCCAGATCTGATCAACTCCTTCAATTCCCCAAATGAATAACTTATCTTCCTCTCATTTAGAGCCGCATTTAGCAACGACATCAGAAGATAACCAAAGACAACCATGACAATATGTGTTTCTATGCGGTCATCTCGACTATGATAAACTGGATCTATTTCCAAATCAGATTTCAAGGCTCTAAACCCTTGTTCAACTATATCTCTGCTTTTGTAGATTTTTATTAATTCCTTAGCAGATAACCCCTGATGATTTGTGAACAAAACAAAAAATCCATATCTATTTTTTCTGGCTTTGAGCACTTCGTCATTGATTTTGACCTCTGTGTTCTTATCTTTCTTAATAATTTCCAAAGCTTTTTTCAGATGATATTTAGATATCTGCATCTTGATATCATCCTGACTTTCACCATCCTTTACCATCTTTTTTATATGCTCTACTTTTCGATCCAATATCTTGCATTTAAGCTCCATGATATCTGGATTATAACAAACAAGGACTCTTGATTTTGTTTCATAAACCTCTTCATCCATTATTTTGCCATGAATCTTTGTTATCAAATTCTTGGATTTATCTTTTGAATATATCACCGGTAAAGCAGATTTGTCAACTTTTTTGATGAATTTACCGCTACTACTTGTTTTAACCATAGAAACGAAATAAACTCCTGTCTTTTGAAGTTCCTGTATATAGTCTATGTTGTCTTGATTTACATTGCCTTGGTCAAAAATAACAAATTTTTCTTTAATATGTGATGTAAGCTCATGATATCTGGTATTGATTCGATCTATGAAATCTCCAAACATCTTTATATCCTGACTATTGCCAGGATATGTATATGAAAAAAGAGGGACATGTTGGTTATTTACACCCAGGATCAAGTTCACTTGAGGTGAGCCTTTTCTCTCATTTTTACTACAGTACCCAAAACGAATCAGATCTGTTTCTTTATCTTTCCAGATTTTTATTCTCGTTGCATCGATTATTAGTTGATGCAGGTCGAGGTGATAAATTTTGGAAGCATTCGTAATGGCGTCATTCATTATATCTCCCATGTTGCGATAGAGAATATCCATAAATTCATAGACTTCCTCGAAATATTTCATATCAGTAGATTCTTTCAAAATTGAGTGTTCTAATCTGATTTTGATGAGTTTGCGTTTACTTACTGGAAATAAAGTTCTTAGAATTATTATGTTATTTAAGGCATCAGCGATGCGTTTATCGTTTGTGTATTTTTCTAATACTTTACTGAAATTGATGGAATTTGCTATACTTCCAAGAATCATTTCTCCACTGTAGCTGACTTCTTTTTCGTTTTTAAGTGGTTTGATCTGAAGTTCAGCCAATATTTTCAATGCTTCATTGATTGGACCAAGGTAAATGTAAGATGACTTTATTTTCTTTCCCTCTCGTTCATTTTTTTTGAGGGCGACGTAGGTCTTTGTTTTTCGTTTGATTTCATGGATATGCCAACTCATAATATATAGTATGTATATAATTATATTTAAATATTATGTCTTTTGATAATGTTTATTATAAAGAATTTGTATACATACATATAACAACTTTTATAAAAATGGTGGTGGGAAAAACAGTACCGGAAGGAGGTGCAAATTTAAGAAAAATTGGTTTTAGAAGTTAAAAAAAATGAGGTGATTATAGATAAATTGGGGTGTGGATAATGGTTTTATGTCTAAAACTAGTTCTCAAAGATGGGTTATAATGAGTAATTTGTTTCCCGGGAGTTCGGGATTGAATCTAATAAAGGAAAATGCGGCTATATTACCTGGACAAACTATAAACGGATCGCTAGTTTTTCAAGTAAATTCTTCTGATAGTAAATCTTTTTTGCTGCTGTATAATTCAACACCTCTTATTTTGCAGTCATTTCAGCAGAGTATTGAAGCTCAAACTACAGCAGAACTTTTCAATTATTCACTTGCCTTTGGTATCCCTCAACTTAATCTCGATAATATTAGGGATGTAAATATAGAGGACCTGGGGCCTGATGAATTATCCTCGGGACATTCTAACGTATGGCCCAATTGGATAAATAGAAATATAATTGAATTTTATAAAAAACTTGATTCGCAAAATCTTGAACGTAGTAAATTTATACCCTATGCCACTATTAAATATACAATAACCGTCATGCCTGATAAGAATATTACTCTGCTACCTGGAGATCGATTCGTCATTAAGTATGAAAGTGGAGAGGAAATAATTAATAAATCAATTGGTTATTATGATACAGGAGTGGCAATTCTAAATAATCAAATGTATAAACTCTACTCAAAAGATATCCCGCAGATGAATTTTACTAATGCCACGTTAGTCCAAATATCATTTTATAATAATTTTGGAAGGGATTTGTCTTCTCGAATTACTCGGAATAATCAATTTTTAATAATAGATGATAATCAAAATATTGTTATTGCAGTTTGTCGACAGGGACATTTTGTTTCTTGAAATTGAAAAGATCATCTCTTAAGGATATAATTACTGTAATAAGCATTAATTTAACATGCCAATTAAACCAAAAAATGTAGACTATTGTTTCCTTTTAATGAGAATAAACCTAATTCTTATGACTTCAAGCGAACATCGAATCCCTTAAATCTATTCGCTCCGGGAGCATACAATCATCATTTCGCAGTCAACAGTATACCCCGGACATGTCCCGGGCCTGTATAGCGTTTTTAGGATTATTCCCTCTTATATTCATAGGTATTATGTGCTGAGATATATTTCTCAACAACATCCCACCCACTACCCACAGAACCATGGTAACAACTGGGTGCCCAAAGATAATCCTCGCACCATTCTTTTAAATGAGGGAATTCTTTTCTTAATACTCTACTACTTTTTCCTTTGATATTCTTGGCAATAAAACTTACGGAATATTTTGGCGGATATTTGATAAATAAATGCACGTGATCGGGATTTACAGCTATATCAATTATTT